>ERZ1034543.75-NODE-75-length-25693-cov-2.814416_pt1 | contig 25693 bp, 28 predicted proteins | sample MGYA00520654_ERZ1034543 | MGnify/ENA primary metagenome ERZ1034543 (study PRJEB33760, sample SAMEA4777712) | hypersaline lake metagenome | biome: hypersaline environment; feature: brines | place: Spain | collected 2012-08 | depth 0 m ... | reverse complement strand
CTTGAACCCGACGAGACCCTCGGACCATTCCTCGGGTGGCGTCTCGTCGTAGTCACAGTCGCTGTCCTCGTGGTAGCTCGGCGAGTTCTCGCACTCCGGGCACTGTTTCGCGATGATTGGCGCCCAGATCCAGATGGCCGACTCACCCTCCGTGACGTGACGGTCGAACTCCTCCTGCCACGTCCGGTAGCCCGCGACGCGGGTCGCCTCGGGACACTACCGTCTGATCAACAAGGCGTTCCGGTCAGAGTAGTCGTGAAACGCCGTCTGGGCGTTGAGCCACCGCTGAAAGTGGTCGAAGGCGCGAGCCTCGCCAACCGCGTCGTTGAGTTCGGCGAGCCAGTCGTCGACCGCGTCGCGCATCCGGTCGGCGCGGCCGGCGGTGTCTGTAAGATCGAGTGGGTCGTCAGTCTGTGAGCGATGCGACTCGTCGTGGGTGTCGGTCGCCATTCTGTGTGGCTCCTGCGAGGGTCAGATCCCCCGCAACCCCTCGGGGGTGACAAACCAGCTCTGGTGTGGCACCCGGTGCTTGTGCAGGCACAGGAGGGTCGATCAGCCCGAGCAGACGCATCGCCGTCAACAGTGTTATCATATAGCATTCTCAACACAGTGTATGAACGATCGTGACCAGCCAATCGACGAGATAATGACCGAACCGGTCCGGTCGGTCACGGCTGACACGCCGACGCGTGAGGCGGCCGCGATTCTCTTCGAGGAGGGGATTGGGTCAGTCGTCGTCGGACCTGCCGATGGTATCGTGACGAAGACAGACCTCCTTGCAGGGATCAGAGAAAACCGTCTTGAGGCGCCTATCTCGGAGCTAATGACTACCCCAGTGGTCACCATCTCGCGAGACACTGATCTCCAGACCGCGATCGATCGGATGAACGAGTACGAGATCAAGCGGCTCGTCGTCGAAGCCGGTGGTGATGCTGTCGGAGTCGTGAGCACGACCGATATCCGGGTGGCACTCAGCACTCACCCCGACGCAGCGATCGATATGTTCGCTGGAGCGGCCGTAACTGAGGGGACAAACACCTACGAGTGCCTGTCCTGTGGCGAACGCGTAACTGCCGAGAGCAAGCCAGGCACCTGCCCGGTCTGTGATAGCCCGATGCGTAACATCAGTATGCCACGAAACTAGCCGTGCGCTGACCGTCTCCGCGACCCGCGCTTCGTCAGCGGGCACCGACCAGTCTCTACGAGCCTACGTCGGCTCGGCGCCGCGGTAACAGTCGCGCTGACGGCGGTGACGGTACCGCGGGCCCTGCTTGAACCGCAGGGGACGGCCCTGACGGTCGCGCACCTCGGAATCAAGCAGACACTCCTGGGGCTTGACCCGCTCACACAGCCCGTTGCGGCCGTCTTTGGCCCTGTCGCCGCGTTGTCGCTGGCATACGCCTACGCGCCCGACGCCGACCGGCGAACGAGTGGCTACACCCTTGCGTACATGGGCGCGTCTGTCGCGGCCGTGTTGGCCGGCGACTGGCTGACGCTCGTGCTCGCCTGGAAGCTGATGACCGTCGCCGCGAGCGTCATTCTTGTGGGCTTCACGGCGAAGGCCGCGGTGTACATTGTGCTGCGGCTGGTTCCTGACGACCGCGCGCTCGTCGCGTGGATGGGCGGGGCGATGATCATCGACAACGTCTGGATATCGCTGCTCCGGACGACCGCCCGCCGGCTGCTGTCCTACCATATCATCTCACAGGTTGGATACATCAAGATCCGAACCGGCAACGAGATTGTCGTCCCTGGATTCATCAAGGATTGTCTCAGCGCGCTATGCCCAGAGCTGGCGTGACAGCCGCCGGGCTCTAGTCCACGCGCCCCGTCTCTACCGGCCGATTCATCATGCGCGGGCTGGCGCTTACCTCTGGCACGTGGGGGGCAAAAAGACTCATTCTCGTCTCCCGTACAAAGGGAAGTCATGACGCTCAGAGGACTCGACGACCTCGACCACCACATCCTCCACGCGCTCCAGCGCGACGCTCGCCACGCCTCCTCGAACGAGATCGCCAAGGAGAGGAACGTGTCTCCGAGTACGGTCCGCAAGCGTATCGAACGTCTCGAGTCGACCGGCGTCATCACCGGGTATCACGCCGACATCGACTACGAGCAGGCTGGCTACCAACTGCAGGTCCAGATATCCTGTACCGCACCTATCACCCAGCGCGACGTGATGGGTGAACACGCCCTCGAGCTTCCGGGCGTCGTCTCGGTCCGGGAGATTGCCGCCGGGGAGAACAACCTTCTTGTCCGGGTCGTCGCGCAGGACAACGACGACCTCACCCGGATCGCGAGCGACCTGAGCGAACTCGGACTGTCAATCTCAAACGAACAGCTCATCCGCGGCGAAGACACCAGTCCGTACCGCTTGTTCGGCGAAGCCGCCGAACGTGACTGAGCGCGTTGCCCCCCGGTCCGGAGCGTGCACTGTTGCGCCTACGGACCGACAGATAAGTGTTACCGACGCTTTGTATCTTGCACACCACCAGCGTCAGTTACCCACGGCTGAAGCCGTGGACTTCCGCGTTGCTTTCGCTGTGACGCCTCGCCTCCCGGCGACCCGATGACCCGGTGCAGGAGGCAAGTAGGGGCAACGCTTTGTCACTGAGGTATGTCTTTCTTCGTATGTTGAATACGGCGATCGTCGGGCTGGGGAACGTGGCGAAATGGCACCATCGTGCGATCGACCGAACCGACGGGGTCACACTCACGGCTGTTGTCGACGTGGACGAGTCGGTCGCACAGCGTCGAGCCACGGCGTGGGACGTAACACCATACACAGATATCGAGACGCTCCTGGCGACCGAACCGGTCGACTGGGCCCATGTCTGCACACCGCTCGCCAGTCACGCCGACCTTGCACAGCAGTGTCTCGAGGCCGGCGCGCACGTCCTTCTGGAAAAGCCGATGACTGCAACGCGTCAGGAGTACGAGTCGCTGGTCGACCGTGCAGACCAGCTTGACCGACGGGTCACGGTGGTACACAACCAGGTGAACTATCCGCCGTTCGTTCGGGCCCGTCGATTGGTCGAGAGCGGTCGATACGGGGAGCTCCACGGCGTCTCGGTTCGCTGGCTGGAGAACAACGACCCCCGCGAGCCAGGCCGGGGAGAGTGGGTTCTGGACCTCCCAGGTGGAGAGTTCGGTGAGGGGATCGTACATCCGATCTACGTCGGGCTCCGGATGGCTGGCCACCCGGCCAACGAGGAGTCGGTCGACGTCCAGCGCATCAACACCACCGGCGACAGTACCGTCGAGTACGACGGGATTGGCGTATCGTACACGACTGCAGACAACGTTGTCTGTACGATCCAGCACCATTCGAACGTCCCCGGGTGCCGACAGGTCGAGTACTTTCTCGACGAAGGGCGGATAGTCGCAGATATTCCGACACAGAGCGTCAGCGTGCATCCAGAAGGCTACGACGGCTATGCTACCGTTGACAATCCACTCCTGAACGCCGCCTGGTGGAGTGTTCGGAACGCTACGACCGCGGTCCGGTCAGCCATCACGATTCAGTTCAAACACCTGCTTGCAGACCTGCGTGACGAGGAGTTCACGGTCCACGACACGCACACACCAGTCATCCAGCAAGAGGCCGATGCTATCCGGGGGACCGGCGACGAGCCGACATCACGCGCCGAAGCGGACTGGACGAACCGTATCTTCACCCGGATCAACGGCGACCCAACGACGTGATCTGTCGGGACAGTTGCCTCCCGTGTTGACCCAGTCGGGACGGAACTGCTCAACACCTTGTCGACGTCCTGTGCGGCGTCACAGTCCGGTACGTCGGAGTCGTGGGGACAGTCTCTGGTGGCCACGCAGGGCCGCGACTGGCCATGAGGCGAGCCTCCCCGGTGATAGCTTGTCGGCCTCGTTGTGACTCACATTCACGACGCGATCGCTGGCACGAACGAACTCGTAGGGGTGTTGTTGTACCGTTCGATATCCTGATCGTCGCCCCGCCCACTCGAAGTCGGGGATTTTCACGCCCTCGCCCCTACCAATCGGTATGTCATCGCCAGAGTCGGACCCGGTAGGCGCCCCGTCCCATGACGGGCATCGGCCCGACGTCAACGGGAGCACGGTCGCCGAGGGTGAGCGGGCAATCGACATCGAGAATCTCCAAGTGACCTATGCCGACGGGACGGAGGCGCTACGTGGTGTCGATATGGTCGTTCCAGAGGGGGAGTTTTTCGGATTTCTGGGCCCCAACGGCGCGGGTAAGACAACGACGATCAAGGTACTGGCGACGCTGCTCGCGCCGACCAGCGGGGCAGTCCGGGTCAACGGCTTCAATGTCCGGGCGGAGTCACAGCAGATACGCGAGTCGATCGGCTACATGGCCCAGGAGACCAGTATCGACCCGGAACTCACCGCACAGGAGAACATCAGCTTCGCCTGTGAAGCGTACGGCGTCCCCCGGGGCGAGCGGGCACAGCGAGTCTCGGACCTGCTCGACCTGGTCGACCTGACCGACGTAGCCGACAAGACCGCCGAGGAGTTCTCCGGCGGGATGCAAAAGCGACTGGACGCGGCGACGGCACTAGTCCACCAGCCGCCGCTGGTATTTCTCGACGAACCGACGACTGGCCTTGACCCGAAGGCCCGCAACCGTCTCTGGGAGTACTTTCGACGGATCAACAATCGCGGGACGACGATCTTCCTGACGACACAGTATCTCGAGGAAGCCGACCAGCTCTGTAACCGGCTGTCGGTCATCCTTAACGGCGAGATCGTCGTGGAGGGGAGCCCTGCGGATCTCAAACGTCGGGTCGGCGGCGAGATTCTGGACGTCGAGATCGACACTGGTGGCGGCGCAGTCGACCGAAGCGTGGCGATCGCCACCGCGTTCGAGCCGTTCGCGGACGCGACGGTTGAGCGGACCGAGACGGGGATTAGCGTAACCGCCGAGACAGCCCGAACACACGGAACGGAGCTGCTAGTCGCTCTCCGCGACAAGGGGATCACGGTGACCGGATTCAACATTCGGGCACCGACGCTGGACGACGTGTTTCTCGCGATCACCGGCGAACATATCGAGCCCGAGCAGGCCGCCGACGAGGAGGTGTCCCGATGAGCGCGTCGTCGTCGGAGTCGACCGCGTCGGAGTCCCTGTCAGGCGACTCGGCAGCCGAGGTCGCCGTTGGCCCGACGGCCGAGCGCTCCTCGAACACGTTCTTCGGGGACGTGTGGGTTAATTTCAAACGGTGGAACCTGAAAGCGGTGCGCAACCCGTTCGTGCTGGTCGTCTCCCTGGTCCAGCCGATCATCTTTCTCTTTCTGTTCACGGAGGTGTTCGGCAACGTCGCGGGCGAGGCTGTCAACCGCGGGATTCCAGGAATTACGTACGAGACGTATCTTGTGCCGGCAATCGCGATTCAGGTCGCCCTCGCGGCGGCGATCACCTCGGGCGTGGGTCTTGTCAACGATATTGAGAACGGCATGTACGAGAAAGTGCTCGTGACACCGATGAACCGCACAGCCGTGTTCGTCGGCAAGACCGCCTCGGAGGTGTTCCGCATCGGCGTTCAGATAACGATCATCCTCGGACTCGGCGCCCTCATCGGCGCCGAGATCGCGACCGGGGTGATGGGTGCGCTCGGGATCATCGGCGTTGGCATCCTGTTCTCGCTGTGGTTCGTCGCCTTCTCAAACACGCTGGCGATCCTCACGCGCGACCAGGAGTCGACGATCATCGGCGCTAACCTCCTCCAGTTCCCGCTGCTATTCCTCTCTAGTGCGTTTCTCCCGCTCGGAATACTGCCGGGGTGGATACAGACGTTCGCCAGACTCAATCCGGTCACCTACGGCGTCGACGCCGCTCGGTCGCTGATGCTCGGTCGTGACGTGATGACCGTTATCGAGCTCACGCGTTTCCAGAGCGTGCTCGACGGCGTGGTTCCCGGCGTCGCCGTACTCGCAGCCGTCGACCTCGTCTTCGGTGCTGTGGCGGTGTATCTCCTCTCGCGAGCCTCGAGTTCTGACGTGAAGTGACGTCGGGTCGGTAGGGCTCACGCCCGTACAGTCCACCCGTGAGTTAAAATCCTCCCAGCGCTAATGCGCAAGGCTTTCTCATTGATTCCCAGTAACACCGAGCCCGACCCCGAGGGCGATCAAGATCGCTCCGACGGTCCGTCGCCGAAGATACCCCTCCTGTAGTCCGACGCTACTGATGATCACGACGAGTACGATGCTTGAGCGAAACAGGATCGAGGCCTGGGTCGCACTCGGGGCCGTCCCGAAGGTGAACAGCGTCGCCGTGAGACCGCCGAACTGGAGCACGCCGAGAGCGCCCTTGTCCTTCAGATACAGCGCCAGAAGCCGCCCGCGCTGAGACGCCTCGGTGAGAGCCCCGCCTCGCAACAGTCGACCCGCACTCCCGACCCCGACAAACAAGACAATAACCGCCGAGACATACAGCGGATTGACGCTCGCGGTCGCGATGCCGTCGAGGGTAGACGTCACCCCGAAGACGAGATTCACCGATACCGCCAGCACGACCGCGGTCGTGTCCGAGCCGGTGACGACGCTTCGGAGGGTGTTTTGCTTGGAGTTCACCACCGCAGCCCCGCAGGCGCTCAGTATCGCTCCCGCGACCACGAGTGGCGTCACGGCTGTGTCACGCAACAGGGGCTCGATGAGTGAGGTGACGACCGGCGACAAGGACGTCAGCGGGAGCACGACCGACGCATCTTCTCGCGCGAGCGCCGCAAAGATCATGAACGCACCGACAACGTTCAGCGCGCCCGTCAGAACCATCGCGACGACGCCTCGTGGTGTCCCTGCGAATCCAGACTGCAACGCGGTCCAGACGACCACCGGCAGGAACAGTCCGAGCGCGACGGTGTCTCTGACGAACAACACCTCGGACTCCGACGCGGTCCCGAGCAGCCGCTTCTGATACGGGCCCATAACTGCCCGGGCACAGACGGCCACTGCCCCGGTCAGAATCCACGTCGGAGTTGAAATCGGAATTATCGATTACAGGTCGTACTCCCTCATAACGGTGCCGTGAGAGCCGGTCGTCTGGGCTTGAGGACGACCTGCGTTGCTCGTGAAATATCTTGAGGGCACGGCCCGAGGCACTCGCCTCTACCTCCTGTAGAGGGCGGACAGCGTGATGCACACGTCGACTGTCCCGGCGAGGCGTGTGTTGCTCAGCATGAACGGACGTGAACTACCCCACCCTGCTCGGCCTGACGGCCTCGCTGAGGGTGGGGCTTCGTGCCTACATTCAGCTAACTCAAACCTCGGGGCGTTTCGCACCGAGCGAACAGGTCGGTTGTACCCCATAATATCCCAACCCAGTGGTGCGGTGCCGTGGGATTCCTTCGCTTTCAGACAGAAGAGGATGTCAAGAGTCGCCGGAATCAGACCCATCCACCGGACGGGAACGGTTTTTTGAGTGGAGGCAGTACGACCTATCGTGTCCACCCCGGCGATGCCAACCGTTCCCGCGGCCGAGGCCGCTCCCGCCCCGCCCGACGGAACGGGGTGTGTGCTCTGGCACCGCCGCAACCTGCGGGTGACCGACCATCCCGCGCTCGCCTACGCCGCCCGGGAGTACGACACGGTCCTGCCGGTGTTCGTCTTCGACCCCGGGTTCTACGGGCCCGACGGGCTTGCCTGCGACGCCCGGATCCAGGTCCTCCACGACTCGCTCGCGAGCCTTCGGCGTCTCTACAAGGCGGTCGGTGGGAGTCTCAGCTTCGCCCACGGCGACGCGGTCGAGGTCCTCGCCGGGCTCCACGATGCTGGGTGGGACGTCGTCGCGACCGCCGACCCCACGGCGTCCTACGGCGCAGAGCGGGACGACCGGGCCGCGGCACGGTGTGATGCGGTGTTCGTCGACGGCGACGGGCTCGTCAGAAACCAGTCTTGGCCCCGCGAGGACTGGAGTGACAACGTCGAGACATGGTTCGAGGCCGACCCGCCGACGTGGGACCCTGAGACGGTCGCCGTCCAGTCGCTCGACGAGCAGGTCACGATCAAGGCGATCGAGGACGGGTACGATATCGAGCCGACAAAGTCGAACATCCCCGACGGCGGACGGGGCCCCGGCGTCCGAAAACTCCGGGCGTTCGTCGAGAGTATCGAGGCCTATCCCGGTAACATCTCCGCACCGACCGACGCCCGGACCGGAACGAGCCAGCTCTCGCCGTACCTGCGATTCGGGTCGCTGTCGGTCCGGGAAGTGTATCAGTACGTCCAGGAGAACGCCCCCGATAGCGCCGGCAGGGAGATGTTCGTCGCGCGACTGTTCTGGAACAAACACTATCACCAGAAACTCGAAGACTGGAGCGGGTGGATGACGACGGCGGTCAACCCGGTGATGCAGGGACTCCGTCAAGAGAGTCACGACCCCGACCTGGTCAGGGCGTGGAAACGTGGTGAGACGGGCTTTCCGATGGTTGACGCCTCGATACGATGTCTGACTGAGACCGGGTGGCTCAACTTCCGGATGCGCGCGATGTGTGCGAGCGTCTTTGCCGACCTCTTCCAGCAGCCCTGGCGCATCGGTGCGGACTTCTATCACTACCATCTCGTTGACTCGGATCCGGCGATCAACTACACACAGTGGCAGTCACAAGCGGGCGCCGTCGGAACGAACCTGATGCGGATCTACAACCCGATTAAGCAGGTCCGGGACAACGATCCCGAGGGGGCGTACATCAGACGGTACGTCCCCGAGCTTCGCCCGCTACCTGTCAAGCACCTCGACCGGCCCGAAAAGACGCCGCTTCACGTCCAAGAGGAGTCCGGCGTCGTCATCGGCGAGGACTATCCGTACCCGGTCGTCGAGTACGAGGCCGCCCGCGAGCACGCGATGGCAACGTACGAGCGGCTCAAACCGGACGCGCTCGCCGCACTCGAGGATCCAGTGGTTGCCCGTCGGGCGTCGCTGTCCTCGCGGTCACAGCCCCTCGAGAGACACGAGCAGACCACCGAAACAGATCCCAACGAACAGGCGTCGATAGCGTCGTTTGCGGCCTCGGATGTTGACTCCGACTGAGCGACAGGGCGGTGTCGTGCCTCCGCAGTGAGTCGGTCGTCACGGCACACACCGCCACCGGGTGGTCGTCCGACGTCTCGCCGAACGACGAGCGCCATCGCACGTACGACCGAACGTTCGACGAAGACGAGTCGACGGCTGACGGTGGAAGGACGACCAGTAGCTGCCCGGAGTGCCACGGGCAGGTGATCACGAACGTGGCCGAGACCGTCTGTACAGACTGTGGCTTGATCGTCGCCGACCAGCAGGTCGACCACGGCCCGGAGTGGCGGGTCGCGAACGAACCCGGACCCGTGCAGCGCCGTGACCCGGGCGCGATGGCGGGCACGCTCCGTCGCGAGTCGGCGCGCGCCGTGCGCCACGACGGGGCGTTCGACGAGACAGAGCAGGCCACTCGCACAGTCAATGCCGAGACGGTCGCGTATCTCGCCGGGCCAGGAATTGTGCCTCGACACAGTCCACTCGGCGCGGTAGCTCGCGACGTAGGACGGCGATACAACGGAGGCGGTTCGGGAGCGACTCAAGTGGACTCGGCGGACGGCCCGGAAGCCACGACTGACCTGAGCGTCAAGCGTGCCAAGCTTGACCGCGGCAGGACAAGACCGCCCCCCGCCAGCGAAGAGCCAGTCACATGTTCGACCGCGCCTGTTGATGAGACAGATGCTGACGATCCGACCGCTGACGGCGGTTGACCGGGAGCCGGTCGAGTCGATCATCACGGCACACTTCGCCGACGGGTGGTCGTACGATGTCCCGACGAACGACGAGCGGAAGGGAACGTTCGTCCGCGTCGCAGAGCGGAGCGGTGGCCCACTCGGCGTCATGGCGCTAACTACGTACACGACCCCGGCACAGCTCCGCGAGGCGATGTACCTCGTTGACACGCTTGACCCGGTGCCGGACGCGGCGCGGTACGGACATATCCACGCGGGCTACGTAGCGCCGGCACACACCGGCGAAGGCATCGGGAGCCGACTGCTCAGCCACTTACATGAACTCGGCGAGCGCAACGGTGTCGACGTGTTCGTCGTTGACGCGTGGTTCCACGGAGGGGGCGATTCGCCGGCTCGGCTCTTGCAGACACACGACTACGAGGTCGTCCACGCGCATTCGATTGCTGGCCACACCGACGGACTGTGTCCGAAGTGTGGGCAGCCGTGTGTTTGTGAGGCCGCGCTTGCTATCCGGTCGCCGTGAGCCAGATGAGCGAGGACGAAGAGACGGCGCTATCGACAAGGCCCGACACCGCTGGGACCGGTCCGCACGTCGGTCTGCTCGCGTGGTGTTCGTGGCTTGGCTGACATCTCGCCGACGATGGGGCACGGTCCGGTAGCGTCGGCCGTGCGTTGGTCAGCCACGCGGTCTCCCGGTTGAAGCTGCTCTACATCTCCGCCATCGCCGTCTCGGAGGTACACGTGTGCCATTCGGCGTCCGTCGACCAGCCGCGCTTCGACCCGAAGATCGTCTGTGTCTCGAGAGTGAGTCGTGGCGCGAGCGAACCCACGCCATCGTCGGTCACTCATCGACAACCTGGACATTGAATTTGCTCCGCCATCGGTACCGGCGACCGGCCCAGGTGAACTCGGAGCGGGCAAGTGCGTAGACCGCGAGCGGCATTATCAGCAGTGCCACGGGCACGGCCAGTCCTGCCGACCACCGTGGCTCGTCGGCCCAGATGAACAGTGCGGCCGCGCCGCCGGTCACGAGCGCTGCTAGCAGCGGAGCGACGAGACAGCCGACCCCGAGCGCGAACAGTCCAACGGTCCCCACCGCTGTCGTCACCGGGGTGTGGACGAACGCGATCTGCGTGAACCGGACGTGTCGCTCCACCGACTGGTGGAGTCGCCCGCCAACCGGGACGCGACGGAACCGGCGCACGGCAGTCGTCTCAACGTGCTCGCCGAGCAGCCCGTCGTCGCTCACGGTCTGGGTCAACTCCGTGAGAAACGCTGCCAGTTCAAGATCCGAGCGGTCGAAGATGACAGCGCCACCCCAGGGATATCTGCCGGCGTAGAGCCCAGCGACGACCGCTACGAGGTACAGCGGCTCCAGCAGGACCGCGAGCGGGTCTCGCCCGACGAACAGGGGGAGCTCGGTCACCGGCCCGTGTCGCTCGTAGTCGGCCTGCATCGTCGCTAGCCAGGTCGGCGGGTGGTGGAAGTCGTCGTCGGTCAAGACGAGCCGGTCGGTCGTCGCCGATTGTACCCCCGCGGCGATGGCGTTCGCCTTCCCGGAGCAGCCAACGGGACTGCCGGCGGCGACGAATCTAACCCCCTCTGGCCCTGGCTCGTGGTCGGCGACAGCGTCCGTCTCGTGGTCGTGGAGGATCAACAGCTCGTCGTCGGAGCCGAGCTGTGCCGCGACCTCGTCACAGGCGTCGGTCCACCGCACCGTCGGGAGAAGAACGGTCACTGGCGCTCGCGTCACTCGTCGGTTGTTTTGCCGACGGTCGTATTGACCCTTCGGTCGGGCACGCGCGGTCATGGGTGGTGCCAAGCCGGCTGAAACCGGCGTTCGAGCTTCGTTGCTGGTGCCGCCGTTCGCATTCGACGGCTGCGACGCGTTCCCCAACGTGGTCGACCAGCACCGAGTTCGTGGGGTAGCGCGACCCGACGCACGCTCGTGTCGACCCCGTCTGCGAGGCACCGGTCGGCCCCCGACTCGACCGGTGGTGTCCGCCGACCGGGACTCGTCGGACGCTTGACTCGGCGTGTCCGATCTCCGATATCCGATCTCTGGCTCACTCTCGCGGTAGCGGTCAGCCCTCGCTGGCGTGTCAGTTCATAGGGTGTCGTCCGAGTCGTCACAGCCACGGCCCCGACGCGCGATGACGACGGCCCCGACGGCGATGATACCCATCTCGGCGACTCCGGGCGCGCTCGCTGCGTATCGCAGCCAGTAGCCGACCGGCGAGACGTCAGGTGTCGGTCGTTGTGCGAGAAGCGGCCACGCGTAGTTGAGGACGAACCGAGGATACGCGACGCCGATATCGGCGACGATGTGTGCGGCGTAGCCCGGCAGCACCGGTCGGAGCGGGCGGGCCGTGTCAACCGCGGTGACGACGACGACCACCAGCGTGAGCGTGACGACGGAGTGTGCGAGGGTGTGCCCCGTCTCGGCAAGTCCGAGCCGCCACGCCGTCTTGTCGACGAGGTCCGGGACGACTGCGCCGACGAGACAGAGCGCCGTCGCCCGCCAGTCGTAGTCGAGATAGTCGCTCGCGACCACCGCCGCCGCGAGGTGCCCGGCCGGTGTCACGCTCGCCCACCGGCCCGCGCCTGAAGTGGAAGCCGACCGCCGGGCAGGTGCGTCACCCGTCGGGCTCGCTCGCCAGCCGTCGCCACGGCTGCTGGCCGGTGCGTGGTCGGAGATGCGGCCGTCGCCACGTGTACACTTTCTAACGGCGGGATACGTATGTGGCTGTGGGGAGACGGCAAGCCCGAGCGCGAGCGGTCAACCTGTGTAACGCAGGGACAAGGAGTCGTTCCCAGGTCTGCGCGCCCGCCAGCGCATCGTGCCAGAGGCTGACCGAGACGACGGAGCGGCCGCAACTGAAGATTCTTCAGAGAGCGCGGTATCTGCCGATCTTAGTGTCGAATATGGGACGGAGTGCCTCGGCGCGCCGCCCGAGCGAGCCGCGCGCCCTCGGCAGCGCGAGCCCCTGCCGACAGCGTCGCACTGCTCCTCCACCGGAAGGGCGCGATATCGCCGGCGGACGGAGAGCGCCGGCCGCGGGTGGAAACGTCCCGTGCGGAAACAACAACTGCCAACTGTGGGCACCGACCACACCACATCTATGGTTGAATCGGCGTTCGTACCGCCGCTCAGGATCGTAGTTGGCGTTCTCGCTGCCATCATCGCGACGGGGGCGATGGACGTGACGATGGCCCGCCTACCGGAAGGTCGGACCCCGCCAGCGGTCGCCGCTGCGGTGCTGACGTCTCGACGGGTCGGTGAGGGGCCCACCCTGCTGGCGACGGTCGTCCACTACGCCGCCGGGTGGCTCACCGGCGGGCTGTTCGTCACGGGGTTGCTGTTCGCCGAGGCGGCGCTCGGTCGGTCGCCGGTCGCGTACCTTACGACGGTAGCGCTCATGCTCGTGTTGATGGTCGGCTTCTTCACCGGCGTCGTCCTGCCGCGTGTGGGGCTGCCGCGCCAGCGCGTCCGGGCTGTGGTGCGAGACTGGACCGTGTCGGCGGCGGTCTATCTGACCGCGCTCGTCGTGCTCGTGTGGGTAGGGTCGTCAGCACTCCTCACCGTCTGAGTAGTTCGGACCACACGAGCGCCGGGCATCCGGGCACTGACCTGCCGTATCTGTCTTAGCGCCTGCGACGTCGTGGGTGTTGTCCGGCTATGTCCGTGTCGGCCGCTGCGGTCGTGTGGGACCCGTGGTCGACACGCTCGGCGGTCTGAGGTCGTCGTGACGGCCAGCGCGTCGTAGACGCGTCCCGGTCCCGTCGTCTGTGCCAGTCGGCACGACCGAACGGGCCGAACACCACGCTCGCAGGGTTGGATCAGCGCTCGCCGCGCACGGTCTCTCGAACTGAACGGTTTAATCCCGACGCCAAAGCAACGTACTACCACGAATGGTCGATCCAGTTCTGAAGTGGGCCGGCGGGAAGCGCCAGCTGCTTGACAAGCTGTACGCGCGCTTTCCTGCGAAGTTCGACCGCTATCACGAGCCGATGTTCGGCGGCGGGGCGCTGTTCTTCGACCTCGAACCGGGAGCCGGGAGCATCAACGACACGAATCCACGGCTCGTCAACTTCTACAGACAGGTCCGTGACCGGCCCGACGCACTGGTCGACCGACTCGACTCGTTCGCCGACCCCGACAGCGAGCCGGACACCAGCCGAGCGTTCGCCGATACCACCCGGAAGGAAACGGGGGTTGAGAACTACTACTACCAGCAACGCGAGTTGTTCAACCGCCGTCCGAACGACGAGCCGTTCGACAGTCTCGACGAGGCCGCGCTGTTGCTCTATCTCAATCGGACGTGCTACAACGGACTCTATCGCGAGAATCAGAGCGGCGAGTTCAACGTTCCCGTCGGCCGATACGCGAACCCGGACTGGGTGAGACGCGACGAAATCCGATCGGCTGGGTCTGTGCTCGAATCCACCGAGATACTCAATCGGGATCTCGAGTATATCCGCGAGTACGCTGCGGCGGGCGACCTAGTATACTTCGACCCGCCCTACGAACCAATGAGTCCAACGGCGCAGTTCACCGATTACAGTGCCGAGGGCTTCGGACAGCAGGACCAACAGCGGCTGGTGGAACTCGCACAGCAGCTCACCCAGAACGGTGTTCACGTCGTTTTAAGCAACAGCGGCATTATGGCCGAAATGTACGACGATGCCGGCTTTTACGTCGACATTGAGGGCGCGACACGGAGTATCAACAGCGACGCCGACAATCGCGACGAAGTAGACGAGATCATCGCCACGAACGTCGCACCGACAGACCGCGGCGACCGCGAGCACATAGAGCTCGGGAACCACTGACCGTCGACGGGTCGTGGTCTGAGAGCGTCACAGCATGCTCACTGTCTCAGCAGCCCCAGCGATGTGTCTGAGCGCTTTATTCGGGGCCGATGGCCCGACATCCGACCGGGTTCGAATCACGGTTGGCCAAGGGGTGAACGATGGCGCGTACACGCAAACATCGATCTGCCCGACGTCGGCTCCGAGCTGCCTGTGAAGCCACCTCCGACAGTGGTGGGGCCCCCTGCGACCGAACCATACACCGGGGGGTGTCAGTCGTAGTAACTCAGTCGCTCTACGACCTCCGCGAACGCGACGTTCTGACGCACATCTGTGATTTCGACGGTGACGCGCTCGCCCTGTTCGGTGTCGGGGACGATAACGACGAACCCGCGTTCGACTCGGGTGATACCGTCGCCCTGGTCGCCGATGCTTTCGATCTCGACGGCGCGCTGTTCGCCCGCGTCGACAGGTGGGCTCTCCCGGGTCTGTGTGGGCTCTGGGTCGGCGCTGGTGTCTGCGGACTCCAGGTCAGTGCCGGCGTCGTCGGGGGCGCTGGTCGTAGGCGCCGCTTGAACAGCGACACGATACGTCTCGCCATCCTGTAGGCCGCCGAGTTCGATCTCATGTTTCGGAACCTCGAAGACGTACGAGCCGTCGCGCTGTTCGAGTGACGCAGAGAACAGACAGCGAAGGTGGGCAGAGATCTCCATAGTAGTGTGTGACCGTGATTCTCGCGAGAGAACACTTGACTCTGCTGTTGACTGCCTTCGGGGCGAGGACGTCTTCGCACGCTATGTCGACACGGTATCGGGCCCGTTCTCCACGGAACTAGCAAGGACACGCCGAATGCGACGACCCAGACACTCTCGACCACGAGTTCGTCCTCGTATCTGACAATGAAAACTTTTGATCGGAAGTGGACTTCGTTGTCGGCCTCGGCCGACCACAGACTGCCGCGGCGAGACCGACGGCAGCCTCTTTGTTCAGTAGTCAGGCCCTCTCAGAGGTCACTCTCCTCGGATTCAGGGCGCACTGAAAGACCACCTCTCCAGCGAGGGGTCTGGCCCTGCTGAAGTTGTACACCAATCTCCGAACGCCGGGGGTCGCCGTGGTGTCGTCTGCGGTCGCCGCGTTCGAGCAGTCGAGACACTCGAGCTGCTGGCCGTCGGGGTTTGTATCGGCAGTATCGGACGCCCCCCCGTTCTGTTTAATAATGGCGGGCGTCTCACATGCGACCAAGTTAGTGATTCAGGACGCACGGGTGCTACAGGACGACTTCATCCCAAAAGAGGTCAAGCACCGTGACCCCGAGGTCAACCGGATCAGCGACGCGCTCGCGCCAATCACGGACGGCGACTCCGGCGAGACGACGTTTCTGCTCGGGCCGACCGGTGTGGGCAAGACCTGCCTCGCGCAGTTCGTCACAGAGCGCCTGCGTGAGCAGGTTCTCGACCTGCAGACCTGTTATGTCAACTGCTGGGAGGACTACAACCGGTACCGTACGCTCTATCGCGTGCTTGATGCCGTCACAAGCACACACGACATCCACCGGCAGTCCACGCCTCAGGACGTCCTGCTCAATCGCCTGCGCGAACTGGACGACGCGCCGTACGTCATCATTCTCGACGAGGTCGACCAGCTCCAGGATACGAAGGCGCTCTACGACCTCTACTCGATCCCGCATATCACGATGGTGCTGGTCGCCAACCGCGAAGACACGCTGTTCGCGGGGTTCGGCGACCGACTGCGAAGCCGGTTACAGAGCAGTATCCGGGTGCGCCTCGCCGCCTACAATAGTGACGCTCTGGTCGCGATTCTCAGAGACCGCGTTCGCTGGGGGTTATCGGACAACAGTATCGGAACCGGGGTGCTTGACCAGGTTGCCGACTCCGCAGCAGGCGACGCACGGGTCGCGATCGGCACACTTCGCCGGGCGGCACGAGCGGCGACTACGGCCGGTGTCGACCGGATCACGACCGAGCTCGTGGCCGACGTGGTTCCCGAGGCGAAGGCAGCGATCCGGCAGAAGAACGTCGCCCAGCTCACTCCCGACCAACAGGTGCTGTACGAGGTCGCCACCGAACACGGTGAGATCGCGCCCGGTGAGCTGTACGACGAGTACGCACACCGCGTGAGTGACCCAAAGAGCAAGCGCACGGTCCGGAAGTACATGGGGAAACTCGCGCAGTACAACCTCGTCGACGCGGTCGGCCAGAAGCGCGGGCGGCGCTACCACGTCGTCGAGTGACACCGCCGCCCATCGGCAGTATCGGAACCCACACGCCCGGAGCTATCTACTCACCACTATTCGACTGTTGATATGCCAGCCCCCCCCGGTTCATCCGCAACGGCACTTCCGACGCTCGACGGTCCGACTGTCCTCGACACGGCCGACGGGGTGCAGGGCGCTGTCCACGCACTCGCCTGTGACCAACTTCTTACGACCGACGGCCCGGTCTGGTGGGTCGACGCCGCCGGCTACGCCGATGCGGCACGCCTCGCTGCACTCGCTCCATCACGGCGCAGTCTGGACCGGATTCAGGTCGCACGTGGGTTCACGCCATACCAGCACCACACACTGTGTCGCCGGCTCGCCGAGGCGATCCGCACGAGCTGTCGAAACGGGGAGAACACCCCCGCACTGGTGGTCTGTCCCGCGGTCGACGCGTTGTATCGCACCGGTGACCTCCCGCGGGGCGCGGCCCGCCGCCTCCTCGTATCCGCTGTTGCGGCGGTCACGACCGTTGCCGACCGCTACGACTGCCCGGTGTTGCTCACCCGCACCGACACAGACGCGTTCACGGCCCCCGTCGATGACGCGTGTACTCACCGGCTCGGCTGTCGTCGGACGCGCTTTGGCCCCCGATTCGCTGCCGTCGACCGGCACGGCCGGCCCATCGGCGATGGGTTCGAGACACTGAGCTACGATCTGGGCGACGGCTGGGTCCAGACGACGTTTGCGTACTGGCGCACCGTTCTCGAGCGCCGCCACGGCGCGTACGACGCGAGTGACGCGAGTGACGTGAGCACGGCTGCCCAGGAGGTGCTCGCCAGTGGGGCGTACTAGTCCGACCTACCGCGACGCGCTGCGGGCGACCGAGCAGCGCTGGCAGGCCTACCGGCGCACTCTCCGCCGCCACGACCGCCCTCATTTCGACCGGCTGTTCGTACACGGCCGCGCCCACGCCGACGCCGCGGGGATGTTGAACCACGCCGACCCGGTGGTGCCGCTTCTGGTCGCGGCACTGCTGGAACACGAACGCCGGCTCACGGCGCTCGAGGCCAACCAGCAGGTCGACAGCGGCCGGCGCGCCCCTGACCCCGCACAGACGACACTCGGCGGTCCCGACGCCGACTGACGTGGCGTTCACCTTCGACTGTCTCGATCGCGCCGTCCGCTACTGGGAGACGACGCCTGACGGCGCCGAGGCGACGGTCGACACCGCGTACACTCCGACGCTGTACGCGACCGGGCGGTCCCAGGACACCCTTGCGAATCTCGGGCAGGACCTGACGGTCCATCCCACCGTCGTCGACGTGGGCTTCGCCGAGAAGCGCCGAGGGTGGCGTCACGATCCCGAACCGGTCCTGCGGGTGGACGTCGCGGGGATGGATGCGATCACTCCCGTCGCGCGCACCATCCGGACTCGCGAGGGTGCCGACGCGTTCCGGTGTTACGACGTCGACCTCTCGCCGGGCTTTCGCTACTGTCTCGATACGGGCACCGACCCCGGTCCGGGCCGTGAACTCCGCACGCTCCAACTCGCCGTGAGCGAGGACGACCACGATCACGACCTCACCGCGGCGCCTCTCCAAGAACTGACGGTCGGCGACAAGACAGTCACCGGCGCGCCCGCGACCGTGGTTGACGCGGTTGGCCAGCACCTCGCCGAGTCCGACCCGGACGTTCTCGTGGTGTCACACGCCGCCGTGATCCCGCGCCTGTTCGCGACGGCCGACCACGCTGGCCGTGAGGCGTTCGCGCTCGGGCGCCTCCCGGGCTACACGAAACGCGCGGGTCGCTCAACCTACGAGTCCTACGGCCGTGTGAGCCACTCGCCGGCGCGCTACGCCGTCCCCGGGCGCGCCGTCGTCGACGAGTCGAACACGTTCTTTTGGGACCAGTCGGGGCTCGCGGGCTGTCTCGACCTCGTCGAGCGCTCGCGAAAGCCGCTTCAGGAGCTCGCGTGGGCGTCGATCGGGAACGTCCTCACTGCGATTCAGGTCCGCACGGCGCGCGAGCGCGACGTTCTCGTCCCCTGGAACGCGTGGCGCCCGGAGCGGTTCAAGTCGATGGGCACGCTTCACGACGCCGACCGCGGGGGGCTGACGCTCGCGCCACAGCCGGGCGTCCACGAGGATGTCCACGAACTCGACTTCGCCTCGCTCTACCCAAACATCATTATCACGCGGAACGTTAGCCCGGAGACGACGCGGTGTGGCTGTCACGACACCGACGACGTGCCGGGGCTGGGCTACTCGATCTGCGAGGCGGACGGCTACCTCGCCGACGTTCTTGACCCGCTGGTCGACGACCGGGCTCGGCTGAAACGCGAACGCGCGGCGGCCGAGGACCCCGACCGGATCGCCGCTCTCGACGGCCAGATATCGGCATTGAAATGGATCCTCGTCTCTTGTTTCGGCTATCAGGGGTTTTCGAACGCCAAGTTCGGCCGTATCGAGTGTCACGAGGCGATCAACGCCTACGCCCGCGAGATACTGCTCGACGCGAAGGCCGCGCTCGAAGCGGGGGGCTGGCGTGTCGTCCACGGTATCGTCGATTCGCTGTGGGTCACGCCCCGCCCGGGCGAGTCTCAGCGGCCACTCGAGGCGGTCGCTGCCGAGGTTACCGCCGACGTCGGGGTCGAACTGGAGTACGAGGACGCCTACGACTGGCTGGCGTTCGTTCCGATGCGTGACTCCGCGGCGGGCGCACTCACGCGATATTTCGGCGCTGTCGCCGGCGGCGACGACTACGTACTCAAGGGTATCGAGTGCCGCCAGCGCTCGACCTGTGAGTGGGTCGCGGAGCTTCAGCGCGACCTCGTCCGACTCGTCGGGGAGACCCGCGACCCCGAGGCGGTGTGTGACCACCTGCGCGTTCGCCTCGCTGACCTCGGCCGCGGCGACGTCGACCCCGCCGCCCTCGCGATCACGAATCGGGTTTCGAAGACACGGGCGGCCTACCAGCAGTACACCCGCTCTGTCGCAGCGCTTGACCGGCTCGGCGACCGGGGTCTGGAGCGGTTCCCGGGCGAGGACGTCCGATACGTCGTTGTTGACGACGCGCGCGCCGACCGTGACCGGGTCCGCCTCGCAAGTGAGGCCCCGTCGGCCTACGACCCGGCGTTCTATCGCGACCGGGCCGTGCGGGCCGCGACGAGTGTTCTGTCGCCATTTGGCTGGCGCCGCGACCGGGTCGCGGAGTACCTTCGGGCCGGCGAGCGGACGCGGCTCGGCGCGTTCTGAGCCGGGGGGCGGCCTCGGTGACTATCACGCCGGTCAGGACCGGACTGCTACCGTCGCGTGATACCGACCACCCGTTTCCAGCCCCCCGGACGACTCTGGAGGGCGGGCAACGAGGCCGTGTTCTGCCACGCTCCCGGTCCCGGTCCCGGTCCCCGACTAGCGATGGCGGGCCTGCTCCGGGAGGGACACGTCGGCGACAGGCTCGACCTGACGACAACGGAGTGAGCCGGCGATTCGGCGGCGGTGTGATGAGCACGAGTCAGGTGCCACGACCCGGTGAGCCGACCACCGGAGGCGCCAGACACTACTATGACTGGCACGTTATCGTACTATGAGCATCCTTGTCGCGGTCAACGATGACAACAGCCACGAGTTGGTCCTCACTGTGGCGTTGCGATTGGCGAGCGGTCTGAAGCAGCCGTTGTGGGTCACGCATATCACGGAGACAGAACACGCGTCCGATGCCGAGCGGGCGTTTCGTGACGACGTCCGAGCGTTTCTCGCGGAGGAGGCGGTCGATGTCGATGTCGACCTCGAGTATCTGAATCGTGGAGGACTCCGCAGGGGGACGACAGTCGGGAGACAGCTTCTCGAACTCGCAGAAGACGTCAAGGTCGATCACGTCGTTGTCGGTCACCACTCGAAAGATCCACTGACGACGGTCCGGGAGGGCCACACCGACTTCACGCTCGTTGAGGACGCGAGAGTCCCGGTGACCATCGTTCCCGGGGCCGTCGACTGAACGTCGGCTGCCGAGCCGTTCTCCCGACCGGTCGTGCGACGTAGCGTTTTCACGCTCCGAGTCGAAGCGCACCACAATGGAGGGGGCTGACCGGTTCATGTTCTACGCCGTGCTAGTACTTCTTGGACTCATCCTGTTAGGGCTCATTGTCGCGCTGACAGGTGGGTGATCGTCCGCCTTCGGCTCACCGCTCCCGTCGCACGTGGTCGCTCGTGCGCGTCGAAACGTCCAGCTTGTTCGTCCCACGAATCCAGCCGAGATAGCCCGCGAGTCGGTCGGCGTCGCGAAGGGCCGCGACGGTGTCGAACGACTCGCGAAGCTCCGCGTTCGTGAAGAGCGCGTGGACCTGGTCGTGACAGGGCCGACAGAGCGAGACGGTAGGGCTCGTGGCGCGCTCCTCGGGCCGGAGGTGGTGGGTCTGGACGACTCCCGGGTCCTCAAGTCGCTCGTCGGGGATCGACCGCCGGCAGAGCGCACACGTCGTGGCCACGGGTGGATGACGACCGCGAACGTCAGCGCTCGCGCGCCGCCCGGGTGGCGACGACGGCGTCGAAGGGGTCGTGCGCTGGTCGCTCGCGGACCGTCCGGGTGTCCGCAAACCGGCCGGCTGCGTCGACGTACGACTCGACGAGCGCGACGCGGTCCGCCGGTGACGCCTCGCGCCACGCCCGCACGGCCTTCGTCGGGAACATTCGGTTCGAGACGGAGACGACCAACACGCCACCGGGCGCGAGAACGCGCCCGAACTCGGCGACGACCGCCCCCGGGTACTGGAGATACTGGACCGACAGCGCACACAGTACGGCGTCGAATGCCCCGTCGTCGAACGGGAGTGTCTGGTCGGCGTTCAGATCACGCACAACCCACTCGTCAAGGCGGTCGTTACGCGCGAGCTCTGCTTCGTTCATGCCGTGGCCGACAACCCGGCTGTAGGACTCGTCGGGCAAGTGCGACACCCAGCTTCCCATCGCGTCCAGGACGCGGTCGCCGGCGTCAAGTTCGGCGGCGTAGAGGTCGGTCAGTCGCGCGAGAAACCCCTCGTCGGCGTGTGTCACGAGACGTGGCTGGTCGTAGAAGGCCGTATCCGGCCGGTCGTCGACCTGTTTGCGCTCGGCCTCGGAGAGAACCGCTGGCTCGTTTGCGTTCATACCAATGTTAAGCGCCCAAGCCGCTTGAACCGTCGGGCCGGGCGTCCGTCAGCTACCCACGGCTGAAGCCGTGGGCTTCCGCGCTGCCTCCGCTGTGACCGCCGCGCGGGGAGTCGGCGGGTAGGGCGAGACGGACCCGGGCCGGACCGTTCTTTCGGCCAAGCGACCCGTCAACACGCCTGCAGAGCATTGAATCCCGTGCGTGGGGTGCGTATAACTGACTATGCACCCTACCTGCCCCGACTGCGACGCACCCGGCGTCCAGAGCGAGGAGGCGACGTTCAACGTCGTCTATGTCTGCCCAATCTGCGAGCGCCAACTCGCCTGCCAGTACGCACGAGAGTGGGGCCGTCTGTTGTCCCGGACCCGGAGCCGAAGCCGCGCATCGCTGGCGGCGTGACGTTGTCGCGTGGGTGACTCCCCCAATGCCACGTTTAATCATGCCGCGAATAGAGTTGATAGTCACATGTCGTCACATACCGAGTACGACCACTTCGTCGACGGCGAGTTCGTCGCCTCAACGAGTACGGAGCGGATCGACGTCGTCTATCCCTACGACGGCGAAGTCTGGGCGTCGGTGCCCGACGGGACCGCCAGCGACGTCGACCGCGCCGTCGCGACGGCGCGCGAGGCGTTCGAGACGTGGCGCGAGACAAGTCCGAGCGAGCGCCGCGAGACGCTGTACGCGGTCGCGGACGCGCTGGACGACCATGCCGAGGAGCTAGGAACGCTCGAGACACGCCAGAACGGGAAGCTCCTGCGCGAGATGGAGGGGCAGGCACAGGGGCTCGGCGAGTGGTTCCGCTACTACGGCAGTCTCGCGGAGACCGACCGCGGCGACACCGTTCCGGTCGAGAACAAGGACGGGCAGCTGTTCAACTACGTCACCCACGAGCCCTACGGTGTCGTCGGGGCTATCACACCGTGGAACTCGCCGCTCATGCTCACGACGTGGAAGCTTGCCCCCGCGCTCGCGGCCGGCAACACGTTCGTCCACAAGCCAAGCGAGCAGACGCCCGTCAGCGCGCTCCGGTTCGCCGAGATCCTGCGCGACGAGACACCGCTTCCGGACGGCGTCTACAACGTCGTCACGGGCGCGGGTGAGACGGGCGCGGTGCTGACCAACCACGACGGGATCAACAAGCTGGCGTTCACCGGGTCGACCGCGACGGGCCGGAAGGTCGGTGAGGCGGCGGGCCGGGCGCTCAACCCTGTCTCGCTCGAACTCGGCGGCAAGAGCCCGACGGTCATCTTCCCGAGCGCCGACCTCGACAACGCGATCAACGGCGTCGTAAAGGGTATCTTCGCGGCGACGGGCCAGACCTGTCTCGCCGGTTCGCGCGTACTCGTCCATGAGGACGTACGCGACGAGTTCGTCGAGCGGTTCACCGAGCGCGCGCAGTCGGTCGAACTCGGTGACCCCATGGACCGCGACACCCAGATGGGCCCCGTCGCCTTCCGCGACCAATGGGAGAAGGTGCGTCACTACATCGACCTTGGTGCCGAAGAGGGCGCCGAGATCGCCTTCGGCGGCGACCAGCCCGACGACCTCCCCGGCGACTGCTTCATCCAGCCGACCGTTCTCGTCGACGTCGAGAACCACATGCAAGTCGCACGCGAGGAGATCTTCGGGCCCGTCGCGAGCATCATCACCGTCGAAGACGAAGCCGACGCGATCGAGACGGCGAACGACACGGACTTCGGCCTCGCGGCGGGGGTCTGGACCGAGGATATGCGCCAGGCCCACCGCGTCGCGGGCGCAATCGACGCGGGGACAGTCTGGGTCAACGAGTACCGAACGATCTCGCTCCGGAGCCCCTTCGGCGGGTTCAAAGACAGCGGGCTGGGCCGCGAGAACGGCGCGGAGGCGCTCAACGAGTACCGCCAGTCGAAGTCGGTCTGGATTGACCTGAGCGGCGAGGTGGACGACCCGTTCACGATGGGGTGATGGCGGGCGCGAGTGTCGGGCTGTTGAAGACCTCGGCGCCACACTAGCCGGCGCGAGTGGAGCGTCCCAAGTGGTCGTTGCGACAGCGGACGTCACCTACCCGCGACTGAAGCCGTGGGCTTCCGCGCTGCTTCCACTGTGACTCCCGGCGCGCGACGTCGGACAAGAGACTGTCGTCCGGCCCACACGACTGCAGGCCTTCGAGGGGCCGCTCGTCGTCGACGTCGTCCGGACTCGCCAGCGCTCTTTGTGTCACGCCAGTTTGGCACTGCGACCACCGGCTCGGTCGATCCCCCCGCAACATCGCCCGCGACGAGTGAGGCTTTGTGTGTCCGGGGAGTTTGATGGCCATGACACCGACCGAGGCTCGCCCACCCGGAGCGACCGATGGGTAGCCCGACCGTTGGCGTCGTCGGCCTCGGCAACATCGGGGGCCGGGTCGCCGACGTGTTGCTGGCGGAGTTCGACGTTGTCGTCTTCGACATCAACGACGACGCGGTCGCGCCGCTGGTCGACGCGGGCGCAGCGGGCTGTGACTCTGGCGCCGAGGTGGGCCGACGAGCCGACGTTGTCCTCTGCTCGCTCCCAAGCGACGACGCACTCATCGCGGCGACGCTGGACGACGACGGCGTCGTCGCCGGGTTGGGGGCAGGCGACGTACTGGTCGACACGAGCACCGTCTCGCCTGGTGCGTCGGCGCGCGTTCGCGAGGCGACGGCGGCGACAGGGGCAGACTTTCTCGACGCGCCGGTGAGCGGCGGGGCGCGCAACGCCAAGACGGGCGACCTCGTGGCTCTGGTCGGCGGCGACGAGTCGGTTCTTGACCGGGTTCGGCCCGTTGTGAATACGATATCACGAACGGCCCACCACGTCGGCCCGGCGGGCGCCGGAGCGACGATGAAGGTGGTGAACAACTACCTGTTCGCACTGAACCAGGTCGCGCTCGCGGAGGGGCTGACGATGGCGCGGGCGGCCGGTATCGACGACGAGACGTTTGCCGAGACCGTAGCCGATTCGTCGGGCGGGTCCTACGCGCTCAACCGGAACATGGAGCGGTTCGTCCTTCCCGACGCCTACGACTCGGAATTCACACTGGACCTGATGGCGAAAGATGCGCGACTGGGCGAGACGTTCGCGGCCAAGAACGACGTGCCGCTGCTTCTGGGGGGCGCGAGCGGGCTCTACAAGACGGCGTCGGCGCTTGGCTACGGCGACTTAGACTCCTCGGCGGTGCTGAAGCTGTACGAGGCACTGACCGATAAGGAGTGAGCCGTTGTCCCGTCTCGTCGACCACGGGAGTCGCGACGGGTGGTGTGTCCACGTCGGTCACAGAGCCGTGCTGGGTCGCGTGCCACACGTCGGCCTCGCCGCCTGACGATTCATAATCGTACGAAGATGGGCGAAAGCCTCACACCGGTCGAAGCCTATTATCAACTATGCGTTCGTGTCTCTCCAGTTCACGGTCGGACCGCACCGCACAGAACGCCGCGACGACGGGCGCGACCATCGGCGCGCGCCTCGGATCGCGGACCGGGCCCGTGTCGACCGGCCTCGGCGCCGGCCTCGGCGCCGCAACGGGCTATCTCGTCGGCACCGTTGTCGACGACACCATGGGTCGTCTCATGCCGGACGGGGGCCGCGAGCGGCCGACCGGCGGCGAGCAGTCGGCGGAGCGTGGCGTCTCCATCGAGGTCCGCGACGCGACCGAGGCGTAGAGCCGAGGCGTTTTTACCGTCGCTTCCTAACAAACCACGTGTCCGGCCGATCTAATAGCCCTCCGGAACCGGAGTCGCTCGCGGAGCAGTTCTACGTTTACGAGGTCCGGACCGGCGACGGCGAGTGGGAGCTCAACGACGAGTACGTCGGCGTCTG
>ERZ1034543.68-NODE-68-length-27091-cov-10.667148_pt1 | contig 27091 bp, 25 predicted proteins | sample MGYA00520654_ERZ1034543 | MGnify/ENA primary metagenome ERZ1034543 (study PRJEB33760, sample SAMEA4777712) | hypersaline lake metagenome | biome: hypersaline environment; feature: brines | place: Spain | collected 2012-08 | depth 0 m ... | reverse complement strand
ATAACGCGTCTGGTGCGATCGACGAACGCGAGCGACCCGGGTCACGCGGGAGCGAGCGCGCGGCGAGTCGGTCGCCCGAGTCAAAACGGGGTGTAGTACGGGATCGGCGGGTGCGGGAGCGGGACGCCGAGCGTCGCGAGCCCGTGCTGGAGCGGGACGTACCCGAGCGCGACGAACGCGACGCCGAGCACGCGGTGGATCCGGAGCCGTGTCTCGAGGCGGATCGACCCGAACACGGTGCCGAACAGCAGCATCGACGGCACCGTCCCGAGGCCGAGGAGCCCCAGCGACGCGGCCCCGCCGAGCGCGCTCCCCTGGACGAACGCGTACAGGAAGGCCGGGTAGAGGAGCGGGCACGGCAGAAACCCGTGGGCCGCCCCGAGTCCGGCGATCCGCCAGTCGCCGACCCACGCGTCGACGCGGGCGACGATCCGGTCGCTCACCGCGCTCGCGGCCCGGTCGAACCCCGGTATCGGGACGGACTCCAGCTTCAGTCGGAGCGCGTACCGCGCGCCGACGGCGATGATCGCCGCGCCGACGAGAACGCCGGTGAGCGCGTGGACGTCGTCGGCGACGGCGGTGACCGTGCGGCCAGTGACGAACGCGAGACTCCCGGCGAGCCCGAAGAGGCCGCCGAGGACCGAGTAGCTCGCCGTCCGACCGAGGTTGAACAGCGCGTGCTGGCGCACCTGCCGCACGGTGAGGTCGTCGTCGCGCCCGCGCCCGCCGCCCCCCTCGCCGGCCCGCATCCGGTCGGCGTAGGTGGTGACGAGCGGCCCGCACATCCCGAGACAGTGCGCGCCGCCGAGCAGTCCGACGAGGAGGAAGACGCCGAGGCCGAGCGAGTCGGTCGCGTAGAGAGACCCGCTCGGTCCGCAGGTCGCCGTCCCGACGCCCGCGACGAGCGACCGGAGTGCCCCGGTCCCGGTGAGAATGCCCATACGGGACGAACGCGTCCCGGGGCGCTAACCGATCTGGTGCGAACGGCGAACGGGTCAGCCCTCGGCGTCGAGGAGCGAGTCGACGGTGCGGACGAAGCGGTCGACGAGCCGGTCGGGCAGCGAGGGCGACACCTCGTCGAGCAGCGCCGCCGTCCGGTCGGGGCGTGCCAGCGAGACCGTCATCGGGCGGTCGGGCGACTTCTCGACGATCCCGTGGTCGGCGAGCGTCGAGACGTGCCACGACACCGTGCTCTTCGCGAGGTCGAGGCCGTCCGCGAGCGCCGCCGGCCGGGTCGGCCCCGACGCGTGGAGCCGGACGACGATCTCCCGCGCGGTCTCGCGCCTGAGGAACGCGAGGGTCCGCCGGTCCCACGCGTCCGTGTCCGGGTCGAAGTAGTGCGCGCGCCCGCCGATCCGCTCGACAGCCAGCTCGCCGTCGCGGACGAGCCGCCGGAGGTGGTACTGCGTCTGCCCCGTCGCGATGTCGAGCTCGCGGCTGATCCGGTTGAAGTGGACGCCGGGCGTGCCGCGGACGTGACGTCGGATCCGGGCTCTGGTGTCCGACATTTCTGACTGTTCGTGCTACCGTCGGACGGCATAAAAGGGGCTCGTGCGGTCCCCCCGTCTGAGAACGGCGACCGGGAGTGTCTTCTTATCCGTCGCCGCCGAAGGGGGGAACGTGACGGGATCGCTCTCGGGGTCGGTGTCGGCGCTCGCCGGGTGGTCGGTAGAGGGGTCGCTCCCGATCCTGGCGGTCGTGGTCGCCGCCGGACTCGGGACCAGTCTCCTCTTCGCCGTCAGTCTCGCCGCGTACCGACGCCGCCGACGGGCGCAGTACCGACTGATCTCCCTCGCCGTCGGCGCGCTCCTGGCCCGGTCGGTCGTCGGCGCGGGGACCGTTCTCGGGGTCGTGCCGATGCCGGTCCACCACCTCCTCGCACACAGCTTCGACTTCCTGATCGCCGCCCTCGTCCTCTACGCGGTGTACGCGCACGCGCCGGGGGCGGTCGGCGACGACGCCGCGACCGAGTGACGCGCCGCCGAGGGCGCGTCGGACGTCCCAAGAAGAGCCTCCCGGTCCCGTAGGCTCACTGTCGGAACCGTCCGCGGGTCCGCTCGAGCGCCACGTCGACGTGCGACCGGAACGCGAGGATCGCCGCGGCCGCGACGCCCCCGCCGACGGTCCAGCCGACGAGCGAGGCGACCGCCCGGCCGCTCGCGACGAACCCGCCCTCCGGCGCGAAGGCGACGCCGATCACGTGCTCGAAGACGAGCCCCCTGAACGCCCCGTTGGGCGTGAGCGCGATCGACCCCGCGACCCCGCTCGCCGAGCCGCCGGCCGACAGCGCCCGGAGGATCGCGAGGTCGCCGCCCACGACCCCCGCGAGCAGCGCGAGGACGGCGAGCGCGACCGCGCTCCGTCGGCTCGTCGCGACCACCGACACCGCCGCGGACAGCGACAGGTACGCCGCGCCGAACAGGACGACGAGCGCGAGGAACCGGACGAAGAGCACCGGCGAGTCGACGCCGGCGTGGGTGGCGAAGATGCCCGTGTCCGGGGCGGCGGTGAGCCAGACGTACGCGCCGACGAGCGCGAACGGCCCGCCGACGATCGCGACGAGCGCGGCCGTCCGCGCCAGCAGCACCCCGAGGACGTACTCGGCCGCGCTCACGGGGTACGTCCGGATCACGGCGAGCTCGCCGCTCGCGGCGTCGGCGAACAGCGCGCGGTAGCCCAACACGACCGCGAGCAGCGGCACCAGCACCTCGGTCGGCAACAGCAGGTCGACGACCGCTGGGACGAACCCGGTCGCGCCGCCGCCGCCGACCGCGACGAGCCCGCCGAGGACGACGAGCAGCCCGATAGCGAGGACGGCGTACCCCGGCGTCCGGCGCACCGTCGCCAGCTCGCGGCGGAAGACGAGCCAGACGCCCGCGGCCGCGCTCGTCATCGGTCCGACACCCCCGCGACGTGGACCGACTCCGCGTCCCGCTCGCCGTCGGCGTCGCCGTCGCTCCCCTCGTCGTCGACTCCCGGTCCGTCCGGCGAGCCGCCGACCACGGCGCGGTACAGCTCGCGGACGTCGGCGGCGTCGTGCTCGGCGAGCAGTCGCCCGCGGGGTCCCGCCGCGGCGACGGACCCGCGGCGGAGGACGACGACGGCGTCCGCGTGCGCGTCGACGAGGTCGAGGTCGTGCGAGCTCACGACGACGGCCGCGTCGTCGCCCGCGCGGGCCGCCGCCCGGAACGCCCGCTCGCGCATCTCGGGGTCGAGGCCGCTGGTCGGCTCGTCGAGGACGACGACCGCCGGGTCGCCGAGCGTCGCCTGCGCGATCCCGAGCAACCGGCGCATCCCGCCCGAGAGCGCCTCGACGCGCTTGCCGGCCGCGTCGGCGAGCCCCACCCCCGTCAGCGCGGCGTCCGGGTCGCCGTCGACGAGCGCCGCGTAGAACCCGAGCGTCTCGCGGGCGGTGAGACCGTCGCGGAACGGGACCCGCTGCGGGAGGTAGCCGACGCGCTTGTCCCCGCCCTCGCGCGGGCCGCCGTACCGGTACCGGACCGTTCCGGCCGTCGGATCGACCGCACCGGCGAGCACGCCGAGCAGCGTCGACTTCCCGGAGCCGTTGGGACCGACGACCGCGGTGACGCCCGTTCCCACGGACAGCGACACGTCGGTGAGGACGGGGACGCCGCCGTACGTGCGCGTGACCCCGTCGAGCGTCGCGGACGGTTCGTCGGTCATCGCCTGCCCCCCGCGGTCGCGAGTCGGTCGGAAGGGGGCCGCGGCGTCGGGCCGCGGAGCGCCGTGGCGTTCGCCGACTCCCCGAGCGCGGACCGCCAATCGGTCGGGATCGGTCGGTCCGCGTCGGCGCCGGCCGTCGCGGCGTCGACTCGCTCCGGATGGTACGGCGCGGGCGCCGGCGCCGGGTCGACGATGCTTCCGGACCGCGCGCCCGGAACGGTCCCGCGGAGGCGGTCGAGGAGCCGGGCGGCGGGCGACTCGCGAACCGTGACCGCGCTCGCCTCGCGGTGGAGCGCCGCGTCGACCGGCGACGTCGGGCGGTACGCGCGGCTCCCGGCGTCTTGCGGCCCGACGTTCGCGCCCTCCCAGTAGTTCCCGCGGTCGCCGTCGGCCCACACCCGCAGCGCGCCGGCACCGGCGGCGGCGTGGTCCCCGTTGCCGACGAAGTCGTTCGCGACGACCCGGCTCGACGGGACCACGGTCGTCGCGCGCGCGCCGAGCTCGTTGTCGACGACGACGTTGTGCTCGTACAGCGACCCGCGGGCGCTCGTGGAGAAGCCCAGCTCGTTGCCGACCAGCGTGTTGTAGCCGAGGTACGTCTTCGTCCCCGACGCCTGGATCCCCGCGCTCGACCCCCGGACGTCGTTGCCGACGATCACGTTGCCGGCGGGCCGGGTCATCACGGTGATGCCGGCGAACAGCTCGTTCCGGTACGCGTTGTCGGCCACCAGCGCGTCGCCGGTGTACATGAGGTGCGTCCCGTACCGGTTGTCCGCGAACGTCGAGTTCCGCACGACGGAGCCGTCCGCGCGGTGGAGGTAGATCCCGTCGCGGCCGCCCTCGAACCGGCTGTCGGCGACGGTGACGCGGGACTCCATTCCGGTGATACCCATGAACCCGTCCTGCCACTCGTCGGTCCCGTCGACGCGGAGCTCCGTGACGGTCGCGTCGGAGCCCTCGCGGAGCAGCAGCCCGCTCGCGTTCGTGTCGACGACGACGTCGTCGACGACCAGCCCCGGCGCGCCGACCGCCTTGATCCCCGCGTCGCCGTAGCCGTATCCCAGCTGGATGTTCGTGTCCCACGTGCCGCCCTCGGGGTCGCGCGACTCGCGGGCCGCGTCCGGGTCACGCGTCCGGTTCCCGGTCCCTTCGATCCGGAGCCCGGTGAGCGCCACGTCCGGCGCGCGGACCGTGACCACCGAGCCGTTTCCGTCCCCGCGGACGCGGGTCGGTCCGGTCCCCGCTCCCCGAACCCCGCCGCCGGCGATCGTCACGGACCGGTTCACGGTCACCGTCTCTTCGTACGTTCCGGGGGGGACCACGACGGTCGTGTTCGCCGGCGCCGCGTCGACCGCCGCGGCTATCGTCGGCGCGTCCTCGCCGACGACGACCGAGACCGGTCGGTCGGCCCGCCGCTCCGCCGCGGCGATCCGCCGGTCGGCCGCCCGCCAGCGCTCCGGGCCGGTGCCCCGCACGAGCGCCGCGGAGCCGACGCCGAACGACCGATCGCGAACGCCCGCCCAGCCGACGACCGAGCCGCCGTGCTCGGCCGCGAACGCCGCGGCCGCCTCCTCGGTCGCGAACGGGACGGCCGTCTCGCCCGCCGGAGTGTGCGCGTCGCTGCCGACGACGTACCGGGCCTCCGCCACCGGCGTCCACCCTCCGGACCCGCTCGCGGCGAGCAGCCCCGAGTCGGTCGTGCGCGGGCTCCGGTGGTCGAACGTGTCGACGTACGCGACGAGGGGGTAGCCGAACTGCCGGTCGGTCCGCCCGTCCGACAGCGACGCGACGAACGAGCCGACCCCGTTGTAGCCGACGACGTACTGGAGCTGCGAGTAGAACACCTGGACCCGGGGGAGCGTCGCCTCCCCGGCCATCAGCGCGTCCGTCTCCGAGGAGAGCCCCAGTTCGACCGCGTCGTCGTACGCGACCGGTTCGGGGACCGAGTCGCTCGGGTCGGCTGCGAACGCGCCGGCCGTCGCGACCGCGGCGAGCGCGACGAGGCCGACGGCCGCGAGCCGGACGCGACGCGACCGGGCGGTGTCGGGGTCGAAAACTGCCACGCGCGAGCTTCGATCGGCGACGACTTATCAGGTCTGGTTCGTTCCTCGAACGAACCGTTGAACGCGTCCCGAGGGGCTAAGAGGGCAGTTCGGTAAGTGAGAGATATGAACTCGACCGATCCGTCGACGGCCAGATCCGACGCGCAGACGAACCGGTCCGCCCACGAGTCGCCGCTCTCTCGGCGGGCGCTGCTCGGCGGCGTCGCCGCGGCGGGCGTCGCCGGTCTCGCCGGCTGTGCGGGCGACGAGTCGGCGTCGATCAGCCCCGTCTCCATCGACGAGGACCAGGCCTGCGACCAGTGCGGCATGATCGTCTCGGACCACCCCGGCACGGTCGGCCAGGTCCACTTCGAGGACGACGAGCCGGAGGGCGGACGCCCGGCGCAGTTCTGTAGCGGGACCTGTACCTACAGGTATCGCTTCGACGCCGAAGACCAGGGCCGGACCGCGCTGGCGACGTTCCTCACGGACTACTCGGCGGTCGACCAGGAGGTGTTCGAGGAGGGCGGCGACACGATGTTCTCCTCCCACGTCGAGAGCGAGGCGTTCGCCCGCGAGCCGGAGCTGACGGTCGTCGTGCGGAGCGAGGTCATCGGCGCGATGGGGCCCGACCTGGTCCCGTTCAGCGAGGACGGCGACGCCGAGGAGTTCATCGCCGAGTACGGCGGCGAGGCGATGGCCGCGACCGAGGTGGAGCGAGCGACGCTGGAAGCGCTGTAGCCGCGCCACTCGCTTCGGCCGACCGGGCGCGAGATCAGATTCTCGGGAACCCGCGAACGCCGGAGACGCCGCCGAAAACGGCCTTGAACACGACGACGTCTCCCGTGTCGATAGGTCCGGACACCGCGGCGGGCACGGCGACGAACCCGTCGCCGGTCTCCAGCGTCGGCGCCATGCTCCCCGAGGTCACGTACCCCAAGAGGACCGGCTGACCGGCGAGCTGGCCGGCCACGATGACGACGACCACCAGCACGGAGACGACGACGAACGCGTCTCTCGCCGTCTCGCGTGACATACGTACAAACGTGGGGGTTCGAGACTTAAATCACCGCAGATCGCGTCCTTACCGGACGCGGGTCCGAGTCGACGCTCCGGAGAACGTCGACGGGGCAGACGATACGCCGAGTCTCGCGCCGACTACTCCCCGGCGCCCCACCGCTCGACGCGCTTCGGGCGGTCGGAGACCGCCATCACGTCGAGGTCGTCGCCGGCGTGGTCGAGCGCCTCCAGCGCCGCCGTCGCGGAGGCGTGCGTCGAGAAGTAGGTGATCTCCTCCTCGACGGCGACCTCCAGCAGGTCGCGCTGGCGCGAGACGATGAGGTCGAGGTCGCCGCGCTTCGCGGCCTCGATCAGGTCCGTCGCTTCGCTCAGCTCGAAGTGGTCCGCGTACCCGTCGACGAGCGCCTCGCCCGCCTCGGTGCCGGGGTCGGGGAACTCCTCCGCCGAGAGGTCGACGACGGCGGTGCCGGACTCGGGGATGGGCTTCCCGGTCGAGTCCTGCGCCTTGTCGTACGCCTTGCCGAAGGAGGTCGCCGTGCCCATCACTTCGCCGGTCGACTTCATCTCCGGCCCCAGACGCGGGTCCGAGCCCGGCAGACGGTCGAACGGGAGGACGACCTCCTTCACGCTGCGGTGTTCGGGGATCTGCTCGTCGGCGTCGAGGTCGGCGAGCGTCAGGTCGTCGGTCATCACCTTCGCGGCGAGCTTGGCGATGGGGACGCCCGTCGCCTTCGAGACGAACGGGACCGTCCGCGAGGAGCGCGGGTTCGCCTCCAGCACGTACACCTCGCTGTCGGCGTCGGGGTCGTCGACGCCGGTGACCGCGAGCTGGACGTTGAGCAGACCGACCGTGTCGAGCGCGCGGGCGATGTCCTCGGTGACCTCGCGGACCCGACCGAGCGTCTCGTCGCCCAGCGACCGCGGCGGGATCATACACGCCGAGTCGCCGGAGTGGACGCCCGCGCTCTCGACGTGCTCCATCACGCCGCCGAGGAGGACGTCCTCCCCGTCGGCGACCGCGTCGACGTCCAGTTCGACCGCGTCGTCGAGGAACTGGTCGACGAGGATCGGCTTGTCGGGGGAGACCCGGACCGCCTCCTCGATGTACTCCTCGAGCTCCGCGTCGTCCTCGACGACCCGCATCGCGCGGCCGCCCAGCACGTAGGAGGGGCGCACGAGGACCGGGTAGCCGATCCCGTGGGCGAGTTCGAGCGCCTCGGCCTCGCTGGTCGCAGTGCCGCCGTCGGGCTGGGCGACGCCGAGATCGTCCATCAGGACGTTGAAGCGGTCGCGGTCCTCCGCGAGGTCCATCGCCTCGACGCTCGTCCCCATGATCTCGCAGTCGAGCCCGCGGCGCTCGATCTCGGATTCGAGCGGCTCGCCCACGTTCACTGACGTCTGGCCGCCGAACTGTACCATCACGCCGTCGGCCCCGGTCGTCTCGATCACGTCGGCGACCTCCTCCGCGGAGATGGGCTCGAAGAACAGGCCGTCGGAGGTGTCGTAGTCCGTCGACACCGTCTCGGGGTTGTTGTTGATCACGTGCGCGTCGATGCCGAGCTCGCGGAGCGCGCGCACCGCGTGGACCGCGCAGTAGTCGAACTCGACGCCCTGGCCGATGCGGATCGGGCCGCCGCCGACGACCACGACGCTCTCGACGTCGGGGTCGACGCGGACCTCGTTCGCCGCGCCGGCCGTGTCGGCCCCCCGGAGGAACTCCGGCAGCCGCGCGGAGTAGTAGTACGGCGTGGAAGCCTCGAACTCGCCCGCACAGGTGTCGACCTGCTTGTAGGTGCGGTCCGGCACCGCCGTCTCGACGTCGCCGACGCTGGCGTCGACGCCGCCGGCGGTCGCGGTCGCCGCGATCTCGGCGTCGGTGCGGCCGACCATCGCGGCCTCGGTGAAGTCGCCTTCCGCGGCCGCCGCGGTCCCGGCGGCGATCTTCTCGAAGCGCTCGACGTACCAGCGGTGGATGCCGGTGAGGTCGATCACGTCGTCGACGTCGTAGCCGCGGTCGAACGCCTCGAACATCGCGTACGGGCGGTCCGGGCTGGGGCGTTCGAGGTACCCCGACTCCAGCTCGTCGTCGGCAACCTCGTCGAAGTCGACGGCGGGGTCGTACTCGGAGGAGCGCAGCGCCTTCACCATGCTCTCCTCGAACGTCCGGCCGATCGACATCGCCTCGCCGGTGGACTTCATCGCCGTGCCGAGCTCGAAGTCCACGTCGTCGAACTTGTCGATGGGCCACCGCGGCACCTTCGTCACCACGTAGTCGATGGCGGGCTCGAAGGCGGCGGTCGTCTCGCCGGTGATCTCGTTGTCGATCTCGTGGAGCCGCTTGCCGAGCGCGACCTTCGCGGTGACGCGGGCGATCGGGTAGCCGGTCGCCTTCGACGCGAGCGCGGAGGAGCGCGAGACGCGCGGGTTCACCTCGACGACGCGGTACTCGCCGCCCGGCGTGCCGTCGTCGTGCCACGCGAACTGGATGTTACAGCCGCCCTGGATGCCGAGGTCGCGGATCACTTCGAGCGCCGCGTCGCGCATCTCCTGATGGCCGTCGTCGGGGATGACCTGCGAAGGGGTGACGACCGTCGACTCGCCGGTGTGGATCCCCATCGGGTCGATGTTCTCCATGTTACAGATGATGATACAGGAGTCGTCCGCGTCCCGCATCACCTCGTACTCGAGTTCGACCCAGCCCGCGATGGACTCGGTGACGAGCACCTCGCTGTTACGGGAGAGGCGGAGCCCCTTGCGGACGCGCTCGACCAGCTCCTCGAACTCGTCGACGACGCCGGAGCCGGAGCCGCCGAGCGTGTACGTCGTCCGCGCGATGACCGGGAGGCCGCCGACCGCGTCGACCGCCTCCTGAACGCGTCCGCGGAACGCCTCCTCGTCGAAGTCGGTGACCGACTCGCCCTCGTCCAAGGAGATGGTGGTCGACTTCGGAACGGGCTGACCGAGTCCCTCCATCCGCTGGCGGAACAGGTCGCGGTCCTCCGTCGCGTAGATGGTGTCGAGGGGCGTCCCCATCACTTCGACGTCGTGTTCCTCCAAGATGCCCTCCTCCGCGAGCTCGGCGGTGACGTTGAGCCCGGTCTGGCCGCCGAGACCCGCGATGACGCCGTCCGGCTCCTCGATGCGGATGACCTCCGCGATGGCCTCGGGCGTGATCGGCTCGATGTACACCCGGTCGGCCGTCTCCGGGTCGGTCATGATCGTCGCCGGGTTCGAGTTCACGAGGACGACGCGCGCCCCCTCCTCTTGGAGCGCGCGACACGCCTGCGCCCCCGAGTAGTCGAACTCGGCCGCCTGTCCGATCTGGATCGGTCCGCTGCCGATAAGAAGAATCGTCCGGTCCTCGCTCATTACGCGGACGGAATACGCTCATCGTAATAAGGTCGGCGGTAGAGTACGAATCTCGCAGCGAGTTTGCGATTTTCGCAAGCTACTCGCTACCACGGTCAGTGATACGGCGCGTCACGTCCATCGACACCGAGCCCGCGAAGTCCGAGCGCGCCCGCTCGATCGCGGCTCGGCGGGTCGACGGGCGCGGACGCCACCGCAAGTGACTTACCCGATATCGACGATTTCGAACCGTACATGCGCTGTTCCCGCCGCCGCGCCCTCCAACTGCTCGGCACCGCCGGCGCGACCGCCGCGACCGCTGGTTGCCTCGGGCCCGACACCGACGCCTACGCGCTCATCGCCGACGAACTGGACCTCTCGTCGATCGGTCGCCCCTACCTGCGGCCAGATCCCGCGACCGTCGACGCCACGACCCGCGTCGACTTCACGGCCGGCTCGAAGGAGGCCTCCCTCTCCGAACTGTTCGAAACGGGGAGCGTGACCGTCGAGCAGTGGCCGCTCGTCGGCCGCGATCCGTGGGGAACCGAGACGCGACCCCGACCGACGTTCCTCCGACGCGAGGGGGCCTTCTACGAGGTCCGCGTCGCCGACGAGCGCCGCCTCGAACGGGAGCGGTGGCACTTCGCCGTCGAGCGCGTCGACGGGACGCCGCCCGAGGACGCGGCGGTCGCGCGGCCGCCGTTCGACCTCTCGGACCAAGACGAACGCGTGTTGAACGCGGCCCTCGACGCGGTGTACGCCGGGAACGACGGCTTTCTCGGGGACCCGGAGTTCGACGAGTTACAGACCGTCGAGTTCCATCGCGGGCTCGACGCCGAGGCCAGCGCGCTCGTCCCCTCCCCGCCCTTCTCGTTCGTCGAATACGAGGACGAGTACTTCCGGGCGGTCGCCGAGCGACGGACGGTCGAGGTCCCCGAGTGGACGTACGCGATCGCCGAGATCAGCGCCTCCCGGGACGAGTTCGAGGCGTACGCGCGAGACGCGATCGTCGAGCGCGACCTCGCCTCGGCCGGGCTCTCGGCGTCCGCCCGGGGGGTACTCGACGACGCGATCGCAGAGGAGCCCCGCCGCTACGAGGAGGGTGACCCGCCGTCCGACGACCTCATCGACGCCCTCGGAGCGCTCGGTATCGCCGGCGACCTCCGACCGCTCGACGTCTACGAGGGCCGGGTCGACTTCCGGAACGCCGTCGTCGAGTACCGAGACGGCGTCTACCGGTTCGATCTGGTCGTCACGCCGTAGAACGCTCGCGAGCCGGCGACGGTGGACCGCACATCGGCTCCTCGGCGCAGACCGCCGCGTTCGAAGCCTCGGACCGGCCTCAGGTCGCGAGCCGGTACCGGTACGGCTGCCCCGCGATGACCTCGACCTCTCCGCGCTCGGCTCGCCGCCCCAGCACCGTGGCGACTCGGTGCGGGCTGTCGATCTCCTCGCACTCGTCGCACTCCTCGACGAGCGCGAGGATCTCCCGCGCCGTCAGCGGCTCGTCGGCGTCGGCGAGCACGCCGCGGAGACGGTCGTACCGGTCGTATTCACCGGCGCTCATACGTCTTACGTACGGTCTCCGAACATATAGGGTTCAGTGAGACAGAAGTCGGACGGCTGTCTGACACGGGCCTCGAACCGGTCGTTTCCCGGAGTTTGAGCGGTTTCGGGCGGTCGGCGACGCGGCGAGATCGCGTCTCAGGCGTACGGGTCCTCGGCCTCGAGGTCGCGCTCCGCGCGGTACTGCTCGACGAACTCGCTCACGTCGAACTCGACCATCTCCTGCTCGAACGCGGACAGCGCCTCGTCGTCGTCGGCGTGGCTCACGGCGTGCTCCATCAGTTCGACGACGAGCTCGACGACGATCTCGTGGAGCCGGCGGGAGTCGAACTCCGTCACCCACGCCATCGCGTACCCCACGTCCGCGTTCTCGCTGGCGTCGTGCGCGACGACCGCCTCCGGGAACTCCTCTAACACGACGCCGAGCAGGTGCGGCGTGTCGAACTCCGGCATCTCCTCGCTGGTCGTCTCGATGGCCTCGCGGAGCACTTCGACGAGGAAGTCCGGGAGGAACCGCTCCGGCGGGTGGACGTCCATCACGACCGCGTGGGCCTCGCCGCAGTCGCACTCGTACTCGCGCATGCCGAGGTCCAGTTCGCCGACGCCGATCGTCTCCCCGCAGGGTAGCTCCAGCGCGTTCTCGTCGCCGCCGGGGACGCGGGGTTGGGACATGGCTCTCCTTGGTCGCTGTCGAGGTTAAAAGGAGCGGAACGGGTCGATACGCCGACGCGGAAACCGGCGGACTCGCTACGCGAGCTCCGCGTCGCCGTCCCCGTCGTCCGCACCTTCCGCGTCGCCCGCCTCGTCTCCGCCGCCTCCGTCGGCGTCGCTCTCGGCGTGCGTCTCCACCTCGGCTTCGACCTCGATCTCGATCCCGTTCGACTCGTAGGTCGCCTCGATCGACTCGGCGTCGTCCCGCTCGACCTCGATCTCGTCGCGGTCGACCTCCACTTCGACTTCCACGTCGACGGTCACGTCGTCGGACATGGTTCACACTACGCGCGCGAGAACGGAAAAATGCCCCCTCGGGCGGCCGCCGGCCGACCGCGTTACTGGAACCCGATCCGGCCGCCGGTGTCGCGGAGGGACTCGCCGCCGCCGCCCTTGAACTGCTCTCTGACGTCCTCGTAGTACGCGAGGATGTCGTCGTTGATCGTCGGGCGCACCGACTCCATGGCGCGCCGGAAGTGCTTCATCTCGACGTCCTCGGCGTCGTCGTCGTCGCGCAGCGCCTCGATGGCGGCCTCGCGGGCGATCCCCTCGAGGTCGGAGCCGACGTAGCCGTCCGTGATCTCGGCGATCTCGCGGAGGCTCACGTCGGGCGCGAGCGGCGTGTCCTCGGTGTGGATGTCGAGGATCTGCTCGCGGCCCTCCTGGTCCGGCTGCCCGATCATCACGAGCCGGTCGAAGCGGCCCGACCGGAGCAGCGCGGGGTCGATCATGTCAGGGCGGTTGGTCGCACCGATGACCATCACGTCGCCCATGTCCTCTAGCCCGTCGAGCTCCGTCAGGAGCTGGTTCACGACGCGCTCGGAGACGTTGTTGCCCATCTCCTGGCCGCGCGAGGGGGCGAGGCTGTCGAGCTCGTCGAAGAAGATGATCGTCGGGCTCACCTGCCGGGCCTTCCGGAAGGTCTGCCGGATCGCCTTCTCCGACTCGCCGACCCACTTCGAGAGCAGCTGTGGGCCACGGACCGAGATGAAGTTCGCGTTCGTCTCGTTGGCGACCGCCTTCGCCATCAGGGTCTTGCCGGTGCCGGGCGGCCCGTACAGCAGCACCCCCTTCGGCGCGTCGACGCCCATGCGGTCGAACTTCTCCGGCGAGGTGAGCGGCCACTCGACGGACTCCTGGACCTGCTGTTTGGCGTCTTGGAGCCCGCCGACGTTGTCCCACGATATCTTCGGAAGCTCGACGAGCACCTCGCGCATCGCCGACGGCTCCACCTCGTTTAACGCGCCCGAGAAGTCGTCCCGTTTGACGATCATCCGGTCGATGAGGCTCGGCGGGACCTCCTCCTCGTCTAAGTCGATCTCGGGGAGGTAGCGCCGCAGCGCCTTCATCGCCGCCTCCTTGGTGAGGCTCTCGATGTCGGCGCCGACGAAGCCGTGCGTCTCGTCGGCGAGGTGGTCGAGGCTCACGTCGTCCGAGAGCGGCATCCCGCGGGTGTGGATCTGGAGGATCTCCTTGCGGCCGACCTCGTCGGGAACGCCGATCTCGATTTCGCGGTCGAAGCGCCCGGGGCGGCGGAGCGCGGGGTCGACGCTGTCGACGCGGTTCGTCGCGCCGATGACGATCACCTGCCCGCGCGTCTCCAACCCGTCCATCATCGTCAGCAGCTGGGCGACGACGCGGCGCTCCACCTCGCCGGTGACGTCCTCGCGCTTGGGCGCGATGGAATCGAGCTCGTCGATGAAGATGATCGAGGGCGACTCCTCTTTCGCGTCCTCGAAGATCTCCCTGAGCTGCTGTTCGGACTCGCCGTAGTACTTCGAGATGATCTCGGGGCCGGCGATCGAGAAGAACGACGCCGACGTCTCGTTGGCGACGGCCTTCGCGAGGAGCGTCTTCCCGGTGCCCGGCGGTCCGTGTAACAGCACGCCCTGCGGGGGTTCGATCCCGAGCTTCGAGAAGATCTGCGGGTGCTTCATCGGCAGCTCGACCATCTCGCGGACGCGCTGGATCTCGTTTTTCAGCCCGCCGATGTCCTCGTATGTGATCCCGCCACCGGTCTTCTCGAACCCGGAGATCGGCTCTTCGCGCAGCTCGACGTCGGTATCTTCGGTGATCAGACAGACGCCGTCGGGGTCGGTCTCGACGGCGATGAGGGGGATCGCCTGTCCGGGCGAGCGCATGAACGGGTGGTTCGTCGACGACATCACCGGGACGATGTCGCGCTCGACGACCGGCCGCTTCAAGATCTGTCGTTTCACCATGCCAGCGGCGTCCGACCCGAACTGGACGGACGCCTCCTCTGGCGGGGCCAACACCAGCGTGTCGGCGGTGTCCGCCTCGGCTTTGCGAATCGTGACCCGCTCGCCGATGCCGACGTCGGCGTTCTGTCTGGTGAAGCCGTCGACGCGAACCGTGTCGGTGTTCCAGTCCTGTCTGTCGGCACGCCACACCTTCGCGGCCGTCGTCTCTGCGCCCTCGATCTCGATGATGTCGCCGGGGGAGAGCTTGAGATGCAACAGCGTGTCGGGGTCGAGTCGGGCGATGCCGCGCCCCGAGTCGTTCGGGTACGCCTTCGCCACTTCGAGTTGGACTTCGTTCATGGTTCCTCGCGGGGGATGGTCGTAACTGGATCCGGTCCGGGAATAAGCCTGTTGCCCGTCTCCGGGCCGCCGATTCCGCCGGGGCGATCGGCGCCCGCGGGATGCTGTGTGATCATATAGCACGGTACGGAGTCCGGTCATAAAACCCCGTCGTAAGCGTGCCTTTTCGCCGTCGACTCGCGACCGCTCGCGACGGACGTTTTTTGCCCGCTCATAGCGACGTTCGGTCGTGTTCGACTCGCTCTCCGACCCGATGCGGTCGCTCCTCTCACGGTTCGCCTTCCTCGTCGCCGGCGCGCTCGTCGGCGCCGCGCTGTACGCCCTCGATGTCGGCGGGCTCCTCGCCGTTCCGCTCGCGGCCGTCGCGTTCATCGTCGTCGGCGAACTGTACCTGGCCGCGACCGGCGGCGATTTATAAATAGCAACGACGACTTGCGGTGGCGCGTGCCTGCGAGCGGCCGATAGACCGCGAGCCAGCACGCGCGAGGTCGTCGGGCTACGCCCGACTGACGAGGTTGGGGAGGTGTGAGGCGCGGTTGCGGTGCTGTGCGGGGTGGGACTCAAAGGGGCAGCCGGGGAGCGGGCGCACGCTCGTTGCGCTCCTCGCTCCTTCGCTCCGTTCACTCGCTGCGGTGCTTACGTCGTCATCAGAACGCTCCGCGTTCTGATAGGCTCACGAGAGCTTCGCTCTCCTGAACGCCTGCGCCCGCTTCCCGGCTGGGGCTTTGGAGGTGGTCACCGCCGCGGTAGCGTCGTTTATCCGTAAACGGCTCTGTTGAAACCCTTCAAAACTGACACGAACTGCGTGCTGAGTACAGGGCGAAAGTCGGTTACGGAAACCCAGGCAGGGTTTCGATTGCCCTAATCAGTTGATCGGCAGCGTGGATTAACTACGTCAACGTTCAGTATGTGGTTTCTCGCTGGTCGTCAGCGACGAATCTCGGGACCATCGCCCCAGATATATCGCCCCCTCCGCTCAAGGATGTACCATCCCCCTGCAAGGAGTGCAATCCCATTCCCGAGAACGTACCCTGCGTTGTGGAGGTCAGTTCGTACACCCGTGTATGGGGCCGACAGTGGTGGTTGAATCACGTGGTAGTACTGCCCGTCGTGCGCAATGAGAACGACAGGAAAGCGTTCGTGCGTCGTGAGTTCCCCTGTTCGAACGAGTTCACGTAATCGAGGGTCGGCGGCGGTGGAAACCGCGAGTTCGTCGTAGAACGTCTGTAATGTGATTCGCTCGGCAGTGATTCGCACCGTCTCACCGTCCCTGTGTTCGTGGAGGCGATAGACTTCACTGACTTCTGAGAAGGTGCCACTGGTCCCGACAACGGCATACTGGTGGTCGACGAGCGACCCTGGGAACTCTGCCTTCGGTCGAGACCCGTTTGCCGCCTCGCGGATGGCCGTCCGTTCTGGCTGGTCGCCAGAACCACTGCTGGCGAAGAACACTGCTGACGGTCCCTCCGGGACGACTGTGGTGTCGTCCACAACCGTCTCTGCGGCGTCCTCTTGAGAGTCCGGCAGTTCTCTCGCCTCGTAGGTGTACGTCGTATCAGGGGTCGCTGTATCAAGCGCAAACGAACCGGCGGTGAGGACGACCCCGATAGCGACTGCTACAAGGAGCATCTTACGGGATGGCACTACTCGGTACGAACGTTCTGGCGAATAAGTATTTTCTGTGGGTAGATGGAGAAAATGTACAGTTCTACAGAACGACTGATTCACTTGACTTACCGGGAACCAAACTCGGTTGCCGTGCTGAATACACCCTCTGTATTCACCGCGACGCGAGAAATATATCACAACTCATGGATTTCAACAGAGCAACATAAACCAAGGCCACCGCTCAGATGTTTATAAACAACCGCCCGACCGATTCGGCGGCGTCAATCCCGAGGTATTTGTCCGCCAGTCGCCTCGGAAGACCCATGCGAACGCTCGTCTTCGACGGTCGGACCGGCGCCGCCGGCGACATGATCTGCGCCGCGCTGATCGCCGCCGGCGCCGACCCCACGGTCCTCGACCCCGTGCGCGACGCCCTCCCGATCCGATACGAGGTCGGCGAGGCGGAGAAGAACGGGATCCGCGCGACGACCGTCGACGTCCTCGTCAACGGCGAGGGCGACGAGGCGGGCGGAACCGTCGCCAGCCACGGTCACGCCCACGATCGCGTCCCCGACGAGGAACAGGACCACGATCGCGGTCACACGCACGGCCATGACCACAGCCACAATAGCGACACGGACTCACCCGAAGACGAGGTCAATGCCGAGGGCGCGGGCGTCCACCGGAGCTACCGCGAGGTGGTCGCCCTCGTCGAGTCGATGGGGCTCCCCGACGCGGTCGAGTCGACCGCGCTCGACGCCTTCGAACTTCTCGGCCGCGCGGAGGCGTCGGTCCACGGGGTCGACCTCGAAGAGACGCACTTCCACGAGGTGGGCGCGGACGATGCGGTCGCCGACGTGGTCGGCGCCGCGCTGCTGCTGGACGACCTCGACCCCGACCGCGTCGTGACGACGCCGGTCGCCGCCGGGGGCGGAACTGTCGAGATGAGCCACGGCGCGTACCCGGTCCCCGCCCCGGCGACGACGGAGATCGCCGCCCGGGCCGGCTTCCGGATCGTCGGCGGGCCGATCGACCGCGAACTGCTCACGCCCACGGGCGCCGCGATCCTCGGGGCGGTCGCCGACGACGTCGACGCGGTCCCGGATCTGGCGGTCGAGCGCGCCGGCTACGGCGCGGGCGACGCCGACTTCGAGCGCCACCCGAACGTCCTGCGCGCGCTCGTCGGCGACGGGGGAGACCCCGGAGCGGACGACGACCGCGGGGAACACAGCGCCGACCGCGCACAGGGCGATCACGCGCACGACGACCACACTCACGGCGACCACTCTGCCGACGGGTCGCTCGTCCACGACGACATCGCCGTCCTAGAGACGAACTTGGACGACGCCGCGCCGGAGGTGCTCGGCGGGCTTCAGGAGACCCTCTCGCGGGCCGGCGCGCGGGACGTCACGATCGTTCCGACGACGATGAAGAAGTCGCGGCCCGGTCACCTCGTGAAGGTGATCTGTAAGCCGGCGGACGCCGAGGCCGTCGCCGAGCGTCTCGCCCGCGAGACGGGGACGCTCGGAGTGCGCCAATCGGGCGCGAGCCACCGTTGGATCGCCGACCGCGAGTTCGAGGCGGCGACGCTCCGGGTCGACGATGCGGATCACGAGGTAACCGTGAAAGTCGCCTCGACGACCGACGGGTCGGTGTACGACGTCAGCGGGGAGTACGACGACGCGGCCGCGGTCGCCGAGGCGACCGGCCTCCCGATCCGAGAGGTGCTCCGGCGCGCCGAGGCCGAGGTGCGGGAACGGATCGCGGAGGAGTGAGCCGTTCGCGGGACGCCCGCTCCGCCCGTCAATCGGGCGGGTCGACCCGCTCGACGCGCTCGGGGTCGACGCCGAAGCCGTCGGCGAGGCGCTCGCGGACGCGGTCGACGACGAACTCCTCGGCCGCGTCGGGGTCGGCCTCGGGGCCCGCCTCCTCGCCGACCGCGAGGGTCGCGACCGCCTCGACCGTGGTGTCGTTGAGGCCGGGCCGGAGGCCGGCGATCTCGATCTCCTCGACGCGGAGGCCGTCGATTCGCTCGATCTGTGCTCGTGCGCCGGCGACGAGGTCGCCGGTGGCCGCCTGCGAGACGCGGACGGTCACCGTGGCCTCGACCGACGGCGTGTGGATGGCTGTCGCCATACGCCCTCGCCGCGAGTCGAACGCGGCGCGGCCGGTCGGCGTCCCGGTCCGGAGTCCGGGACGAGCCGGTCCGCGGCCTCGAACGCGCCGACGGCGGGGGTCGCCGACTGCGGCGCTCGCGAGGGTGCGGTCGTCCGGCTCGACGCGCGCGACGAGACAGCGGCGGCTGGAGAGAACGGGAGATGGTCCGTCCCGGGGAAATCCTCCCCAGCCGACGCGCGTCACGCGGTCGGGCGGACGGACCGTGAGTTCGGAGCCGAATACCCGATCCACCCGAGGAACGCGACGCTCTCGGACCGCGCGAGCGTCGAGAGGGTGGAGCGGGTCATGATCGGTTCCGCGGCGCGGGGAGCGCCGTTGTTCACGTTCTGAACCGGTTTCGACTTAAAATTATGTTAGTTATGCGACTACATGCCACGGTGCGTTCGGTCCCCGAGCCGCCGAGAATCCCGCCGAGCGGCCGCGCGCGTCTGGTTCCGTCGACGGCGAGACGACAGGCCTATGCCGGCTCCCCGACCAGTTGCGGACAAGCAGAAACCGCCATGATCGAGCGAATCCACACGTCGGACGTCGAACCGGACGCGGACGAGGTCGCCATCGCCGGCCACGTCCACGAGATCCGCGACCTGGGGGGCCTCGTGTTCCTCATCGTGCGCGACCGCGAGGGGCTCATCCAGATCGTCTTCAAAGAGGAGCGCGAGCCGGAGCTGTTCGAGGCCGTCCAGGACGTGGGCGCCGAGGACGTGGTCCGCGTCGTCGGCGAACCGCTGGAGAGCGACCAGGCGCCCGGCGGCGTCGAGATCGCGCCGACCGAGTACGAGGTCATCGACGAGGCGGAGTCCCCGCTCCCGCTCGAGATCTCGAAGGACATCGAGGTCGACCTCTCGACCCGGCTCGACAACCGCGCGCTCGACCTCCGGAAGCCGGAGACGCTGGCGGTGTTCACCCTCCGCTCCGAGCTGATCACCGCGATGGAGGAGTGGTTCGAAGACGAGGGGTTCGTCGACATCAAGACGCCGCTGATCTCGAAGGGCGGCGCCGAGGGCGGCGCGGAGCTGTTCCCGATCCTCTACTACAACCAGGACGCGTTCCTCTCGCAGAGCCCCCAGCTGTACAAGCAGATGCTGATGGCCTCGGGCTACGAGGCCGTCTACGAGACGGGTACGGCGTTCCGCGCCGAGGACTTCGCCACTTCGCGCCACGTCTCCGAGATCGCGATGTTCGACGTGGAGCTGGCGTACATCGACGACGAGGACGACGTGATGGACGTCCAGGAGGAGTCGCTCCGCTACGCGCTCCGCGAGGTCGCCGAGAACGCCGAGCGCGAACTCGACCTCCTCGACGTGGACCTAGAAGTCCCCGAGGACGACTTCCCGCGGATCACCTTCGACGAGGCGCTCGACATCTTGGAGACCGAGTACGGGCACTTCCCGGACGACCCGACCGACCTCGACACGAAGGGCGAGAAGCTGCTGGGCGAACACTTCGAGGAGCAGGGCCACCCCGCGTTCTTCGTCGTCGGCTACCCCGACGAGAAGTTCTACTACATGCAGGACGTCCCGGACGACGAGATCGCCTCCCGGAAGTTCGATCTCATCTACAAGGGCCAGGAGCTCTCCTCGGGCGGCCAGCGCGAACACGACGTCGAGCGCATGGTCGAGGTCATGGAGGCGGAGGGCGTCGAGACCGCGAACTTCGAGTTCTACATCGAGGCGCTGAGCTACGGCACGCCCCCGCACGGCGGCTACGGGCTCGGCATCGACCGCCTCGTCCAGAAGGTCGCCGGCCTCGACAACATCAAGGAGGCGATCATGTTCCCGCGCGACCCCAACCGCCTGGAGCCGTAGTCGGCTCGAACACCGACTCGCTTCTCGACTGCGCCCGACTGTCGCCGTCCGCTCCTGTCGGTCGCAGTCCGCGGGCGCGCAGGTGACCGCGGTCGGTTCGACTGTCCATTTATATACGACCCCCGACGCAGGTCGATCTGGCCGTTCGGCCCGTCTTCCGCCGATTAAACCGAGTTAAATCGGGCGTAACTCGGCTGAACGGCTTGGGTCATTAAACCGTGTAGCGCTCCGAGGGGGAGTCGTCATGAGTGCGATACGAACGACGCTGATCGTGGCGCTGGCCACGGTGGTACTGATCGGGACCGGCGCGGCCGCCGGTGCCGTCGCGGCGACCCCCGGCCCGGACAACGCCTCGGGCGACGCGGGGCCGCCGAGCGACCTCCCGAGTCAAGTTCCGGACTTCGTCGGCGGAATCCTCGATAACGTGAACGAGTTCCTCTCCGGCGGCGTCGACGACCTCGGCGAGACCGTGAGCGACATCGCCGGGAACGGCGCCGGCGAGGGCGACGGAACGGACGCCGAGGACGGCTCGACCGCCGACGGCGAGGGGGGTGCGTAACGTGACGGACCGCACGCCCGACCTCGACGCGATCGACAGGCGCACGTACCTCCAGGCGACCGGCGCCGCCGCCCTCGGCGCGGCCGGCCTCGCCGGCTGCGTCGGTCGCGCGACCGGCACGCTCGCGACGCAGGTAACAGACCAGCCGGCCGACATCGCGGACTTCGAGTCGCTCGTCGTCACCGTCGACGGGTTCTGGCTCGGTCCGGAGGGCGCCGAACCGGAGGCGGACGCCGACGGCGAGAACGAGACCGACACGGACGACGGGAGCGACGGGGGGGACGAGACCGCCGACGGCAACGAGACCGACGACGCGGAGGACGAGCCCGAGGGTCGCGAGTACTACGAGTTCGACGAGTCGCAGGAGGCGGACCTCGTCGAACTCCAGAACGGCGAGACGCAGCTGGTCGACGAGCGCGAACTCGAGACCGGCGAGTACCCGTACCTCCAGCTCGACGTCTCGTCGGCCGACGGGACGCTCACCGACGGGAGCGACGCGGCCGTCGACCTGCCGGGCAACGCGCCGCTGAAGTTCAACGAGCAGTTCGAGATCCGCGAGAACACGCGGACGACATTCACCGCGGACTTCGCGCCGGTGCTCCGCGGGAACGGTCGCTACCTCCTCAGGCCGGTCCCGAGCGGCATCGAGGTCGAGTACGAGGAGTCGGGCGACGCCGACGGCGGGAACTCGACCGACGGCGAGAACGCGACCGACGGCGGCTCGTAAAACGCCGCGCCCCCCGGTCCCCCGTTGGAGCCGCGGCCGCGTCCGGTCGCTCGCCGTCGGGCGAGCGCCGCGCGCCCCGCGGTTCCGGGGTCAGGGCTGGGATCGGTTCCCGGGATTCGGGGACCGGGGGAATGCGCGCGCCGCCGCGAGCGGTTCCCGAACCAGAGCACCCGTCTGCTGTCAGAGGCACACGGCCCGCACGATCGCCCGCGCGACGACCGACGCTCGGGCGGTCCTCGCGTTCTTCTGTCCCCGCGACTTTCGGTCCGTCCCGTTCTCCGCTCGGTTCCGTTCCTCTACCGATCGACTTACCCGGCGGCACCCGACCCTCCTCTACCCGAATTAGGCCGACGAGGCCGCGTCCGGGCCCGCGAGCGTGCGGTAGAGCGGCCCGGCGAGGACCAGCACGCCGACCGCCGCCATCCCCACGATTACCGTCGGGTCGACGAGCGACCCGCCGCCCGCCGCGAGTCGGTCGAGCGAGACGCCGACCGCGACTCCGGAGAGGACCCACGGCAGCTCGCCGAGCGCGGTCCCGAAGACGAACGGCCTGACGCCGACGCCGGCGGCCGCGGCCCCGACCGTCACCGCGTCGGAGGGGAGCGGCAGGAGCCGCGTCCCCGCCACGGCGCGCAGGTTCCCGGACTCCGCCGCGAAGCGCTCGCCGGCGCGACAGAACTGCGCGGCGACCCCCGAGTCGCCGGCCGCGTCCCCCTCGCCCTCGAGCCGGAGTCGCCCCGCCCGGGCGAGCGCGTACGGCGGCAGCGCGGTGGCGACGACCAGCGCGATCGCGAGCGGCGTCCCGAGCCAGCCGTACCCGAAGCCGACGACGACGGCGAGCAGCGTCGTCGGCCAGGCGAGGAGCGGCCGCACGGCCGCGAGCGCGACGACCGCGACCCCGAACCGGATCGGGTCGGTCGCGAGCCACCGCAGCCGCGAGAGCGCCGCCTCGGGGGAGACCGCGAGCGCGACGGCCGCCAGCGCGGCGACGACGACGCCGGCGGCCGCGTACCGCCCGAGCCTCGAACGGCGATTCACGCTCCGGCGTCGGCAGCCGTCCGGTAAACGCTTTGTGGGTGCGTTCGCCCGCGTGCCGGCCTCGGGCGCGTCCGGCTCACGAGAGCTTCCCGAGCGCCTCGAAGAAGTCGGAGGGCGGGCCGGCGATCCGGATCGGGGGCGCGGCGCGTTCGACGGTCACCTCAACCGGGCCGTCGAGCGTCGCGGTGTCGCGGCCGTCGCTGACGACGGTCGCGCCCGCGTCGTCCGCGACCGCGACCGTCACGGTCGCGTCGGCGTCGACGACGAGCGGGGGCATCCCCTCGTCGGCCACCATCTCGTTGACGACGATCCCCTCCACAGCCGGGTGGACGAGGGGGCCGCGCTCGGAGAGATTGTACGCGGTCGACCCCGTCGGCGTGGCCACGAGCACGCCGTCGGCGTGGCCGCCGGCGTAGCGCGAGCCGTCGACGCGCACCTCGTAGTCGATCCCGCCGCCGGGGCCGCGGCGCTCGCCCTGGACGACCACCTCGTTCGCGGCCGGCGTCGACGTCCAGTCCCCGGCGCTGGCGGCGAGCCTCGGGGCCTCGCGGACGTCGAGTCCGTCGTTCCGGAACGCCCGGATCTCGGCGCGGAGCGCGGTCGCCGCGTCGGCGGGCTGGACCGCGTTGAGGAACCCCACCTCGCCGAGGTTCACCCCGACGATCGGCGTGTCGCCCGCGTTGCGCGCGACGAAGAGGAAGGTCCCGTCGCCGCCGACCGCGACGACGAGGTCGCAGTCGCCGAACGCGTCGACCGCGCGCGCGTCGTCGCCCGCGTCGAGGGCCGAGGCGGTCTCTCTGTCGAGCCAGACGGCCTCGCCCGCGTCGACGACGACGTCCCGGAGCGTCGCCGCGAGCGACGCGGCGCGCTCGCTCCCCTTTCGCGCGACGATACCCACTTCCATGGGGAACCCATCCCGATCCCCGGATAAAAGCGTGCGGACATCGGGGAACCCCGCCGAGTTCTCGACGCGCGAGAGTTCGCCGGAAAGTTTCAAGCCGCTCGACCGCGTTGCTCGGGCCATGTCGACCCCCCACGGGCGGCGGAAACGATGAGCGAGGAGGACGACTGGTTCGAGCGCGCGCTGCGCGAGACCGACGGAGAGTCCGACGAGCGGCCGGTGGGAGAGGCTGAGGGCGGGTCCGACGACGAGGCGGAGACGGAGGACGCGACGGCAGAGACGGAGCACGCGGCGGACGGACCCGAGGTCCCCGACGATGAGGCGGAGCGAGAGTTCGACGACCCGGCGGTCGAACTGGGCGCGTCGAGCGAGGATACCGCCTCCGACGACCCGTTCGGCGGTGCGGTCGGGGGGTCGGACGCGGACGCGAGCGACGGAGACCCGTTCGGCGGCGGCGCTGGAGACGACGACGCTGGAAGTGACGACGCCGGGGGCGACGGTGAGGCGCACCCCTCCGAAGATGCGGGCGGCGATGCGGACCCGTTCGGCGGGGCCGAGGAGTTCCGCGGGGACCGCTCTGACGACGACCCGGCGGCTGACGGCGTGCCCGCGGACGCGTTCGGCGACGTCGGCGGTGACGACGGGTCGTTCGGCGGGGACGACCCCTTCGGCGGCGGGACCGACGCCGACGCGAACGCCGGCGGCGCCCCCGACGTGGACGCCGGGTCCGGCGGCGGGAGCGACCCGTTCGGTGCGGACGACCCCTTCGGCGGGAGCCGCGGGGACAGCGGGACCGGCGGCGGTGCGGGCGGGGGCGGAGCCGGAGGCGCCGGCGGCGGGGGCGGCGACCCGTTCGGCGGCTACCGCGGCGCTGCGAGCGCCGGCGACGACGACTTCGGGTTCGGCGACCTCGCCGGCGAGGCGGGCGGCGGCGGCGAGACGACCGACTTCGACGTCGACCCCGACGAGTTCGAGTCCGAGATCGACCGGACCGACATCGGGATCAAGGGGCTCGACGACATGATCCTCGGCGGCGTCCCCAGTCGGTCGCTGCTGTCGGTCATCGGCGGCGCCGGGACCGGGAAGACGACGTTCGCGCTCCAGTTCCTCAACCACGCCCTCGAATCGGGGAACAAGGGGATCTACATCACGCTCGAACAGACCCGCGAGTCGATTCTCGACACGGCGGCCGAGAAGGGATGGTCGTTCCGTGAGCACGCGGCCGAGGACCGCCTCGCCGTCGTCGCCATCGACCCCATCGAGATGGCCAACTCGCTGGCGTCGATTCGCAACGACCTCGTCCGGCTCATCGCCGAGTTCGACGCGGACCGGCTGGTGCTCGACTCCGTCTCGCTGCTGGAGATGATGTACGACCACCCAGCGAAGCGCCGCTCGGAGGTGTTCGGGTTCACGCGCTCGCTGAAGGAGGCGGGCGTGACGACGCTGCTCACCTCCGAGGCGAGCGAGGAGACGAAGTACGCGTCGCGGCACGGGATCGTCGAGTACCTCACCGACGCGGTGTTCGTGCTCCAGTACGTCCGCGGGTCGGACTTCCGCGAGACCCGTCTCGCCGTCGAGATCCAGAAGATCCGCGACGCGAACCACTCCCGCGAGACGAAGCCGTACGACATCACGGACACCGGCATCTCGGTGTACGACCAGGCGAACATCTTCTGACCGAGGCGAGAGACCGGCGTCTCGGCCGGTGCGCCGCTGCGACGGGGACGCTCTATCCGGGCCGCGGACCCTCGCTTCGCTCACAGCCGGCCGAATCGACGGTAGAATTATGTAAGAGGGACAAGGGGTTCGACTATGGCCGTCAGTTCGCTCTTCTCGGAGACGTACCTCGGAAGCACGATTCCGGAGTACCTCTTGTTTTTTCCGTGCTGCTTCTCGGCGGCGTCCTCGGGCGGTCGCTGAGCTTCTTTTATGAGCGCCGGTTACGGCAGACGGCCGAGGCCACGAAGACCGAGGTCGACGACATCATCCTCTACGCCTTGGGCCGCCCCGTCGTGCTGCTCGGTATCGTGTTCGGGGCGCTCGCGGGTCAGCGGATCCTCGCGCCGGCCGAGCCGCTGCGGACGGTCCTGAACGCGTCCGTCGAGATCCCGGTCGTCTTGACCGTCGCGTGGATCGCCGTCCGGCTGACGGACGGGTTCATCGACACCTACCTCGTCGAGTACGTCGAGCGGACCGAGACGAAGCTGGACGACGAGCTGGTTCCGATCGTCAGCCGCATCACCAACATCGCTATCGTGTCCGTCGCGGGCGTCGTCATCCTCGACTCCCTGGGATACGACGTCACGGCCGTTATCGCCTCTCTCGGGGTGGCCGGGGTAGCTATCGCGTTCGCCTCTCGGAAGACGATGGCCGATATCTTCGGCGGCGCACACATCCTCACGACCAAGCCGTTCCTGATCGACGACACCGTCGACGTGGACGGGACGACCGGAACCGTCGAGAGCATCGGCCTCCGAACGACGCGCATCCGCGACTTCGACGGGCGACTCGTCACCCTTCCGAACTCGACGATCGCGAACGCCGAGGTGCGCAACATCTCCTCGGAACCGACCCGACGCGTCAAGGCGTTCCTCGGCCTGTCGTACGACACCGCCCCGACCGAGATGGACGCCGCGATCGACCTGGCCACCGAGACGGTGAACTCCGTTGACGGCGTCGACACGGAACAGACGGGCGCGTGGTTCTGGGACTACGGCGAGTCGTCGATGAAGATCAGGCTCGAGTATCACGTCGACGACCTCGACCGCTGGAAGGAGGTGCGGAGCACGGTGAACCGCGAGATCCAGCGGGCGTTCCGAGACGCCGGGTTCGAGATGGCGTTCCCGACGAGGACGGTCCGCGTCGAACAGGGCGGAGAGAATGGCGCCGTGGCGGTTCAAGGCGGCGCCGAGGGGGACTGATCGAGTACCGCGGACTCCCGGCCCACGGCGGTCACTGGTCCCTCCTACAGTCTTGGCAGTCTCCGAACGATACTCTCCGAGGCGCGTCCTCTCGGATAGGCGAGAGACGCAGGGACCTCGGCTTCGGACGCGACGGCCTCCGCTCATCGAACCGGAAGCAGACGTGCTCGCTCGTTTCACTCGCTGCGCGCGACTGATAGGGTTCAATTCCGCTGCCGATTCCTGCGGCTCGCGACGTTGCTCGCCGCAGGAATGCACCGTCCGGGAGTCCCGTGAGCACAGCGAACGGGACGTTGGACGGGGCACGACCGGAGGGAGTTTGCCGAGCGAAGCGAGGCAAACGTTGACTGACGGAGTCAGTCGGAAGTGCACCGTCCGGGAATTGAACCCGGGCTATTAGCTTGGGAAGCTAATGTCCTACC
>ERZ1034543.67-NODE-67-length-27215-cov-8.067599_pt1 | contig 27215 bp, 25 predicted proteins | sample MGYA00520654_ERZ1034543 | MGnify/ENA primary metagenome ERZ1034543 (study PRJEB33760, sample SAMEA4777712) | hypersaline lake metagenome | biome: hypersaline environment; feature: brines | place: Spain | collected 2012-08 | depth 0 m ... | reverse complement strand
GCTCTTGGAGTTCGCGCCCCGGCGTCCCCTCGACCTGGTACCCCGTCAGCGTCACGAGGTTCGTCGGGCTCGTCCGGATCTCCGGGAGGTACGTGTGAACGGGGCCGCCCGCGAGCATCCCGGAGGTGGTGACGATGAGCGCGTTCTCGGCCGCGATCCGCTCGCGCTGGCCGTCGCGGCCGGTGACGACCCGCGCGCGGCCGACCGCCTCGTCGAACGCGTCCGCGTCGCGCAGGAACGACGGATACCGCCGGAGCATCTCCGTCACCTCGACGCCCATCCCGTCGACGTACGGCGTGAGGCCGTGCGCGGCCGCGACGAGGAGCAGCTCCTGCGTCCGGCCGATGGCGAACGCGGGCGCGACGACCGTGCCGCCCTCCCAGATCGTCCGCTCCACGCTGTCGGCCCACGCCGACTCCACCGCGGCGCGGTCCTCGTGCGTCACGTCCGCGTAGGTGGATTCACAGATCACCGTGTCGGCGTCGGGCCGCGCGGTCGTCCCCGCGACCAGCCGCTGGTCGTCGGTGTGGAAGTCGCCGGTGTACAGCAAACGCGTCTCGCCGTCGTCAATGAGGACGTGCGCGGAGCCCGGGATGTGGCCCGCGGAGAACAGCGTCACCTCGTACCCGCCGCCGTCGATTCCGCCGGCGACCGGGAAGGGGTCGCCGTACCCGTGCCGCCGCTCGACCTCGCCCAGCCGCGCGACGTGTTCCCGGCCGAACGGACACAGCGGGCTGTTGCCGTGGAGCTTCAGCGTGTCCTCGGCGAGCGTCCGCGCGAGTTCGCCGGTCGGCGGCGTCCAGTGGATCGGCGGTCGCCGGTCGCCCTTCAGGAGCGCGGGGACCGCCCCGACGTGGTCGAGGTGGCCGTGCGAGACGACGACCGCCTCCGGCTCGGGGTCGCGGACCGGGTACTGCGGCGGCTCCGCGGCCATGAGTCCGTAGTCCACGAGCAGCGCGTCGTCGACGAGGAGCGCGCTCCGGCCGACCTCGCGGGCGCCGCCGAGGAACTCGACCTCCATCGAGCACACGTAGCCGCCCGCGGCGTTAGTGTCCGTCGGTCGGCGGAGTGGCTCTCCGGTCTGACGAACGACTCCTCGGTCGAGCGAGCGACGCCGCCGACCGGCGTCAGTCGATCCGCTCGGCCGCGTCGCGCTGGACCAGCGGGTCGGCGTTCTCGACCGGGAGGGAGACGACGTCCTCGCTCGCGAGGTCGTACTCCCGCTCGTCGACGCCGAAGATCGCCCCCACGTCGCGGGTGATCCGGACCGTCGCCCGGTCGACAGAACGGTCCGTTTCCGCCCCGCCGCCGGCCGTCGATTCCGGGATCGGGCCGCCGTCCGTCGTCGCCCCGGATTCCGTCCCGTCGCCCGCGTCGCGGTCGGCCGCCGCGCTATCGCTCTCCTCGCCCGCGTCGTCGACGCCGACCGCTCCCGGCGGAGCCGGTTCTGGCGGGACCGGCGTCGGGTCGTCTCCGCCGTCGCCCGCGGACCCGCCGGTCGGCTCCGGTGCGGCCGGCGTCGAGTCGTCACCGGTCGCGATCACCGGCTCCTCGCTCGAGGGGGATTCCGCCTCGGTTCCGCCCATCGCTCCGGCCAAGGTGTCCGGGACTGCCGGTCCGTCGTCGGGGTCCGGCGGTCCGGCGTCCGCCTCGGTCGCGGTCGAATCGGTCGGCGTCGACTCGGCCGTGGTCGACTCGCCGCCGAGAGCGTCGGGGGCACGCGACGTAGCGGAGTCGTCGGACGTCGGAGCCTCGCCGTCAATCTGGACAGCCTCCGTCGCCGGCGACTCGCCGGCGAGCACGTCGAGCACCTCCGACTTGTTCGCGGTGATGCGTTCGACGAGGTCGTCGAACAGCCGGCGCTCTTCGGTCGTCATCCCCTCCTCGTCGACCGACATGTCGGCCGCGGCGAAGGAGGCGAGCTTGACGACCTTCCCGACCCGGCGCTCGTAGAGCGCCTCGGCGACCTCCTCGGCGGTCTCAACCTCGTCGGAGAGCCGGCGGATGTCGTCGTCCGCGAACGGGTTCTCGACCTGCTCTGCGCGGCGGTCGCGCGCGGCGCGCAAGTCCGCGACGTACGCGCCCACGTCGTCGTAAAACGAGTCCCGCAGGTGCTGGAGGCTGTCCTTCCGGCGCTCCTTCGCCTGCGCGGACCGGAGTTCGTCGAGGTTCATCTGTCGTCGGTCATCGTTCGGGGGCTTTCCGCGCCTCGCCGCGGGCCATCAGGAAGGCTCCCGCGAACTCGGGCACGGTGTTTCTACCGGATTCAACTCTGACGCGCTCGCCGTTTAATTCTACCGTCCGATCCGCATCGGTCTCGATCCGAATGTCGCGGCCGACGAACCGGTCCGGGACCGCGTCCCGGAGCGGGTCGAAGTCGGCGAGCTCGTCGCGGTCGAGCGGCGTGACGACGAGGGCGGAGCCGCCGTGGAGCGTCCCCGGCAGCCGGATGAGCCGCCGGGTGTCGGTCGTCACCGGCTCGTCGATCGGGGCCGCGTCCGCCGCGGTCACGCGCGAGGCGAGCGCGGAGACGAGCCGGCGGACGCCCGGCCCGCCGGCCTCGACGTTGCCCTCGCGCACCGCGGTCGGGTTCCGGTCGAACGCGCCGAGGATCGTCTCTGCGCGCCCCTCGCCGATCCCGTCGAGCTCCATCAGCTCTTCCCGGGCCGCGTCCTCGTCCATCTCGCGGAGGTTGTCGGCGTACCGCACAAGCTCGTCGTGGACGCGCGCGCCCCACCCGCCCTCGGTCCGGAGGACGCGCTTCGTCGTCCCGCGGTCGGAGACGGTGCGGATCAGGCCGTCGGTGTCGAGGTCGATGGCGCGCACGTAGTCGACGATCTCGCGGCGCGCGTCGCTGTCCAACTCCCGGACGCTCTCGTCGCGGACGTGGACGTGGTAGCCGCGCCCGCCGGAGAAGACGACGGTCACCTCGTCGAACGAGAAGTCGTCGTCGACGAAGTCGAGCAGCCGCAGGAGCGCCTCCTTACACGCTTCGAGCATCTCCGGGTACGCGGTGGTCTCGGGGTCAACGCCGGGGAGGTGGTCGGCGTCTAAGTCGAAGACGAGGTCGGCGTTCCGCCACCCCTTCTGCCCCATCGTCGCGGCCCCCGGACTGTCGTAGCGCGCGGCCGAGAAGTAGGCGTGCCGCGGCGCGTTGTCCGCGAAGAACGTGTCGACGTCGCCGAGGTCGTACAGCGACTGATGCCGAACCATCGTCGTCCCCGACCCGGGGGTCCACGGGATGTGGCCCCACTCGCGGAGGTTCGCGTCCGGCGGGAGCGACAGCGACACCGACCGGTAGTAGTCGCCGAACCGCCCCCGGAGGTACTCGCGGGTCCGGTCGTCCATTCGTCTCCTCTCGTACCCGCGGTCGACGTATCAACGTTACCGTTCGCGGACGACCGTCGGCAGTAGCGTTTTGTCCGGGAGCCCCGTTAGTCGCACACGGTTGGTCTCCATGCTCGACGAGATCCTCGACGTGCTCATCGGTGAGCTAACCAAGCTGATCCCCGACGTCGTCTGGGGGACGATCTTCCTCCTGACGGGGCTCCTGACGGCGATGATCGGCTTGACGACCCTCCTCGGCGTGGCGACGGTCGGCCTGTCGCCGCAGTTCGGCGGGATACTGACCGCCGTCGGCGCGCTGCTGGTGGGCGGCGTGTTAGTCTCCCGGTCCCGATGACCCTCGAACCCGGCGACCGACCTCGGCCACAACACTATCCGGGACCGCGCCGTACCGCACGGTATGCGCTCGGAAGAGGAGGTCAGAGAGCAGTACGAGTTCCTCCGCGAGCAGTTGGACGACGAGGAGATGAACCACCGCGGCGTCGAGGAGCTGTTCGCGCACTACAAGCGCGCGCTCGGCTGGGTGTTAGAAGAGGAACACATGTGAGCGGCGTACAACACGTTTATTACGCTCTACCCGCTATCGTCAGGTGACGCTTCGTCTGGAGGGCCGAAGCGTCAGCGGGGACCAATCGGCAGGCCCGACGCGGCTTTTTTCCGCGTCGGGCGTGCCTTCTTCGGACTCACGACCGCCAGCGATCGCTCTCGCTTCGGCCAGTCCCGGTCGCGCGAGCCGATCAGACGCGCACGGTCTGCGCCGTCGAACGCGACACATATCAGACGCTGAAAACGACGCCCGACCGGTGATGTGCGAACTCGTCTCGTGTGAGAGTTACGGAGTTGACAGAACCGAGGTAGCCGTTTCGGGGCGGTAGGAGCCGGTGATAGGTCGTACGAGGACTGATATAACGGTATATTTATTTATTCTCGGAGAGAATGTATACGCAGTTGTATGTACGACCTCACAGGTTTCCAGCGTGACCTGCTCTACGTGATCGCGGGACTCGACGAGCCACACGGGCTGGCGATCAAGGAGGAACTCGAAGAGTACTACGAGAAGGAGATCCACCACGGCCGCCTCTACCCGAACCTCGACACGCTCGTCGAGAAGGGGCTCGTCGAGAAGGGCCAGCGCGACCGCCGCACCAACTACTACACGCTGACCCGCCGCGGCCGCCGCGAGATCGAGGCCCGCACCGACTGGGAAGCCGAGTACATCGAGCACTGATCCGGCCGCCCGTCGCTCCCGCGGTCGACCGACGGCCGCCGTCGGCCGCCCGCGCCGACGCGCTCCTTTCTCGTCGAACGCTTCTATCACTCCCTCCGCGTCGCGTCCCGTTCGCCGGCGATCCGTCTCGGTAGCCGGTAGACTCGTCCCGATAGCCGCGGGTCCGTCCCGACCGCCGCCCGCCCGTCCCGCTCGGCGCGCGTCGGACCGACCGGCGCGCGGCCGCGAACGGTTGGATTCAAGTCCGCCCCGGCGGAACCCGGTCGTATGCAACCGGGAGATCGCGTCCGCGTCGAGCGCGGGGGCGTCACCAACGAGGGCGTACTGCTCCCCTCCACGACGCGCGACCACCTCGTCGTCAAGCTGGACGGCGGGTACAACGTCGGCATCGACCGCGAGGCGGCCGACGTCGAGGTGTTGGAGTCCGGCGTCCGCGAGGTCGACCCCGCGGCCGAGACCGACGACGGCGACGCCACCTCGGAGATCACCTTCGACGACGAGCTCCCCACCGTCTCGCTCATCTCCACCGGGGGGACGATCGCCTCCACCGTCGACTACCGGACGGGGGCGGTCACCGCGCAGTTCGACGCGGAGGACGTCCTCCGCGCGGTCCCCGAACTCGCCGGGCGCGCGAACTACCGCGGGCGCGTCGTCGCGAACATCCTCTCGGAGAACATGGAGCCGTCCATCTGGCGCGACCTCGCCGCGGCCGTCGCGGAGGAGATCGAGGCGGGCGCGGACGGCGTCGTCGTGATGCACGGGACCGACACGATGCAGTACTCCGCGTCCGCGCTCTCGTTCATGCTCGATTCGCCCGTTCCGGTCGTGTTCACGGGGAGCCAGCGCTCCGCGGACCGCCCCTCCTCGGACAACGTCATGAACGCGGTGTGCGCCGTCGAGGCCGCGAAGGCCGACCACGCGGAGACGCTGGTGTGTATGCACGCGACCCAGTCCGACGACGCCTGCGCGCTCCACCGCGGCACGCGCGTCCGCAAGAACCACACCTCCCGCCGGGACGCCTTCGAGACGGTCGGCGCCGCGCCGCTCGGCCTGATCGACTACGAGCGCGCCGCGGAGGCGGGCGCCGAGGGCGACGCGGCCGACGCCGCCGTCGAGTGGAACCGCGAGCCCCGCCCGCGGGGCGGAACCGACGGGAGCGACGCGGCCGACGACGGCGCGGTCGCGCTCGCGCCCGACCTCGACGGCGACGTCGAACTCGTCAAGTTCACGCCCGGGATGGACCCGGCCGCGTGGGCGTACCTCGACGACAAGGACGGCGTCGTGATCGAGGGGACCGGGCTCGGCCACGTCCACACCGACCTCATCCCGCGGATCGAGGAGTTGGTCAATGGCGGGACCGTCGTCGCGATGACGAGCCAATGCCTCGACGGGCGGGTCTGCGACCGCGTGTACGACACCGGCCGGGATCTCCTGGACGCCGGCGTCGTCGAGGCGGGCGACACCCTCCCCGGCACCGCGAAGGTGAAGCTCATGTGGGCGCTCGCGAACCGCTCGGACCCCGCCGACGCGATGACGCGCGACCTCGCGGGCGAGCTGACCGAGGAGTCGCGGCCCTGGCGATGAGCGAGGCCGTCGACGGCGACGAGTCCGAATCGCCCGTCGTCGTCCGCGGGGCGCGGCCGGCCGACGCCGACGCCGTCGCGGCGTTCACCCGCGACACGTGGGGCGAGCGCCACGAGGACTACATCCCCCGCGTGTTCCCGGAGTGGGCCGAGTCCGACGACCCGGACCGCGGCACCTTCGTCGCGACGCTCCCCCCGGACGCCGCCGCGGCGGGCGACCTCGACGACCGGGAAGCAGGAGATACGCACGTCACGGGCGACGGCGACGGGGCCGCCGACGCGGGCGATCCCGAGGCCGTCGTCGGCTGTATCCAGGGCGCGCTCCTCAGTGAGTGGGAGGCGTGGGGGCAGGGGATCCGCGTCGACCCCGCCGCGCGCGGCCACGGCGTCGGGACCGCCCTCTCGGAGGCGGTGCTCGACTGGGCGCGCGGGCGCGGCGCGACCGTCTGCCGCAACATGGTGTTCTCGTGGAACGTCATGGGGCTCGGCCAGTCGCGCGCGGTCGGCTTCGACCCCGCGACGGAGTTCCGGTTCGCGGAGCCGGAGCCCGACCCGGACGCGCTCGACCGCGACGCTCCCGGGTTCGAACCGCTCGCCGACCCCGACCCGAACGCGGCGTGGGCGTTCTGGAGCGACAGCGACGCCCGCGACCGGCTGCGCGGCCTCGCGCTCGACCCGGGCGAGTCGTGGGCCTGCTCGCGGCTCACCCGCGAAGAGCTCGCGACCGCGGCCGCCGAGGACCGGTTGCTCGCGGTCGCCGACGCCGACGCGCTCGCCGGCTTCGCCGTTCGGACCCGCGTGACGGAGCGCGAGGTCGACGGCGAGACGACGCGGACCGCGGTCTACGGCGTCGCCGCGTGGCGCGACGTCGACGCGGCGGGCGCGCTGTACGACGCCGTCGCCGCCGACGCCGCGGCGGTCGCGGCCGACGACGCCCGCGTGCTGATCCCCGAGACGGTCGAGCACGTGAGCGACACCGGCGCGAACCGGGTCGCGGTCGCGGCGGAGCCGGACTTCGTGATGTGTGCCGACCTCACCGGCGGGCCGTGAGCGGTCGCCGCCGCTGACCGGCGCGATGGCACCGCCGGGACCGACGACTTATCACCGGCTCCGGCCGAACGTCACGCCATGACGCTCTTCGGTCTCGCTCTCCCGTGGTCGCTCCCGCTCACGCTCGTGATCTACGGCGTCGTCGTCGCCGCCGCGGTGTGGATCTACCGCGACGCGAGGGCGCGCGGGAGCCGCTACGCGGTCGTCTGGGCCGCCTCGACGCTCCTCTTCACGATCGTCCCGGTGCTCGCGTACCTGTACCTCCACCGCGCCGCCGGCCCGGCGCGCTGAGCCGGCCGCGGCACGGACCCGCCGCGCCCGCTCACCGCCGACCCCCGGTCGCTTATGTGCGCCGACCCGGAACGACCGACGGATGCCCTCCCACCGCCCGCCCGACGGGCTGCGCGCCCTCGCTCGCGGCCGCAGACCCCGCGCGCTCTCCGTCGCCGTCGCCAACCTGCTCCCGCTCGTCGGCGTGGTCTCGCTCGGCTGGAACGCGGCCGCGCTGATGACGCTGTACTGGTTCGAACTCGGGGTCGCGTCGTTCTGGGCCCTCGTCCGCGCGCTGTTCGCCGGCCGGCCGTCCGAGCTCGACCGCGACGGGCTGATCGCCGGACCGCTCGCGCAGCGCCGAGTGGGGCTGTCGATCCCGCGGACCCGCGTTCAGGTCCGGCTCTCGTCGCTGCTCGTGCTCCCGATAGCCGTCCCGATCCTCGCGGTCGTCTGGATGGTCGTCGGCACGCTCACGGTCGGCGTCGTCGTCGAGGAGGGGACCGTCTCGACCGTGGTCGACACGGTCGCGCTCGCGACGCTCGCCCTCTTCATCGCCGAGGGGGTCACGACGCTCGTCGAGTACTTCGGTCGCGGCGAGCACCGGGATCACAGCGCGCAGACTGCGATCCGAGGCGTGTTCGCTCAGGGCGCGGCGATTTTCTTCGGCGCGCTGTTCACCGTCACGATCGTCGGCGCGGGAACGCTGGAGGAGGACACACCGATCTCCGCGATCGATCCGGACGCGATCGGCATTCCCCTCCTGCTCGGCATCGTCGCGGTGAAGTTCGCTTTCGACCTCGCGAGCCTGTACGGCGACCGACTGGCCGCGTTCGACGAGTCGTCGGCACTCGATCTGGGATTCTCCTACGACCCGCCGGCGACGGAGCCGGTCGACGGTTCGCTCGCGGGGGCGGTTCGGACCGTCCGCCAGCCGCGGCGGACGCGTATCGCGGGAGCGTTGACGACGCCGCTCGGCCACCCTGGACTGTGGTACTTGGCCGCCCTCCCCGCGCTCACCGCCGTGCTGTTCGCGATCGGCGGCAAGTGGAGGACCGTCGCCCTCCTCCTCGCGGCCGCGGTCGCGGTCCCGCTCGCGCTCGCCGCGCTCGACCACGAACTCCGGCACGGGCTCGTCGAGTACCGCGCCGGCGACGGCGCGCTCGTCGCGCGCGACCGCCTGTCCGGCGCGACGCTGTGGCGCGTCGAGCCGTGGGACGAGACGGATCTGCGGGTGGAGCGCCGACGGCTCGACCGGCGGCTCGGGACCGAGACCGTCGTGATCGAACTGCGCGACGACGAGTACCGGATCCCGGGCCTCGACGACCCGGAGCCGGTCCTCGACGTGTTCGATCGGCGGCCGGACCGACCGGACGGCTGACGGCTATCGATATCGATACGCGAACCCGAACGTCTAATTGGTCCCGTCTCGCCCGTGGAGACATGGTCGCGACGCTGCCGGACCTCCTCCGACTCGTCGTCGTCCCCGTGTTCGCGTGGGCGGCGATCCGGGACGTCCGGACCCGACGCCTCCCGAACCGGCTGTGGCCGCCGCTGTACCTGTTCGGCGCGCTGCTCCTGATCTGGGAGGCCGCCTCGCTGTGGCCGTTCGCGGGGTTCGACGGCCGGGTGTTCCTCCTGCGGGCCGCGATCAGCCTGCTATTCGTCGCGCCGCTCGGCTACGCGTTCTGGTATCTCGGCGCGTTCGGCGGGGCCGACGCGAAGGCGATGATCGCCTTGGCGGTGATATTCCCGACGTTCCCGGCCTACGAGCTGGGGTCGCTCGTCCTCCCGCTCGTCGACACCGACATCGGCGTGTTCTCGCTGACGGTCCTCACGAACACGGTGCTGCTCGGCCTCGCGTACCCGGTGGGGCTCGCGGTCCGCAACCTCGTCCGCGGGGAGGCCTCCTCCAGCATGTTCTTCGCGCGGCCGGTCGCGACGGACTCGCTGCCCGACCGGCACGGCCGCCTGTTCGAGGACCCGGAGGGGCCGACGCGGGGCGGCCTCGACTTGGACGCGCTCCGGATGTACCTCCGCTGGCGGGGCCTCACGCTCGCCGACCTCCGGAGCGAGCCGGGGCGGCTCCGCGACCCCGACTCGGTCGGGGAGACGTTCGCGCCGACGGACGGGGGGACCCACGTCGGCCCCCGGACCGACGGGGGGCGCGCGGTCGACGACGGGGCCGGGTCGGCCGACTCGCGTGCCGCCTTCGCGGACCCCTGGGCGGCCGAGCGGTTCCTCGACGAGATCGACCACGGCGCGTACGGCACGGACGCCGCGACGCTCCGCGACGGCCTCGATGTCGTCGCCCGCGAGGACTCCGTGCTGGTCTCGCCGGGGATGCCGTTCGTCGTCCCGATGGCGGTCGGCCTCGTCGTCTCGCTGACGTACGGCGACGCGCTGTTCGCGGTGCTCGGCGCGGTCGGCCTGGTCTGACCTCGCCCGCCCGCCGCTCAGGCCCCGGCCCGCACGTCGGCGGCGGCGAGGACGCGCGTCCCGACCGGCCGCTTCACGAACTCGCCGAGGTCGCGACCGATCAGGTCGCCGACGCCGCGCTGCGCCGCCACGTCGAGGAGCCGCTGGTCGACGGTGCCGTCGACGACGACCGCCTGCGGCGCGGGGTCGGCGTCCTCGACCGCGTCGAACGCCTCGGCGGCGTCGACCTCGTCGAGGACGTCGAACTCGTCGCCGAGGAGCCGCGCGTGGCCGGTCTCGCCGTCGACGACCGCGCTGACGTGCGCCGCGAGCGACCGCGGCTCGTCGGATCTTTCCGCGATCCCGTCGGCACTTTGGTCGGTCTCGTCGGCGACCTCGCCGGAGTCGTCCGCGGTTTCGTCGCTTCCGCCGTCCTCCTGGTCGGTAGTCGGCCCTGCGGCCGATTCGCTGACCGGCTCCGCGTCGCGCTCGCCGTCCGGCGGCGAACCGCTCGCTTCGTCCGCTCGCGAGTCGCGCTCCGCGGCGACAGCATCCACGTCGACGCCGGCGTCGGATTCGACGCTCACCGTTTTCCCGGCGTCGTCGGGCGGCTGATCGCCGGCGTCGTCGGGTTCGTCCGCCGACTCCTCGGTCGCTGATTCCGCGGGTTCTGCCTCCGTCTCGGGGTCGGGCGACGCGGTCGACTCGAGCGACGCGCCGGCCGCTCCGCCCCCCGACGGGTCGTTCGGCAGCGCGCCGCCGTCGCCGACGCGCGCGACCGATCCGGGGCGGTCGTCGCCCGTCGGGTCCCCGTCGTCGGTCGACTCCTCGTCGTCGGCGGCCGCGCGGAGGTCCGACGCGTCCGCGAGGCTCGCGTACGGGACCTTTCCCCGGAGCGCCTCGAAGACGGCGTCGCGGTCGAGGTCCTCGACGGACTCGCCCGGGGGCGCGAACGCGACGTAGTCGACCTCGCCGACCTGCGCGAGCTCGCGGAGGATGAGCTCGCCGCCGCGGTCGCCGTCGAGGAACGCGGTGACCGTCCGGTCGGCGGTCAGGTCGGCGACCGCCTCGGGGACGTTCGTCCCCTCGACGGCGACGGCGTTCTTGATCCCGCAGTCGAGCAGCGTGAGCACGTCCGAGCGCCCCTCGACGACGATGACGGCGTCGGAGTCGCCCACCCGCGGCCCGGCCGGGAGCCCCCGGTAGTCGACGATGCCCTCGACGCGCGCGGCGTCGCGCACCTCGTCTAACACGTCGCTGCTCGCGAGGCTCGTCTCCTCGAAGCCGCCGGCGATCAGCTCCTTGGCGCGCTCGACGACCTCGCGGCGCTTGGCCGCCCGCACGTCCTCGATGCTCGTCACCTCCACGGAGGCGTGACAGGGGCCGATGCGGTCGATCGTCTCCAGCGCGGCCGCCAGGATCGCGGTCTCGACCTTGTCGAGGCTCGACGCGACGGTGACCTCGCCGAACGACTGGCCGTTCTCGGACTCGACCGAGACGTCGATCCGGCCGACCCGCGAGGACTCCTGGAGGTCCCGGAGGTCGAGCTCGTCCCCGAGCAGTCCCTCGGTCTGGCCGAACACCGCGCCCACGACGTCGCTCCGCTCGACGACGCCGTCGGCCGCGATGGTGGCGTGTATCAGGTATTTCTCTGTGTCTTTCATGAGTGGTGAATGGTGATATCGGGCGTGAGGGCCCGTCCGTGTAACGTTGCGCTCCTCGCGGAAAATAGCTATCGTCACGTCCGTCCGCGGTTCGCCGCCAAATTGCCGTCGCTCGCCTCGAAGGGGGCGGAGCGTCTCCGGGCCGGGGCCGTCGTCGCCTCGGTCCAGTGCGGTCCCGAACGACTCGGCCCCGTCTGCCGTCTCGTCGCAGCGGGCTCTCCACGGGCGACCGTCAACTCGGCCGCCGCCGGCGGCCCGTTCCCGCGGCGTCGAACGCGGCGAAAGTCAAAAGCCGGTCTACCCCCGATTACCGGTATGAACGAGCCCGGTACCGAGGGCGTGCTGTTGGACCAGGAGACGCTCCACGGTCGGCTCGACGACGCGTCGCCGTGGCTTCAGGAACACTACCGGACCTTCCGGGAGTCGATGCTCGGCGAGCGCGACGAGTCCCCGTTCCCCTGCTACTTCGGCATCGAGGTCGAGCGCGAGGGCGACATGCTGTACGCCGCCTGCGAGTCGACCACGGACCCGGCCGCGCTGTTGCGGCTGCGCGACGTCCTCTCGGAGTACCTCGACGCGTACCCGGACCACGCCGACCGCGCGCCGCTCGCGGTGTTCTTCAAGCCGCCCGCCGGCGACCGCGGCGAGGCGCACTATCACGAGCGGCTCTGGCACGTCCTGGAGTTCCTCCACGTCCACGACCCGGAGCCGTGGCCGGACGACATCCCGACCGACCCCGACACCCCGCGGTGGGAGTTCTGCTTCGGCGGGGAGGCGCTGTTCCCGACCTCGCGCGCCCCGTTCTACGACGACCGGAAGAGCCGGTACTCGCCGGTCGGCCTGGAGATCACGTTCCAGCCCCGCGCCGTCTTCGAGGGAATCACTGCCGACACCGAGGCGGGCGAGCGCGCCCGCGAGACGATTCGCGACCGGATGGGCGACTACGACGGGGTCTGCCCCCACGCCGACCTCGGCGACTGGGGCGCCGAGGGCGACCGCGAGTGGAAGCAGTACCTGTTCCGCGAGGACGACGACGCGAGCCCCGACGCCTGCCCGCTGGACCCGACGCGCGACCACCCGAAGGCCCCCGATGCGCTGCTCGAACCCGGTGCGTGGCGGCGGTTCGCGGACGGGGCGGACGCCGACGCGGAGGTCCCCGGCGCCGCGGGGCTCGGCGATGACTGACGCCGATGACGCGGTCCTCCTCCTCGTCGACTTCCAGACCGGCTTCGACGAGCCGGACTGGGGCGAGCGCAACAACCCCGACGCGGAGGCCGCCGCGGCCGCCCTCCTCGACCGCTGGCGCGAGGCCGACCGTCCCGTCGCGCACGTCCGCCACGCCTCGACGGAGCCCGGCTCCCCGCTCCGCCCGGACGCCCCCGGGTTCGCGTGGAAACCGGCGACCGCGCCGGTCGACGGCGAGCCGACGTTCGAGAAGTCGGTCAACGGCGCGTTCCTCGACTCCGGGCTCGACGAGTGGCTCCGCGAGGCGGGCCACGAGTCGCTCGTCGTCTGCGGGCTCACCACCGACCACTGCGTCTCGACTACCACGCGCGAGGCCGAGAACCGCGGTTACGACGTGCGCGTGGTCGCCGACGCGACCGCGGCGCACGCCCGCGAGGCCCCCGACGGCGAGCGGATCGGCCCCGAGACCTCCCACCGCGTCGCGCTCGCGCACCTGAACGGCGAGTTCGCGACGGTCGTCGAGAGCGAGGCCCTGCTCGCCGACCGCTGAGCGACCCGCTCTCCCGCGGTCAGTCGTCGCCCGCGACCTCGGCGGCCTCCGCGTTGCCGCCGTCGCCGCTCGCCCGGTCGGCCGCGTTCGCGAACATCCCGCGCCGCGTCGTGTACAGGAAGTACGCGCCGAGGCCGAGGAAGCCGACGACGTTGGAGGCGGCGACCGCCCAGAAGACGGCCTCGACCCCCCACCCGAGGCCGGGCGTCACCGTGACGCCGAACGCGCCGACCGTCGCCCCGACGGGGACGGCCGCGACCGCGATGGGGAACCGGACCGCCCAGTACTTGACCAGGTCGGCGACGAAGGAGGTCCGGGTGCGGGAGGCCCCGTTGAACCCGGCGAGGAGGGTGTACGTCCCGCCGAGCGCCCAGTAGGAGGCGGCGAGGACCCGGAGGTACGTCACCGCGAGCCCCCGCCCGGTCGCGGTGAGGTCCGGCGCGAGCAGGTCCGCGATCCCGCCGGCGAAGGCGAACTGGACCGCGCCGAGCGCGAGGAAGCCGACGACGATCATCCCGGTGCCGACCGTCGTCGTCCGGCGCGCGCGCGCCGGGGCGGCGGCGCCGAGGTTCTGTCCGATCATCGACTGCGCGGCCTGCTGGAGCCCGAGCGCCGGCACGATCGCGAGCGTCGCGACCCTGGCCCCGACCGTGTACGCCGCGACGCCCGCCGCGCCGCCGGCGATCGCGACGAGGCCGACGACGAGCACCCTGACGAGCTCGCTCACGCCGCGCTGGCCGCCGAGCGGGAGGCCGACCGAGACGACCTCGCGGAGGGTCGTCGCGTCGACCGCGAACGCCTCTCGCGTGAGCCGGAAGGTGTCGCGGCCGATCCCCGCGGCGTACCCGAGGATCCACAGGAGGCCGACGACGCTCGCGAGCGCGGTGCCGAGCGCGGCCCCGGCGACGCCGAACTCCGGGGCGGGGCCGATCCCGAAGATGAGCGTCGGGGCGGCGACGAGGTTGACGAGGACGCTGACGAGCGTCACGTGGAACACCGCGCGGGTGTCGCCGTACGCGGTGAAGCAGTTCTCGACCGTGTCGCCGACCGCGCCGACGGGCAGGACCGCGACCACGACGGCGAGGTAAGTGGCGGTCGTCCCGGCGAGCGCGGGGTCGGCGCCGAGCAGCCTCACCAGCCCCTCGGCGTAGCGGACCACGGGGAGCGCGACCGCCGCGGTGACGAGGAGCGCGACGAGCGCGCCGTTGACCGCGACGCGGCGCGCGCCGGACTCGTCCTCGTCGCCGGCCCGCTGGGAGACGAGGATCTGGGTGCCGACCGCGCCGATCACCACCGTCGCGCCGAGCAGCGACTGGATCGGGAGGCTGAGGCCGACGGCGGCGACCGCGTCCTCCCCGACCCGCCCGAGCCAGAACGTGTCGATCAGCGCGTTGGCGACGTACACGACGTTCTGCGCGACGAGCGGCGCGGCGAGGACGAGCAGCACTCGCCCGACCGGCCCGTCGGTGATCGCTTCGCGGTCGACGTCGAACATCTAATCGTTCCGGTATTGGAAGGTGATAATAAAAGTGTGCTGGTCGTGAACACGACCCCTGTTCCGTGGCGTCGACCGCGTCGGCGACGAATCGGACGCACCGTCTCGGCGGTCTCGGTCCCCGTTTTTCGACCCGTTCTCTTGGCGCCGCTCCTCTTCGCGCCGGCGGCGACGCCCGCGAAGGGAAACCTCTTAATGGACTACACACGGAGTTCGTGATATATGAGCAACGGCGACGACGACCCGGCCGACGCCTCCGAGGAGGTCGACGCCGCGGACGACGGCGGGGACGCCGGCGAGTCGGCGGAGACGGCCGCCCCGACGCTCCCCGACGACGCGACCGAGGAGTCCCTGACCGAGTACCTAGACGAGATCGCCGACCGCCTCGAGGCCGCCGAGACGGAGGCCGACCTCGACGACGTCGAGGCCCTCTTAGACGACGCGGAGACCGGCATCGCGGAGGCGGACCTCCCCGAGCCGGACGAGGACGACGAGGACGCCGACGACCCCCGCGGCGACCTCGAAGACCGCGTGGCGGAGCTCCGCGACGGCGTCGCGGACGCCCGCGGCCCCTACGGCGAGGACGTCGTCGACGCGATCGAGACCGCCGCCGAGACGGTCGGAGACACCGAGTGGACCGCCGCCGGCCACGAGGACGTCGCGACCGCCGCGGAGTCGTTCGTCGACGCGGCCGCCGACGCGATCGACGACGCGCTGGACGCGGCCGACGAGGACCCCGAGGCCCTCCTCGACGACGCGCCCGACGAGGGGGACGCCGCCGCGCCCCCGGTCGACCAGATCGTCGCCGCCCTCGACGCCGTCGCCGCCGCGGTCGCGGACGCCGACCTCGACGCGGACGACGACGCGGACGACATCGCGGCGCTGTTGACGGCGACCGACGACCTCGAGGCCGGCCTCGACGACGCCGAGGAGTGGGACGACTTGGAGACCCACGAGCAGCTCCGCGCGCAGGGGTACTACGACGTGCTCGGCCACTACAAGGACTTCCCCGTCGAGTGGGCCGCGCTGAAGGAGCACGAGGCCCGGGGCAACGTCGACATGATCCTCCTCGCGCTCGACTCGCTGCAGTCCGACTTCATGGAGCGCCACTGCCTGGAGGCGTTCGAGCGGATGGGCAAGCGCGGCAAGACCGATGCGTCGGTCGAGGAGATCCTCGGCCGCGCCGAGAAGCGCGACCAGCCCGCGATCCGGATCCTCGGGAAGATGGCGGCCGAGGAGGCGACCGACACCCTCGTCGAGTACGTCCCCGAGGACTCGAACCCGCAGCTCCAGAAGGTCGTGTTCAAGTCGCTCGGCGAGATCGGCGCGGCCGAGGCGGTCCAGCCGCTCGCCGACCGGCTCGACCCCGACGGCGACGACGACGAGCTCGTCCGCCCCCACGCCGCCCGCGCGCTCGGCCTGATCGGCGACACCCGCGCCGTCGACCCGCTCGCCGACGCGCTCGAGGCGCACCCGTCCGACGACGTCCGCGCGGCCGCCGGCTGGGCGCTCCGCCAGATCGGCACCCGCGAGGCGCTCGAGGCGGTCGCCGAGTACGCCGACGAGCACTCCTTCGTCGTCTCGACCGAGGGCGAGAAGGCGCGGGAGGCGCTCGACGACGGCGCGGAGCCCGCGCCGACGGCCTGAAACGGTCGAACCGCCGCGCTTCGACACCTCGACATCTCGATACCTCGACTTCTCGATACCTCTTTCCGTACCGCGAACCCTTTTGCCCGATACCGGCGCCACGCTCGCCGTGTCACCGACTCGCCCGAGCCGCCGGTCCCGCGTCGCCGCGGTCGCCCTCCTCCTCGCCGCGACGAGCGTCGCCTGCGCTCTCCCGGCGGCGGCCGCACCGGTCGACGGGGTCGGGTCGGGGCCGGCCAACGGCTCCGCCGCCCCCGAGCCGCGGATCGTCGAGCTGTACCCGAACCCGACGACCCCCGAGAACCGCGGCGAGTACCTCGTCGTCGCGCTGCCGGAGCGCGGCAACTGGTCGCTCTCCGACGGCTACTACGACGCCGACCTCCCGGCGAACGCGAGCGGGACCGTGGCGCTGTCGATGGCGCCGAACCGGACCGCGGCGATCCGCGGCGAGTCCGCGCGGCCCTCGCGGAGCGCGGAGGACGGCTCGACCGACGCGACCGAGATACGGCGGTTGACCGACCACTTCCCGCTGTCCGCCTCCGGCGATCGGATCGAACTCCGTCGGAACGGGAGCCCGGTCGACGTCGTCGCCTACGACCGCGCCCGCGAGGGGTACCGCTGGCGCGCCTCGTGGGGCGAGTGGCGGCCGCGCGGCTACGAGCCGCGCTCGCCGCGTCGGACCGCGGGCGCGAACGTGACGCCGTTCGTCCTCCCCGACAGCCCCGGCCTCCCGGTCGAACCGCTCCGCGACGCGGACGACCGCCTGTTCGTCGCGGGCTACACGCTGACCTCGGAGCGGGTGGCTGACGCGCTCGTCGCGGCCGCCGACCGCGGGGTTCGCGTCCGCGTCCTGCTGGAGGGGTCGCCGGTCGGCGGCTTCTCGGCGCGGAGCGCGCGGCTGCTCGACCGGCTGACGGCCGCCGGCGTCGCGGTCCGGATCCTCGACGGCGAGGTCGAGCGCTTCCGGTTCCACCACCCGAAGTACGCGGTCGCGGACGACCGCGCCGTCGTCCTCACGGAGAACTGGAAGCCCTCCGGCACGGGCGGGCGGAGCAACCGAGGGTGGGGCGTCGTCGCGGAGCCGTCCGCCCGCGCCGGGGCGACCGACGGGACCGTCGCGGACGACCTGGCGGCGCTGTTCGCCGCCGACTTCGCCGCCCGCGACGCGCGCTCGTGGCGCGCCTTCCGCGCCGACACGGAGTTCCACGAGGGCGGCCGCGCGAACGGCTCGTACCCGGCGCGGTTCGACGCGCCGCCGGAGCCGACGGCGGCGGACGTCACCGTGCTCACCGCCCCGGGGAACGCCGCCGACCGGATCGTCGCGCGGATCGACGCCGCCGACGAGCGGGTCCTCGCGGTCGCCCCGCGGGTTGGCGGTCCCGACGACCGGATCGTCCGCGCGCTCCGGCGCGCGGCCCAGCGCGGGGTCGACGTCCACCTGCTGCTCTCGGACGCGTGGTACGACCGGGAGGCGAACCGCAACCTCTCGGAACGGCTCGCGGACGAGCCGATCGCGGTCGACCTCGCCGAGCCGCGCGGGCGGTTCGAAACGGTCCACGCGAAGGGGCTCGTCGTCGACGACGCGGCGGTCGTCGGCAGCCTCAACTGGAACCCGAGCGCGGAGACGCGCAACCGGGAGGTGCTGCTCGCGGTCGAGGACGAGTCCGTGGCGGAGTTCTACGCCCGCGCCTACGCCGCCGACTGGCGCGGCGGCGGCGTCTTCCTCCCGGTCACGTTCGTCGGCGGGTTCGGGGTCGCGCTCGCGGGAGCCGTCGCCGTCGCTCGGCGCGAGGTCGCGTTCGGCTAAAAACCGCCGCCGCGTCCGACTGCCGCCGTCTCAGTCGTCGAGCGCGATCGTCGACGAGAGCGCCTCGTCGATCTCCGCGCTCGCCATCTTCTCGACGAGCGCCTCGATAACCTCGCTGCGGCGGCCCTTCACGAACTTGATCGAGCCGACGACGAGGTGACCGCCGCCGGAGACGCCGGCCTCGGGCAGCTCCTCGTTCAGCTCGGTCACCATGTTCGGGATGTCGAGCCGGACCCCGTCCGAGCGGAGGACGCAGAAGTCGGGGCCGTAGCCGATGGTGATCACGGGGTCGCCGGTCTCCTTCACCCGCGCGTCGTGGAGTTCGCCGGTGGTCTTCCCCGGCGCGGGGTAGGTGAAGCGGTGGGCGTACTCGTCTAAGTCGATCCGGTAGAGGTGCGCGCCGGAGGCGAGCCGCTCGTGGTCGACGTGGTCGTCGACGGCGTCGAGCTGGCGCTCCACGTCGCGCTCGGCGCGCTCGGAGAGGAACTCGACGAGCTCCTCGTGGCGGGACTCGTCGTCGCAGCCGACGTTGAGCGCGTCGTTGACGAGGGTCTTGCCCTCGGAGTAGCGGAGCCAGTGCGCGGCGTAGTCGAGCGCCTCCCCGATGTCGAGGAGGTCGGACTCGTCGTACCCGGCGTCCTCGGCGAGCGCGACGTAGTCGTCCATCGCCTCCGCCTTCGAGCGGTCGGAGAGCCCGGCGACGGCCGGAACGTGTTCGAGCTCCTCGGTGAGCGAGGGGTCGACGAGGCGGGCGAGCTCGACGCACATCATCCCCGTGGTGACCCGGTAGTCCTCGCCGTGGAGGTACGGGTTCACGTGGGCGTCGAGCAGCGGGTCGACCGCCTCGGGGTCGGGGTGGTGGTGGTCGACGGCCGCGATGGGGATGTCGTAGTGCGCGAGGTTCTCGTAGGCCGGCACGTCCTCCTCGGTCGACCCGTTGTCGAGCATGAGGAGGAAGGGGAGCTTCTGCCCGTGGCGGGCGCGGCCCTCCAAGGCGAAGTTGAGGTCGCGGGTGACGTCCTCCATCTCGTAGTACGGGGCCTTGCTCGGGAGGCGCTTGAACAGGTGCCGGGACGCGTCGGGGTCCTCGTGGACCGCCTCGACGAAGTTCTCGACGGCGAGCTGGACCGGGATCGCGGCGCACATCCCGTCGCCGTCGGCGTGGTGGCGGACGCGGATCGGACGGCCGGCGAGGACGGTCCGCCGGATCAGCCGCGCGAGGTCGCGGAGGTCCTCGTGGATCGGCTCGAACGCCTCCCACTCGACGAGCGGGTCGACGTCGGCCGGCTCCGCGCGCTCGTCGAGCGCGGCCTCGAACCGCTCGCGCGCCTCGGCGGCGCGCTCGTCGGGCAGTCGCTTCAGCGAGTCGACCTCGAGCTGGAGCGCGTTCTCGCGGCTCTCGATCGTGCCCGAGACGTGGATCATGTCGCCGACCTCGACCTCGGGGTACGCCCGGACGCCGGCGGACTCGAAGGCGGCACAGGAGACGACGCCGGAGGCGTCCGCGACGGCGAAGATGGTGGGGCCGCCGGTCTGTTTCGCCTGGACGACCTCGCCCTCGACGGTCACCTCGTCGCCCGGGGCGAGGCCGCGGACCCGCGACACCGTCGGCTCGTGCGCGACGGTCTCGGTGCGGTAGTCGTCGGGGTCGACGTCGTCGAACGCGACGTCGCCGTTCTCCTTCACCTCGGTGAGCCGGACGATCAGTCGGTCGCCGACCGCGTAGTCGTCGTCGAGGTTCGACTCGTGGACTAGCCCGCTCACGGCGTCCGAGAGGTCGACGAACACGCCGTAGTCGACGACGCCGTTGACCTCGGCGTGGTACAGCTCGTCGACCGCGGCGTCTCCGAGGGTACAGTCCGGCGCCAGATCGTAGACGACCGGGCGGCCGTCGGTCGCCCCCTCGGCCCCGTCGGCGTCGGGTTCGGGGCTCGAATCGCCCCGCGTGCCGGAATCCCCGGCGGTGTTTTCGCTCATAGACAGTTCTCGGGAACGGCCGATGTTAAGCCTGTTCTCTCGGGGCTCGACGGGGAGACGCCCCGCGTCGCGCGGTCCGGAACCCCTATGAGGCGACGGCGACTTGTCTCGTTCATGCGACTGTTCCGCTCGGACGAGCTCCTCGGTATCGCCCGAGAGACCCTCGATTTCGTCCTCGAGGCGAGCGAGGAGACGCACCCCAACGAGTACATGGGGTTCCTCCGCGCGGACGACGCCCGGAAGCTCGACCTCGACCGGGACGGGCAGGTGATCACCGACGTCTTGGTCATCCCCGGGACGGAGTCGAGCCCGACGAGCGCCAGCGTCCGGACCCACATGAAGCCGAACGACATGCGCGCGGTCGGGTCGGTCCACTCCCACCCGAACGGCGCGCTGCGGCCGAGCGACGCCGACCTCGCGACGTTCGGGCAGGGGAAGGTCCACATCATCGCGGGCGCCCCCTACGGCTGGGGCGACTGGAAGGCGTTCGACAACGAGGGGCGACAGACCACCCTCGACGTCCTCGACGTGGAGGTGCCCGACGAGCACTTCTTCGATTTCACCCAGGAGGACATCGACCGAGAGCTCGACGAGCGCGACCGCGGCGGCTTCCTCTCGTGGTTCCGATGACGCGGGTCGTCGCGCAGGGGACGTTCGACCTGCTCCACCCCGGTCACGTCCACTACCTGGAGGACGCCGCGGCCCACGGCGACGAGCTCCACGCCATCGTCGCCCGCCGCACCAACGTCACGCACAAGCCCGCGCCGGTGCTCTGCGCCCGCCAGCGACGCGACATGGTCGCGGCGCTCGACGCGGTCGACGAGGCGCACCTCGGCGACCCGGCGGACGTGTTCGTCCCCATCGAGCGCCTCGACCCGGACGTGATCGTGTTAGGGTTCGACCAGCACCACGACGAGGCCGACATCGCCGACGCGCTCGCGGACCGCGGCATCGACTGCCGGGTCGAGCGCGCGTCCGGCCGCGAGCCGAAGTACGAGGACGAACTGCTCTCCAGCGGCGACATCGTCGACCGGATCCTCCGAGAGCGCGGCGGCGACGCGGACGCGACCCGGGACTGACCGCCCCCGCCCGGCGACCGCTCGGGCTCGCGTCTTCCCCCCGCGCTCGCCCCCGTTTTGTCGAAGCGCGGAACATATATGGGTCCGATTCGTAATCCACGCCACGTGACGCTCCCAGACAGATTCCCCGCGGTGTTGGCCGCGGCCGCGATGGGCGTGTACCTCCTCGTCGTCGTCGGCGCGACCACCTCCCTCACGGAGGCGGCGTCGGCGTGCGGCGGGTGGCCCGCCTGCGGCGCCGGCGCGGCCCTCCCGACGGCGACCGAGGGGTGGATCGCCCTCGGCCACCGCGCCCTCGCGGTCGTCGTCGGCCTCCTCGTCGCCCTCTCCGCCGCGCTCGCGTGGCGCGACGGCGCCGACCGCCGGGTCCGAGTCGCGCTCGCCGCCGCGCTCGTCGTCTATCCGGCGCAGGCCGGCGTCGGCGCGCTCGTCGCGCTCGGCGACCTGCCGGCCGCGCTCGGCTCCGCGCACCTCCTCCTCGGCATCGGGATCTTCGGCGCCGTCCTCGCGGCGCTCGCCTGGTGGCTGGAGGCGGAGACCGGCGACCCGGACGACGCGCCCGACGAGTTCGAGCCCGGGACCGACGACCTGCCGCCGGTCGAGGAGGCCCCCGACCCGGAGATCCCGTCCGCGACGCTCCCGCGGCTGAAGGCGACCGCGGCCGCGTACTTCCGGCTGATGAAGCCGCGCCTGATGTGGCTGCTCTGCCTCGTCGCCGCCGCCGCGATGGCGCTGGCGGGCGGCGTCGGTTTCACGCCGCCCGTCGTGGCGGCGACGCTCGCCGGCGGCGCCCTCTCGATCGGCGCGTCCGGGACGTTCAACCACGTCCTCGAGCGCGACGTCGACAAGCGGATGCAACGCACCAGCGACCGGCCGCTCGCGACGGACCTCGTCCCGGTCTCCCACGCCCTCGCGTTCGGCGGCCTGCTGACGGTCGTCTCGCTCGGGCTGTTCTGGACGGTGAACGCGCTGACGGCCGCCCTCGGCCTCGTCGCGATCCTGTTCTACAGCGTCGTCTACACGCTCGTCCTCAAGCCGAACACGGTCCAGAACACCGTCATCGGCGGCGCGGCCGGCGCGCTCCCCGCGCTCATCGGGTGGGCCGCGGTCACCGGCGAGGTCGGCGGCGGCGGGCTGCTGCTCGCCGCGGTCATCTTCCTGTGGACGCCCGCGCACTTCTACAACCTCGCGCTGGCGTACAAGGACGACTACGAGCGCGGCGGCTTCCCGATGATGCCCGTCGTCCGCGGGGAGACCGCGACGCGCCGGCACATCCTCTGGTACCTCGGCGCGACGCTGATCGCCGCGGTCGCGCTCGCCGCGGCCGCCGACCCGCTCGGCGTCCTGTACGCGGTCGTCGGCGTCGGGGTCGGCGGGCTCTTCCTCTGGATGGTCGTCCGGCTCCACTACGAGCAGACCGAGGGGGCCGCGTTCCGCGCGTTCCACGCCTCGAACGCCTACCTCGGCCTGCTCCTCTTCGCCGTCGTCTTCGACGCGCTGGTCGTCTGACCGCGGCGCTCGCCCGTCGGATCGGACGGGTCGCCGACCCGCCATTTTAATCCGGTCCGCCGCGTACCGCGGCCCATGACACGAGTCGAAGTCGAGTACTGCGTCCCGTGCGGCATGTTGAACCGCGCTCGAGACGTCTCCGAGGCGATCCTCAAGCAGTTCGGCGAGGCCGTCGACGAGGTCGCGCTGGTGACCGGCGACGACGGCGTCTTCGTCGTCCGCGCCGACGACGAGGTCGTCTTCGACAAGACCGAAGACGAGTACGACGTCGACGCCATCGTCCGCGCGGTCAAGCCGCACGTCGGCGCGACGGCGTAACTCCCCTCACCGGACTGCGGGCCCGTCGGTTCCCCTCCCCGAGCGACGGCTATCCACGTTACCACGCCGCAAGCTAATTATTTCTCACCGACAATCGCTCCGACGATGGCCGACTCGTCGGAACGGACGCGGACCGAGACCGCCGCTCCCGCCGAGCGACGGCGGGGAGACGAGCGGCAGCGGTTCCGGAAGCGGCGACGGTTCTAGGGGCGGCGACGGTTCCGCGGGCGGCGAGGGGTGACGCTCCGCCGCGCGCCGGCTCAGTCGGGGTCGAACACCGCCCGCGCGGAGTTCGTCACCACGAGGATGCTGCTCGACGCCATCGCGAGCGCGGCCAACAGCGGGTTGAGGACACCGGACAGCGCCAGCGGGATCGCGACCGCGTTGTAGACGAACGCCCAGCCGAGGTTCTGTTTCAGCCGCCGGTTCGTCCCACGCGTGACGGCGAACAGCTCGGGGACCGCCGAGAGCCGGTCCTCTAAGAGGACGGCGTCGGCCGCGTCCGCGGCGAGGTCCGTCCCCGAGGCGATCGAGACGCCGAGGTCGGCCGCGGCGAGCGCCGGCGCGTCGTTGCTCCCGTCGCCGACCATCGCGACCGAGCTGTCGGCCCCGAGCCGCCTGACCGTCTCGGCTTTGGCCTCCGGGGGAACCTCGGCGAACACCTCGTCGATCGCGGGGTGGTCCGCGAACCGCCTCGCGGCCGCGGGCGCGTCGCCGGTGAGCACGACCACGCGGCGGCCGTCCGCGTCGAGGTCGGCGACCACGTCTTCCCACCCGTCGCGGACCTCGTCGCCGACGGCGAGGACGCCGCGCACGCGCCCGCCCCAGCCGACGTAGACGGGGACGTTCCCGCGGTCGTGGGCGGCGGTCCCCGCCTCGCGCAGCCGGTCCGAGGCCGGCCAGCCGCGCTCGTCGAACAGGTCCGGGTGGCCGACGACCACCTCGTCGCCGTCGACGCGGCCGGCGACCCCGCGGTCGAAGACGTCCACGTCGGTCGCGGCCGCGTCGCCGAGCGCGTCGACTCCGGCGAGTCCGCCCTCCGGCGAGTCCGCCGCGGTCGCGCCGCCGTCGGCCGCCGGTCGCCCGTCGGTCGAGTCGTCCTCCTCGCCCAACACCCCCGCGACGATCGCCTCCGCGACCGGGTGGACCGAGGCGCGCTCGACGGCGGCCGCGCGCTCCCGGACGCGCTCGACCGGGGTGTCAGACTCGGCGGTCGCGTCGAGCAGCCGCATCTCGCCGTCGGTGAGCGTCCCGGTCTTGTCGAGGACGACGGTGTCGATGTCGGCGGCCGCCTCGAACACCGCGTCGGAGACGACGACGATGCCGCGCTCGGCGGCGTCGCGGATCCCGGCGGCGACCGCGAGCGGCGTCGCCAGCCCGAGCGCGCACGGACAGGAGACGATCAGCACCGTCAGCCCGACGAGCGCGGCGTCCACCGGGGCCGACCCGAGCGCCAGGGTCGCGGTCGCCCCGATGGCCGCGACCACGACGACGAGGGGGACGAACACGGTCGCCAGCCGATCGACGAGCCGTTGGATCCCCGACCGGGAGCTCTGTATCTCCCACAGGAGGCGGACGAGCGTGTCGAGGGTGTTCGCCGCGTCCTCGCCGACCTCGACGACGACGGGCGAGTCGGTGACGACGGTCCCCCCGCGGACCGCGTCCCCCTCGCGCTTCGTGGCCGGCAGCGACTCGCCGGTGACGAGCGCCTCGTCGACCGCGGCGGTCCCCTCGGCGACGGCCCCGTCGAAGGGCACGCGCTCGCCGGGCCGGACGAGGAGGCGGTCGCCGGGGGCCACCTCGTCGGCCGCGACGGTCTCGCCCGCCTCCGTCCGGACGGTGCGGTCCTCGGTCGTCGTCAGGTCGGCGAGCATCCCGGTCGCCCGCCGCTTGATGATCGACTCGTAGTGGTTGCCGGCGGTAACGACCAGGATGACGGCGATGGTCACGTCGAAGTAGAGGTCGGTCCGGCCGACGAACAGCGCGAGCGTGCTGTACGCGTACGAGCTCGTCGCCGCGAGCGACACGAGGAGGTCCATGTTCGGCTGTCGCGCCCGGAGGCTCACGTACGCGCCCCGCAGGATCGGATACCCGGTATAGAACAGCACGATCGAAGAGAACAGCCAGATCTGCGCGAAGAGGTATGTCCCCGAGACGCCGCCGAGGTCGAGGATCGGCTCGTAGCCGAAGTAGGTCGGGTACAGGAAGACGACGTACCACAGCATCGCCATCATCCCGAAGAAGCCGCCGCCGATCAGGAACCGGACGACCGCGTCGTCGTCGTCCGTCTCCGGGTCCGCGCGGTCGCTCGCCGAGTAGCCCGCGACGGAGAGCCGGTCGGGCAGCTCGTCCGGGCTCACGGCGTCGGGGTCGTAGTCGACCCGGATGGTGTCCGTTGCGTAGCTCGCCTCGGCGGCCGCGACCCCCTCCTGGTCGCCGGCCGTCATCTCGAGGAACGACTCGCAGGTCGCGCAGTGCATCCCGTCGACGTGGAGGAACGTCGTCTCGCCGTCGAACTCGTCGGCGGGGGTCGCGTCCGGCCGCCGCTCGTCGAGGTCGTCGAGGTCCTCCACGTCGTCGAGCGAGCGCGCGACCGTCAGGCACCCGCGGCAGCAGAACTCGCCGTCGACGTCGGGCGCGGTGTGCGGGTCGTCCCCCGTCGGGAGGTCACAGAGCGTACAGCCTGTCATTGGTGGTCCGTTCGCGGTCGCGTGGGCGGCCCCCGCGGTTCGGGTCGGTTACGCGTGTTCGGAGTCGGCCGAGTCGCCGGCGAACCCCGGGAGGCTCCCGCCGGTCGCGATCCGGAGGCTCCCCCAGATGAGGAGCACGTTCACCAGCGTGACGAGCACGACGAACTCCGCCCGATCGGCGATGAACACCACCGCGGGGATCAGTCCGCCGAGCACGAGGAGCACGGCCCGTTGTAACGAGAAGTCCATGTCGTAGTCAAGCGCTCGCCGGAAATATATAACACCCGTGTTTTCATGGTGCGAGAACGGATAGATCTTATATGCCTCTCTGTTGTTAAGGCCGTCTATGGGCCAAAGTGAGGCAGTTAACGCTCCGACGGACGACGTCGGCGGTGAGGGAGAGGAGTTCGACCCGATCGGCACGCTCACGCTCATCGGGATCTACTTCGCCATTCTGGTGCTCGCGTGGGTGTACATCTACTTCGTCGAGTTCCTCGGCCGAGACCTCGTCGTAGTGGGGTGATCAGACGTGCACATCCACGCCTACGAGAAGCTCTGGCTGGCGCTGTCCATCGTGCTGATCCTCGCGCTCATCGGCACCGTGACGTACGGCGCCGTCGGCCCGGGAGTGGCGATGGTCGCCGACTCGCAGTCGACGGTCGACCCCGGGGCGCTCGACGAGGACGATCGGTTCTCCGAGCCCCGGGTCGAGCAGGTCGGCGAAAACGAGTACGAGGCGTACGTCGTCGCCTACCAGTTCGGCTTCGAACCCACCCCGATCGTCGTGCCGGCGAACAGCACCGTGACGTTACACATCACCTCTCGCGACGTGATACACGGCTTCGGGGTGGCCGGCACGAGCGCGAACGCGATGGCAGTCCCCGGTGAGGTCTCTGAGATCACGGTCGAGACCGACGAGCCGACCGAGTACGGAATCGTCTGTAACGAGTACTGCGGGGCCGGCCACCACGTCATGGAAGGGAAGATCAACGTCGTGAGCCAGTCCGAGTTCGAGGACCGCGGAGGTGACTCCGAATGAGCGCCGCGATCGAGTCCGAGCCGACGTTCGTCGACAAGTTCCCGGACGAGGCCCGGGTGGTCCGCGCGGCCTTCATGAGTTCTTTCTTCGCCCTGTTGCTCGGCGCGATCTTCGGGATCATCCAGACGCTCCACCGGACCGACGTCGCGCGGATCATCCCCTCGACCGACTACTACACCGTGCTCACCGCGCACGGCGTGTTCATGGTCATCAGCTTCACGATCTTCTTCCTCGTCGGGCTGTTCACCTGGGCGTTGACGCGCAGTCTTGACCGCCCGCTCCTGAACATCAAGATCACCTGGACGTGGTACGGGCTGATGGCGGCCGGCATGACGCTCACCGGGATCTCGATCCTCGCCGG
>ERZ1034543.64-NODE-64-length-28004-cov-8.589216_pt1 | contig 28004 bp, 28 predicted proteins | sample MGYA00520654_ERZ1034543 | MGnify/ENA primary metagenome ERZ1034543 (study PRJEB33760, sample SAMEA4777712) | hypersaline lake metagenome | biome: hypersaline environment; feature: brines | place: Spain | collected 2012-08 | depth 0 m ... | reverse complement strand
GCCGCGGGCGACCTCGGCGCGGCGAAGGCGGTCCTCCACGCCACCTCCGCCGACCGCGACGACGTGGACTTCCGGGAGACGGCCGCCGCCCAGCTGCGCCGGGTGGCGGACGCCGGTCGCGAGGCGGGCGTCGAGGTCGTCGTCGAGAACGTCGGCCACCAGCACGCGGGGCTCCAGCTCTCGGTCCTCGGCGACCTCGCGCGCGAGACCGACACGCCGGTCTGCTTCGACGTGGGCCACGCGTACATGGAGGGCGGCAACAAGGCGATACGGCGGTTCCTCCGGAGCCACGGCGACCGGGTCTCGCACCTCCACTGCCACGACGTGCGCCGCCGCGGGGACACCCACCTCCCGGTCGGGGCCGGCGAGGTCGACTACGAGCTCGTGGCGTCCGAACTCGACGGCTTCGACGGGACGGTCGCCCTAGAGGTGTTCACCGACGACGAGGCGTTGCTCCTCGACTCGGCCGAGCGCGTCGCCGACGGGCTCGGCGTCGAATTTTAAAATCGCGTTCGAGCCGGCCGACGGTTCGCGTTCAGGCCGACCGGTCGTCCGCGTCCTCGTCGCCCGCGTCGCCGCCGTCTGCGTCGCCGCCGTTCGCTCCGTGCGCGTCGTCCGCGCCGTCCGCTCCGGGCGCGTCGTCGCCGGCGTCGACCTCGTCGCTGTCGATCTGTCGCTTTATCGACTCCAGCTCGGATTCGACGTCGACCTCCGGGGCCTCGTCGGCCGCGTCGTCGCCCGTATCGTCTCTCCCGTCCGCGTCGTCCTCGCCCGGCTCCGTCACGTCGATCTGGACGGGACTCGCGCCGCCGTCGCCGTCGGACCGGCTCTCGGCGTCGTCCGGACTTCGCGCGTCCCGACCGCCGTCGCGGTCGCCGCCCACGCGCCGGTCGCGCGCCGCGTCCGCCTCCCGGCGTCCCTCGTCGATCCGGGACTCGATCTCCGCGGTGAGGTCGCGCGCGTCGCCGATGATAGACCGGGAGGCGGCGTCCTCGGGCAGGTCGGCCTCCGAGAGCGCGGTGCGGAGCTCCGAGAGCGACCGCGAGAGCCCGGCGGTCGCGCCGTCGCGCACGTCCGCGAGGCGGTCGCCCGTCCCCTCCGCACCCTCGGCGACGCTCCGGCCGGGGTCCGCGAGCCGGAGCGTCCCCCGGAGCAGCTCGAGCGACTTGATCGTCGTCTCCAGCAGCGCGATGACAGTCGGAATGGTGTACTGCTCGGTGAACCGCACGAGCTCCGAGAGCCGCGGCGGCCGCGGGGGACCGCGGCGGTCGCGCTCGCTCTCCCGGAGGTCGGCCCGGAGCTCGCCCAGCACGTCCTCGAGCTCGTCGAGCCGCTCCTCGAGGTCGTCGTCGCGTCGGTCGCGGGAACTCATACCGCCCGCTACGGCGCGCGCGGATAAAAAGCCCGGCAGCGGGCGCGCCCGGCCCCGTCCGGCCGCACCGCAGCCGGTCAGAAGCCCTCGCGCAGGAACGTCCGCCGCGGCGGGAAGAGCGCGGCGAGGTCGGCCGCGAGGCTCTCGCCGGGACCGTCGCCGACGTCCAGCGCGGCGTGCGCCCGAAGGTCGTCGACGTCGCGGTACCCGGCGTACAGCTGCGAGAGCGCGCCGATCCCCGCGGTCACGTCCGAGTCGTCGGTGTCGCTCTCTCCGGCCTCGGCGGCGTCCACTCGCTCGGCGTCGACCTCGCCGTCCGCGACCGTCACCCGGATCGGGCGGTCGTGCCAGTCGACGAGCGGGTCGTCGACCGCGAGGGTGAACGCGGCGTCGAGGGCCGGGTCGGGAGCGAGGCCCCGCAGCGCCGCGGGGACGTCGACGAGCCGGAACATCGGCCCGGGGCGGACCTCCTCGGTCACCGCTCGCGGGTCGTCGACGCGGTCGAGGAGGCTCACGTCCGCGGGGAGGCGGAGCCGGACGCGCTCGACCTGCGAGTCGTGGTCCCGACAGAAGCGGAAGACGCGGTCCCAGTCGGCGGGGTCGGCGACGGCGGCGTCGGAGACGACCATCGCCTTCCCGTCACCGTCGTCGCGCTCGGTGAACGTGTACGACAGCAGCGCGCGGAGGTCGCCGTCACGTTCGAGGCCGTAGACGAAGGGGTCGGTCTGCCACCCGCGGAGAGTGTGCTCGCGCCACCACGCCGCCGTCCGCGCCATCGTGAAGTCGTACCGGTCCGCGGTCGCGGCGAGGAGGTCGGCGGCCCGCCCGTGGTCGTCCGCGTCCAGCCGCCGGAACTCGCCCGTCTCGTCGCCGCCGTCGGTCGCGTCGGCCGCGAACGCCAGCTGTTCGGGCGGCGTCTTCACCCACCGATACCGGTTCACCGTCGCCCAGCCGTAGCGACGGTAAAACGCGTGTTCGAAGGGCCACAGCACCGAGTATCGAACGTCGTCACCCCGGTACTCGGTCAGCGACTCGCGGAGGAGCCGCTCGATGTGTCCCTGGCGTCGGTGTTCCGGCGGGGACGCGACGGCGGAGAGGCCGGCCGCGTCGCGGTCCCGCCCGCGGATCCGGAGCGTGAAGTCGTGGTGGCCGCACACCGCGACCGCCTCCTCGCCGTCGAACAGCCCGCGGTACTCGGCGAGGTGTTCGCGGTCGTCGTCGTCGGCCTCGGGGTCGTACGGCCCCCGCTCGGGGGAGAAGGCGTACCGCATGAAGGCGCTGAACTCGTCCTCGCGCTCCTCCGGGAAGGGTCGGTAGTCGAGGTCGCCCATACGCCGAGGGCAGCCGGGAGCCGGATAAGTGTTCCCGGCCCCTGCGTGTGGTTCGCACGCCACCGCCGGCCGCGATGGACCGCGCGGGCCGCTCAGTCGAAGCGGCCGCGGCGGTACTGCACCGGCCACTCGACGTCCGCGCCGAGCTCGTGGGCGGCCTCCAGCGGCCAGTGGGGGTGCCGGAGCAGCTCGCGGCCGAGCGCCACGAGGTCGGCCCGCCCGTTCCGCACGAGCGCGTCGGCGTGGGTCGGCTCCGTGATCCCGCCGACCGCGGCGACGGGCACGTCGGTCCCATCCCGGATCGCCTCGGCGTACGGCACCTGGTACCCGGGACCCGCGCCCGGGAGCTCCTGGTCCGGGTGGATACCGCCGCCGGAGACGTCGATCAGGTCCGCCCCGGCGTCGGCGAGGAGCGGGGCCAGCCGCACCGAGTCGTCCACGTCCCACGAGTCGCGGTCCGGGAGCCAGTCGGTCGCCGAGATGCGGACGAACACGGGCTTCCCGTCGGGCCAGACGTCGCGGACGGCGGCGACGACCTCGCGCAGGAGCCGCGTGCGGTCCTCGAAGCTCCCGCCGTACTCGTCGTCGCGGTCGTTGGTGACGGGCGAGCAGAACTGGTGGAGGAGGTAGCCGTGGGCCGCGTGGACCTCCGCGACCTCGAAACCGACGTCGCGCGAGCGCTCCGCGGCGGCCGCGAACGCGTCGACCACCTCCGCGATCCCGTCGGCGTCGAGCCGTCGAGTGGTCGCCGGCTCGCCGCCCTCGCCGTCGCCCCGGTCGCCGCTCGGATACGGCTCGTCGGTCGCGGAGACGGTCTCCCACCCGTCCGGCTCGTCCGCGGAGATGGGAGCGCTCCCCTCGGCGGGCGGTCGGTGGGACGCCTTCCGCCCGGCGTGGGCCAGCTGGATCCCCGGCGTCGCGCCCTGCGACCGGACGAACTCGACGATCGGTTCGATCGCCTCGGCGTGCTCGTCGGACCAGATCCCGAGGCAGTCCGGCGTGATCCGCCCGCGGGGCTCGACCGCGGTCGCCTCCGTCATCACGACCCCGGCTCCCCCGGCGGCGCGCGAGCCGAGGTGGACTCGGTGCCAGTCGGTCGCCAGCCCGCCCTCGGCGGAGTACTGGCACATCGGCGACAGCATCACCCGGTTTCGGATCTCGGTGTCGCGGAGCGTGAGCGGTGTGAACAGCGTGTCGGTCACGGGTCGGCGAACGACCGCCGCCACGTAAGGCCCTCCGATCCCCCGCGCGGATCGCCGCCGATGGTTTAGGCCGACCGAAATCTATAACACCACCGCCCCCTGAGCGGGGTGTAATGACAACGGGAGACCGGATCGAGCGGGACGCCGAGCCGGCGGCCGACGACCGACCGACCGTCGCCGCGACCCGCTGCTCGCAGGAGCGGACCGTCTTCGCCGAACAGGGCAACACCGACGCGTGGATCGCGACCGACCTCACGGTCGATCTGAAACGGTAACGGACCGCAGTCGACGCTCAGCGCGTCGGGCCATACCGCGCCCACGCCGCCTCCGACGCCGACGTCACTCCTCCGAACGCAGCGACGCCAGCGTCGGGTCCGGCGTCCGCGGCGTCGCAACGGCCGCTCCCTTCGCGTCGCCCGCGCGGCCCCGGCGCTCGTCGACGAGCGCGCGGATCCGATCGAGGATCGCGTCGTACCGACCGCGGTCGGCCCCCTTCTCGAAGTACGCGTCCGCGCCGGCGCCGAACGCCGCCGCCTCGCGCTCGTCCCCCGGACACGTCGTGTGGAAGACGACCGGGAGTCCGCTGCCCGCCCCGCGCAGCCGCTCGGTGAGGTCGAGCCCGTCGCCGTCCGGGAGCAGCTGCTCGGTCACGACGCAGTCGACCGCGACCCGCTCGCCACCGACCTCGACGCCCGCTTCGAGCGCGTCGAGCGCGGCCGCCAGGCTCTCGACGGAGCGGACGCGGACGCGGTCGGTGTGTCGCGACGCGAACGCCTCCATGAGCTCGGCGGAGCGCGCGTCCGGCTCGACCTGGAGGACGACGATCGGAGCCTCGCGGGGTTTCTCGGTTCCGTCCGGGCTCGTCTCGGTTCGATCGGCGGCTGCGGTCGCGTCTGCGCGCGTGTCGGCTGGCGGTGGTGTGTGGTCGGTCATGCGTTGTAGGGCGGGCGACGACTCGACGGGGGACAACTTACTACGACAGTGGTAATTCTTCTTCGAACAATGGTTGCGGCGGGAAGGGGATAATAATTCCGCGATCACCGTTGTCACGCCCTCAAACGTGATTATCCGGTAGTATTCGACGAAAATACTCCGTCGTACGGCGAATCGATCTCGGATCGGTGCGCGACCGCTGCGAGCAGCGCGTGGTCTCGGGCGAGCGGCGTCGAACGCCACCGGCGGGGCCGGTCGAACGCCGCCGCCCGAGGGGCCTCAGGCGAACAGGTCGCGGGCCTCGCGGACCGCGTCGACGAGCGCGTCGACCTCCTCGACGGTGTTGTAGAAGTAGAAGGAGGCGCGCGCGGAGGCGGCGACGCCCATCTCGTCGTGGAGCGGCTGCGTACAGTGGTCGCCGGCGCGGATCGCGACGCCGTAGTCGTTGAGGATGCTGGAGAGGTCGTGGGCGTGGACGCCCTCGACGTTGAACGCGACGAGCCCCCCGCGGTCGTCGCCCGGCGGGCCGTAGATCTCGACGCCGCCGAGCGACTCGAGCTCGTCGTACGCGTACTCGGCCAGTAGATCCTCGTGGGCCTTGACCCGGTCCATGCCGAGCTCCTCGAGGTACTCGATCGCGGCCGCGAGGCCGACCCCCTGCGCGATGGAGGGCGTTCCGGCCTCGAACTTCCACGGCAGGTCCTCCCAGGTGGAGTCCTCGAAGGAGACCCGGCGGATCATGTCGCCGCCGTAGAGGTACGGCTGCATGTCCTCGAGGATCTCCTCGCGGCCGTAGAGGACGCCGATCCCGGTCGGGCCGCACATCTTGTGGCCGGAGAAGGCGAGGAAGTCGGCGCCCAACTCCTCGACGTCGACCGGGCGCGTCGGCACCGACTGCGCGGCGTCGGCGAACATGTAGCCGTCGTGTTCGTGAACCAAGTCGGCCAGCTCGCCGATCGGGTTGATCGTCCCGAGCGTGTTCGACACGTGGACGACCGACACCATCTCGGTGTCGTCGTCGATCAGCTCCGCCGCGTGGTCCATGTCCAGCCGTCCCCCGTCGGTGACGTCGATGAAGCGCACGTCGGCGCCCGTCCGCTTGCCGATCTGCTGCCAGGTGACGAGCGAGGCGTGGTGCTCCATCTCCGAGAGGACGACGTTGTCGCCGGGGCCGAGCTCCTCGAGCCCCCAGGCGTACGCGACGAGGTTCATCGCCTCCGTCGTGTTCTTCGTGAAGACGATCTCCTCGCGGCCCGCCGCGCCGATGAACTCGGCGACGGCGTCGTGGGCCTCCTCGTACGCGACCGAGGCCTCCTGGCTCAGCTGATGGATCCCCCGGTGGACGTTCGCGTTGTAGCTCCGGTAGTAGTCGGAGATGGCGTCGACGACCGGGTCGGGCGTGTGCGAGGTGGCCGCGTTGTCGAGGTAGACGAGCGGGGTGTCGTCGGCCTCGCCCTGTCCCGCCGTCTCCGGGTCGCCGCCGACCCGTCGATCGAGGATCGGGAAGTCGGCGCGGAGCGCCTCCACGTCGAACGGGTACTGTTCGTGAACTCCCATTACCTGTTGTCGGGCCCCGAGCACTAACACACCTTCGGTCCGGTACGTCTTGCGGGTATCGCGGACGCGGGGAATCGGCCGGTCCGCGGCGGGGTACGACCCCGATCCGCCCCGCGGCGACGCGGGCTCCGGGCCGCCTCGGTCCCCTCGGATTCGCCCCCAACCGACGACTCCCGCGGCCGCCTACTCCTCCCAGTCCGGGTTCGCCCGCGGCGGCGAGAAGATGTCGTAGCCGACGACGCGCTCGTCGCCGCGGTTTTCGGCCGCGTGCGGCTCGTCGCCCGGGATCACGTACGTGTCGCCGGCCGCGACGACGCGCTCCTCGCCGTCGACGAGGAACGTCAGGCTCCCGGCCGTCACCAGCCCGATCTGCTCGTGCGGGTGGTCGTGTTCGGGCACCGTCTCTCCCGGTTCGATCTCGAACCGCTGGATGCTCACGTCCTCGCCGACGGCGCCCTGCGTGAGGAACACGCCGTCGACCGCCTCGACCGCCTCCACGTCCGCGTCGGGTACGACGTCCATACGGACCTCCGCGACCCCGAGCCACCTAAATCCGCGTGCACGGGCAGCCGACGCCGGGGCTTGGGTCCACCGCCCGCGTCACCGGGCGCGCGTCGTCACGGGAACGGGTGGTACGGGCGGTCGAGCGCGGGCTCGAACCCCATCGAGCGCGGCACCGCGCTCGCGCGCTCGCCGAAGAACGGGTCGCCGGTGAACAGCGGCTGCGCGCTCGGGACGAGCACCCGCACGGCCTCGAACCCCAGCGCCGCGAGGTCGCGGGTCGTCACCCGGGCGACGTACGGGTCGAGCCCGACGCCCTCGACGCGGTCGACGACGGCCGCCAGCTCCTCGGCCCCCGAAAGCGCCGGCTCCCCGAGCCCCTCGGCCGAGACGGTCGCGTCCGGGTCGAAGAACGCCGCCGTCTCCGCGGGCAGGTCGGCGTGGTGGCCGATCGCGGCCCCCTGCTCGTCGGCCGCCTCCCGGCCCATCGAGCGGAGCTCAGTCCAGTTCTGGAGCGCCTCCGCGAGCGCGCTCCGCGCCGCCGCGGTCGGGTCGAGGTCGGCCCCCGACCCCGCGGCGAACCGCGGCCAGTCGCCCTCGCGGCTGACGCCGACCGCGACGACGGGCACGTCCACGTCGGTCGTGACGAGCAGCGGCGTCACCGACAGCGACTCCGCCCGCGCCCGCTTCTCCAGCTCGGCGAACGCGGGGTCGTCGACGTCGAGCCCGAGCGGCTCCGTCGTGGAGTACCAGCCGGTCATCGTCGCGTCGCGTTCGATCGTCTCGTACAACCCGGAGAGCGCGGCGTCCGGCCCCGAGCTCCCGAGGCCGAGCCCGGTCGTGATCGGCGGGCGGTACCGCCGCTCCGGCGGCGGGAAGCCGACGAACTCCGCCGGGAGGCTCGCCGGCTCGCCCGTCCCGAGGCGCTCGCCGCGGACCCACGGGAGCCGGTCGTCGCGGTCGTACGCCTCGGCGCCGTCGGGCCGGACGAACGCGTCCGGCGTGACCGGGTTCGGGACGTTCGCGGCCGGCGCGCGCGTGAACGACGCCTCGCGGTAGATCCCCGCCGCGTACCGCTCTAGCCCCTCGCCGAGCGCCTTCATGAACGCGGCGTCCCAGTCGGCGGCCGCGCCGCCGCCGAAGTCGGCCGCGTCCGCGTCGGAGAACGGCGTCGTGTCGGCGACCCGCGCGACGTAGTACGGCACGGGGAACGACTCCTGCTCGCCCACCTCGCGCAGCGCGCCGATCCGGGAGTCGACGGCGCGCTCCGCCCGGTCGAGCGTCTCGTCGAGGCCGCGGTCGACGTGCTCGCGCGGCAGCGCGTCGCCGGGGTCGACGCCGCAGCCGCAGCCGGGCACGGGCAGGAGGTACCGCTCACTGCCGGGCACCTCGACGACGGTGTCCGCCACCGGGTCGCCGGCGAGCAGTCGGATGATCCGGCGCCCGGCCACCGCGCCGGCGTAGCGCACGGCGGACCGGCGGCCGGTCGGCGCGTCGGCCGGCTCCGTCCCGCCGCTCTCGACGCGGGCGCGCAGGCAGTCGTAGCAGGCGTCGTCGAAGACCGTCACGGCGGCGTCGAGGTCGGCGAGGGGGACGCCGCCGAGCCCGCCCACCTCGACGGCGACCCACCGGTCGAGCAGTTCGTTCGCGGCCGCGAACGTCGACGAGCCGGCGGTGTCGACGACGACCGCGGCGTCGAACCCGTCGAGCAGGTCCGCCTCGACGGGCATCGCGTTCACGTCGACGTCGGCGAGCGCGGCCTCGACGGCCTCGACCGCGGGACCGTCGCCGACAACTCCGATATCCATACCCGGTCGACGCGAGGGGGCGAAAAAAAGCCGCGGGTCCGCGGCGGGCGGGGAGCGACGGACAGAGAAGTGAGACGCGAGCGGCGAGACGGACGAGTCGCGGAGAGAGAAGGGAGGCGGAGCGGCCGCGGAGAGACGGAGACGGCGAGCGCGGGCGGTCAGGCGGGCGTCGCGGCCATCATCTCGGCCGCCTCGGCGGCGAGCGCCTCGGGGTCGATGCCGCGGAGCCGCTCGTCGCCGAGCTTCAGGCGGAGCCGCGGTCGCCCGACGTCGATCGGGACCTTCTCCGTGTCGATGATCCCGAGGTCCTCGAGCCGCGTCTTCGTCCGGGAGAACGTCGCCTTCGACGCGATGCCGACGTCCTCGCCCCACTTCGAGATGTCGTAGAGGAGCACGTCGTTCTTCGCCGCGACGAGCAGCGAGACGGTCACCTCGTCGAGGTCCGCCCCGTCGTCGCGCTCGGTGGCGGCGAGGACGGCGTCGAAGTCGGCGCGGGCCGCGGTGCCGATTTCGGACTCCAGTGTCTCGCGGACGCGGCTGATCGCCGGCGTGCGGAGCGTGTACGGCTCCGCGTCCTCGAACGCGCCGCGGTGCGTCTCGTACACCTCGCCGACGAACTCGCCGTCGTCCGTCGAGAGCGCGGCCACGCCGTCGCCCGCCGTGACGAGCGCGACCACCCGGGACGGCGAGACGAACAGCGCGTTGTCGACCGCCCCGTCCAGCACCCGGAGGTCCAAGGCCCCGTCCGCGACGAGGTCCGCGGCCCGGGACGCGACGACGAAGTCGTCCAGCACGTCCTTGAGGGTTCGCTCGTCCGCGAGCACGGACAGCCCCGGGAGGTCGTCCCGCCCGACGGCCGTCTCGATAAGCGATACGATCGTCTCCGCGGAGGGGTCCACGACGAGCAGCTCTTCGTCGTCCCCGGCGAACGCCGCGTCGAGCGCCGCCTCGACGTCAGCCGCGAGTAAATTCGATACCATTTGTCTCTCGGTATAAAAGTCGGTTGCGTATTTAATATTAACGGGGTTCTCGGCTCGAACAACACGCGTAGAGGGCTTCAAACCGCCGAAAACGAGGGATGAGCCCCGTCAGCGATCCGGTCGACAGATCGACGGTTCCGCCCCCGGATCGCGGCCCGTGGCCGTCGGCGCGGAGGGGCGCCGGCGGGCGCGGCAGCGGCACTTCCCGACGGCGACAGAAGGATTAATGCGCGGTCGTGCCCCCGTTTCTACATGGACAACGAGCACGTCCGGGAGGTCGACCCGGCGGTCGCCGACGCGCTGGCGGGCGAGCGCGACAGACAGGAGCAGACGCTCGCGATGATCGCGAGCGAGAACCACGTGAGCGAGGCGGTACTGGAGGCGCAGGGGAGCGTCCTCACCAACAAGTACGCCGAGGGCTATCCCGGCTCGCGCTACTACGCCGGCTGCGAGTACGCCGACGAGGTCGAGGAGCTGGCGATCGAGCGCGCGAAGGAGCTGTGGGGCGCCGACCACGTCAACGTCCAGCCGCACTCCGGCACGCAGGCGAACCAGGCGGTGTACTACTCCGTCCTCGAACCGGGCGACAAGATCCTCTCGCTGAAGCTCAACGACGGCGGCCACCTCTCGCACGGCCACCCCGCGAACTTCACGGGGCAGCTGTACGACGTCGAGCAGTACGAGGTCGACCCCGAGACGGGGTACATCGACTACGAGGGGCTCCGCGAGGTCGCCGAGGAGTTCGACCCCGACATCGTCGTCTCGGGCTACTCCGCGTACCCGCGGGCCGTCGAGTGGGAGCGGATCCAGGCGGCGGCCGACGCGGTCGACGCCTACCACCTCGCGGACATCGCCCACATCACCGGGCTCGTCGCGGCCGGCGTCCACCCCTCGCCGGTCGGCGTCGCCGACTTCGTCACCGGCTCGACCCACAAGACGATCCGCGCCGGCCGCGGCGGGATCGTGATGTGCGACGCGGAGTTCGCGGACGACATCGACTCCGCCGTCTTCCCCGGCGGACAGGGCGGCCCGCTGATGCACAACGTCGCCGGCAAGGCGGTCGGCTTCAAGGAGGCGCTCGACCCCTCGTTCGAGGAGTACGCCCAGCGGGTCGTCGACAACGCCGAGGTGCTCGCGGAGACGCTCCAGGAGCACGGCCTCTCCCTGGTCTCCGGCGGGACCGACAACCACCTCGTGCTGGCCGACCTGCGCGACTCGCACCCCGACCTCTCGGGCGGGGACGCCGAGGACGCGCTCGCCGCCGCGAACATCGTCCTCAACGGCAACACGGTCCCCGGCGAGACGCGCTCGCCGTTCGACCCCTCGGGGATCCGCGCCGGCACCGCCGGGCTCACCACCCGCGGCTTCGACGCCGACGCGATCGAGGAGGTCGGCGAGCTGATCTACCGGGTCGTCGACGACGTCGACAGCGACGACGTCATCTACGAGGTCGGCGAGCGGGTCGTCGAGCTCTGCGAGGCGCACCCGCTGTACGAGTAACCGACCGCGCCGTCGCGGGACCGCGCCGGCGCGGACGAATCCGTGCGTAAAAGTGGGGGCGGCTCGCAGGAGTCGGTATGGACGCTCCGCCGTTTCTCGCCGCTCGCCTCGACCGCGGCGCCGTACCGTTCGCCGTCGGGGACCTGATCGCGTTGATCCTGTTACTGACCGTCGGGACGCTCAACCACACCACCGTCGAGTTCCTCACGGCGAACCCACTGTACCTCCCGGGCGTGTACGCGCCCTTCCTGATCGGCTGGGTCGCAATCGCCCCGCTCGTGGGGGCCTACTCCGCCGGCGCGGTCGAGACCGCGAAGTCCTCGGTGCCGCTCGTGGTCCGGTCGTGGATCCCGGCCGCGGTCGTCGGACTCGCGCTGCGCGCGTTCGTCTTCCGCGGCGGGGCCGAACTCACCTTCGCCGCCGTCATGCTCGTGTTGGGTTCCGTCGCCCTCGGCGGCTGGCGCGCCCTCTACTTCCGGCTCCGGTAGACCCGCTCCTCGCCCCGCAGTTTCCGACGCGGACCGCTCCCGCTTCCTCCTCACCGCGACCTCGACTCGCGCCGGTGCGGTCTCGAACCGCTCATAAGTTACGAGTTACTTCGCAGTGTTCACCTACGAACTACCTCCGAACCACGGGAAAGATTTAATATCGATTTTCGACTAGTATTCAACGGGAGCATGACTGGATACTACGACTACGTCCTCGGGCTCATCCCGGCAGCGTTGATCGGTGTGACCGCCCTCCTCACCCTGGTCGGACTGTCCGTGACGTCGGCGTTGCCCGCGGGCGCGGTGGCCGCCGCCACCGTGATGGCCCACGCGATGTTCGTCAGGGCCCCAGTCGGCGACGGCGACGCGCGGGCGGACGCGACTCGTTCCGGCCGCGGCGAGGGCGGGCGTGGCGGTCGGTCGTCCGTCTGATCCCCGACGGGTCGCCGCGTCCTGTACCGTTTAGTCCCCGCGCCCCGAGTGACCGGGCATGACCGACGCCCTGTTCCTCTCGAGTTCCGCGGTCGACGACCTCGCGGCGCCGGCCGACTACGTCGCCGCCGTGCGCGACGCGTACCGGCAGGTCGGCGAGGGAGCGCCCGCGGAGCCGCGGACGAAGCTGTTCAACCGCGAGCCGCCGGGGATGTTCACCACCTACGCCGCCGTCCTCCCGGAGACGGGAGCCATGGGCGGCTACGCCTACTCCGCCGGCTTCGGCGCGGGCGACGCGTGGTTCATGACGCCGCTGTTCGACGCCGAGTCGGGCGCGCCGCTCGCGCTCCTCGACGGCGCGTCGATGAACCCGTTCAAGACCGGCGCCGCGGGCGCGGTCGCGGTCGACGCGCTCGCCCGCGAGGACGCGACCGAACTCGCCGTGATCGGCAGCGGCGCGCAGGCGCGCGGGCAGGTCGCGACGACCGCCACGGTCCGCGAGTTCGAGGCGGTCCGCGTCTTCTCGCCGACCCCGGAGAACCGCGAGGCGTTCGCCGCCGACTTCGACGAGCGACTCGCCGCCGACGTCGCCGCGGTCGAGAGCGCGAGCGCCGCGCTCGACGGGGCGGACGTCGTCATCACCGCGACGACCGCGAGCGAGCCCGTGATCGCCGACGGCGACGTGGAGCCGGGGACGCACGTCACGGCGATGGGGCAGTACGACCCGGCGAAGAACGAGCTCCCGCCCGAGCTCGTCGCGCGCGCCACCTACGTCCCCGACCTCCGAGCGCGCGCGGCGCAGGACGCCGGCTCGTACCTCGCCGCGGTTGAGGCCGGCCTGATCGAAGAGGGCGAAGGGATCGCGGCCGACCTCGGCGCGGTCGTCGCGGGCGACCATCGGGGCCGCACGAGCGACGACGAGGTGACCGTCTTCGACTCGGGCGGCACCGGCGTCGAGACGGTCGCCGCCGCGCACATGCTCTACGAGCGCGCGAGCGAGGCGGGCCGCGGGCAGACCATCGACCTCGCGCCCGCGAGCGATGCGCTGACGGGCGAGTAGGCGGGGGTTGAAGTGGCGCCGCGGCGACCGGCCGGTATGCTGATCGGCATCGTCTCCGACACGCACGACGACCTGACCGCGGTCGAAGCGGCCGTCTCGCTGTTCGAGCGCGAGGGGGTCGACGCGGTCGTCCACTGCGGCGACTTCGTCGCCCCCTTCTCCGCGACACCGTTCGACGCCGACTTCGCGTTCCACGCGGTCCGCGGGAACAACGACGGCGAGTGGGCGGTCGAGTCGACCGTCGAGGAGTTCGGCGAATACCACGGCGAGGCCGCCGCGCTCTCGTTCGGCGACGGCGACGGGGCGAGCGACGCCGTCGACGTCGCGGTCACCCACGGCACGAGCGAAGTCCTCGTCGACGCGCTCGTCGACTGCGGCGACTACGACTACGTGCTCCACGGGCACACCCACGCGCACGGCGTCGAGGCGCGCGGCGGGACCGTCCGCGTGAACCCCGGCGGGCTCCCGATTCCGGTCGACGGCGCGGACGACGCGTTCCATGTCGCGACGCTCGACACGGCGGCGTCCGGCGTCGATGCCGTGACGCACCACGTCCTCGACGGCCGAATGCGAACTTGACGGCAGTATCACGTCCCATCTGCTGCGGCATCTAAAATACGGAAAAACAGATGACTGATCGAAGCCAGCATGTTCGCGTATGACCGTCGAAAACGAACCCAAGGGGACCAGAGTCACCGACCGGGGAACGGTTACGATTCCGTCCGACATCCGCCGAAGTCTCGACATCGAACCGGGTGACAAACGTCGGTGGGCGACCGACGAAGACGGTGCGCTTTCAGTCGAGATCGTCCAGCAACACGGGGGCGTATTCGACGATTTTGAGCCCGTGGATGCCGGCGAGACAAACGCTGTCGAAGCGGAGGCCGAGTTCGGGGCCGAGTGGTAGAGAGAACGCAGATCGACGTGGTAGATTTATCAGCGTATCTGGGATTCTCTCGATGGTCATTGATACACTACCGACGACGCGATGAACCCTTCCGAAGACCCAGCTGCTCAGTTACAAGGATCGGCAGTACATCTACAACAAACACCCCCCGAAGCCCCACACACCTCACGCCTCCCCAGCCTCGTCGCTCACGCCCTACGGGCGTTCGCGGCGTCCCTCGCGCGTGCGGTTCGCGCCGCGGTGCGGCGCTCACCGGCACGCGCCGACCGCACGTTTTACAACCGATCGCACCGCAGCTAACGGAAATTCAAACCGCGATTCTACCCCGAGTTTTATCGCCGCCCGCTCGCTCCGTACGCCCATGAGACACGCACAGGGGCCGCTCCTCACGATCGACCTGACGGAGCGGACCGCGTCGACGACCCGTATCGACGACCGGCTGGCGTCGTTCGTCGGCGGCCGCGGGCTCAACACGTCGCTCGCGTACGACCGGATCCCGTTCGACGCCGACCCGCTCGGCCCGGAGAACCGGCTCTTCCTCTCGACGGGGCCGATGCAGTACTCGACGACCTCCTACACCGGGCGGATGGCCGCCACGGGCCTCTCGCCGCTCACGAACGGGCTCTGCTCGTCGAACGCGGGAGGGTTCCTCTCGCGAAACTTCACCGGCGCGGGGTACGCCGCCGTCGAGCTCGTGGGGGCGAGCGACGAGCTGCTCGCGGTCCACGTCCGCGAGATCGGCCCGGACGGCGAGCCGGACGTGACCTTCGAGGCGGTCGACGACCTGGCGGAGACCGAGGTGTCTGCGGTCTCCGATCGGTTCGCCGAGACGCACGAGCTGGAGCCCGAGCACGTCGCCTGCGTCGGGCCCGCGGGCGAGAACGAGGTCCGGTTCGCCTCGATCATGACCTCCGACACGCGGGCGTTCGGGCGCGGCGGGCTCGGCGCGGTGCTCGGCTCGAAGGGAGTGAAGGCGCTCACGTTCGCCGGCGACGTGGCCCCCGAGATCGACCTCGACTGGCCGGACGAGGCGGGGGAGGTCCATCGGGAGGCGGCCACCTCCGACTCGATCATGAAGCGGCAAGGGACGACGAGCGTGACGGAGCTCGCGAACGAGGTCGACGCGCTCCCGTCGTACTACTTCGCGGAGACCTCCTTCGAGGGCGTCGAGGGGATCTCCGGCGACCGCGTCGAGGAGAAGAAGTACAAGAAGGCCACCTGCTCGCAGTGCGCGTTCGCCTGTAAGCTCCCCACCCGCGACGAGGCGACCGGCGTCGAGACGGAGGGGCCGGAGTTTGAGACGGTGATGGCGTTCGGCTCGAACGCGGGCGTCGACGACGTGGTCGACGTGATGCGCGCCAACGAGCTGTGCGACGAGCTCGGGATGGACACCATCTCCTGTGGCGACGTCGTCTCGATGTTCTTAGAGAGCGAAGACGAGTTCGGCAACGCCGACCTCGTCCGGTCGCTCGTGGAGCAGATCGCCTACCGCGAGGGGGTCGGCGACAAGCTCGCGGAGGGCGTCCACCGCGCCCACGAGGAGTTCGGCGCGGACGACTGGACGGTGAAGGGGATGGCGTTCTCCGGTCACGACGGCCGCGCGCTGAACGGCCAGGGGCTCGCGTTCGCGACCGCGAACCGCGGCGCGGACCACATGTACGGTGAGTTCTACCCGTACGAGTACCCGCTCGTCGACCCCGACGAGGCGTTCGACCCGCAGGGGCTCGACGGGAAGCCGCCGAAGCTCGTCGCGAAGGAGAACCGCAACGCGGTCCTCGACTCCGCGGTCGTCTGTAAGTTCTCGCGGGGCACGGTGACCGACGACCGGCTCGCCGCCCTCCTCGACGCCGACTACGACGACCTCCAGGCGCTCGGCGCCCGGGTCGTCGAGTTGGAGCGCGCGTTCAACAACGCCCGCGGCTTCGACCGGCGCGACGACACTCTCCCGTACGCCGACGCGATCGAGGGGTTCGACGCGGCGCTGTCGGAGTACTACGCGCTCCGCGGCTGGAACGACGACGGCACGGTGCCCGGCCACGGCGATGGGCTCGACCCGGCGAGCGCGGCGACCGCCGACGACTGACGGGCGCGCTCGGCGCGCGGTCGCCTCTCGCCCGCCTACTCGCCGCTCGCGTCGCCCGGGTCGAGGTCGACGCCGCGGAACTCGAACCGCGCGCCGCCGCCCTCGCTCTCGACGAGCGCGACCGTCCACCCGTGCGCCTCCGCGACCTCGGCGACGATCTTCAGCCCGAACCCGGTCCCCTCCGGGTCGGTCGTCATCCCCGCCTCGAACACCTCGTCGCGGCGATCCGGGTCGATCCCCGGGCCGTCGTCCGCGACGTAGAACCCGTCGCCGCCGTCGAGCGCGCCGATCGCGACCGCGACGTCGGGGCCCACGTGCTCGACCGCGTTGCCGAAGAGGTTCTCCAGCGCCTGCCGGAGGCGGCTGCGGTCCGCGGCGACGGCGGTCTCCGTCTCGACCGACAGCGTCGCCGACTCGGTGTCGACGGTGGTCCAGCACTCGGCGGCGAGGTCGGACAGGGCCACGGGCTCGGTCTCGTCGATGCCCGCGCCCTGCCGCGCCAGCGCGAGCAGGTCCTCGATGAGCGCGTCCATCCGGTCGAGCGAGCGCTTCACCGCCCCCAGCTCCGCGGCGTCTATCGACTCCTCGGCGAGCCGGTCGGTGACGATCTCGAGGTTCCCGGCGGCGACGTTGAGCGGACTGCGCAGGTCGTGGGAGACGAGGCTGGCGAACTCCTCCAACCGGTCGCGCTCGCGGGACACCTCCGCCTCGCGGCGCTTGAGCTGGCGCTCCCGCTCGATCCGGACGAGCACCATCGTCACCGTCGCCGCCCAGATGCGCGCGATCGCCAGGTCGGAGTCGTCGAAGGCCTCGGCGGTCGTGGCGCCGACGTTCAACACCCCGTAGCGGCCGAGCGGGACGACGAGTTCGCTCCGGATCGCGGCGCCGTCGCTGTACCGGTCGGGGTCGTCGCGGACGTCCGCCACGTACGTCGGCTCGCCGCTCTCGAAGACGTCCCAGGTGATGCTCGGCTCGTCGGCCGCGAACGTCGGGTGGTCCCCGACGACCGCATCGGCGCTGTCGGTCCAGACGACCGGTTCCAGGGCGTCGCCGTCCTCGTCGTGGAGCCAGATCCCGGCGATCGGGTGGCCCAACACGTCCTCGACGTACGACACCGCCGCCTCGGCGGCCGCCCGTTTGTCGGTCGTCTTCAGCAGCTCCCGGGTCGCCTCGTGGAGGGATTCGAGCGTCTCCGTGCGGCGCTGGAGCGCCAGCCGCCGCGTCCGCTCGTTCGAGACGTCTATCGCCGTGACGACCGCGTACGGCTCGCCGTCGAGCTCGAACGGCCCGACGCTGACCCGGACCGGCACGAGGACGTCGTCGCCGCGGCGCACGGCCAGCTCGAACCCGTCCGCCAGCGACCGCGCCTCGCCGGCCCGCGTCGTCTCGATCAGTGCCGCGACGTCGTGTCGGAGCTCGGACTCCCCCGCGTTCCCCGGTTCGTCGGTTCGGTCGACTTCCTCGTCGTCCCTGCCCTCGCCGTCGTCGCCCTCACCGCCGCCGTTCTCTCCGTTCTCGCCGCCCTCGAAGGGCGCCATCGACGGGGCGTTCCCCCAGTCCAGCTCGGTCGGGTCTTCGAACACCTCGTCGATCGGCCGGCCCGCGAGCTCCGCCGGGTCGAGGCCGAACACCGACTCGACGCTCGGGGTCCCGGCGTGGACGACGCCGTCGCCGTCGACGACCAGCGTCGGGTCCGGCGTCGCGTCGATCGCCCCCGGGAAGCGGTTCATGATCACTCCTCCGTCGGCTCGTGGACGTGACCGCACTCGGGGCACCGGACCTCCTCGCCGCGGAGGTCCGCGGAGGAGGCCCGCACGTCGCGCATCACCTCGCTGATCTTGTCTTCGGCCTCCAGCTCGTCGGCGACCGCGAGGTCCACGCCCTCGACCTCCAGGAGGAACTTCGCGACCTCCGTCACCTCGTACATCATCTCGTCCAAGTCCTCGGCGGTGAAGAACCCGGACATTGCGCCGTAGAGGAACGTCGCCCCCGCCTTCGTCACCTTCTCCTCGAAGGAGTAGCGCGCTTGGTTGACCGCCTGCGGCGTGTACGTGTCCGTCATGAAGGGGACGAGCTCGGGGAGGTTCTCGCCGATCTTCGTCATCTCGACGCCGGTCTCGGTGCGGAAGTCGGCGCAGAGCCGCGCGATCGCCCACTCGCGGGCCGTGATGTACGTCCGGTCGCGGAGGAACTCGTTGACGCGCTCGTAGCGCGCCCCGTCCATCTTCTGGAACCGCTCGTACTTTCGGACGTCCCGGGGGACGCCTTCGTCGGTCGCGGACCGGTCCTCCTCGTCGGTCGCGGTCTGGTCTGGATCGGTCACAGACCGGTCCGCGTCGCTCGCGTCCGGATCCGCGGTCGACGGCTCCTCGGTCGCTTCGTCACTCCGGGGGGCGTCAGCCGGTTCGTCCCCGTCCGGTCCGCCCTCCTCGGGCGGCGTTCGGTCCCCGGCGGGGTCGTCCGATCCGCCGGGCGAGTCGGCCGGCGGATCGGTCTGATCGCTCATACGTCTGAAACTCCACGGGCGAACAAAAGGCTTGTCGGTGGCCGCCCGCTCGGAGATCCACTTTTGTATCGTCGCGTGGAGGGGTGGCACATGAAGGTGCTCTGCGGGATCGGCGGCAGCGACGACTCGTTCCGCGCGCTCGACCGAACGGTCGAGCGGGCGGCGGTCGCGAACGACGACCTGACGATCGCCGTCGTGGACAACGACGACTCGTCGGTCGCCCCGGACGCGGTCGCCGACCGCGCCGAGGCGGCCGTCGACGACGCGGGGATCGACGCCGAGGTACGACGCGTCGAGGGCGACCCCGGCAGCCGACTGGTGGAGATCGCCGAGACGGAGGCGTTCGAGGAGATCGTCCTCGGCGGCGGACACACGAGCCCGATGGGGAAGATCACGATCGGGCCGATCGCGGAGTTCGTCCTGTTGAACGCGAAGACGTCGGTCACGCTGGTCAGATGAGCGACCGACGCTACCCTGACGCGGTGGCGGACGAGTTCCCGCCGCCGCCGACCGCGTTCACCGACCGCGAGGACCGCGAGATCGAGATCCGCCCGTATGAGGGGACGGAGGCCGACCACGAGACGCTCGTGGAGATGTACGACACCTTCGACCCGGCCGACCGCGCGCAGGGTATCCCGCCCGGCGGCGAGAAGCGCATCCGCGAGTGGCTCGACGCGATCCTCGCCGACGACTGCTACAACGTGATCGCCTGGTGCGGCGGCGACGCGGCCGGCCACGCGACGCTCGTCCCCGACGGCGACGCCTACGAGCTGGCGATCTTCGTCCACCAGGAGTACCAGCGCGCCGGGGTCGGGACGCACCTCATCCGCGGCCTGCTCGGCCACGGGCAGGCGAACGGAGTCCGGAAGGTGTGGCTCACCGTCGAGCGGTGGAACCGCGCCGCCGTCTCCCTGTACAAGAAGATCGGCTTCGAGACCTCCGACGCGGAGAGCTTCGAACTGGAGATGGGGCTCCGACTTCGCGCCGACGACGGGGCGACGGAGGAGTCCGCCGCGGCCGACGGCGACGAGTAGGGTTGGCCGGAATCTTCAAGCCTTTACGGACGGCCCGCGACCGCTTCGGTATGAGTCACCGAATTCTGCTGTTGGGGGCCCCCGGAGCCGGGAAGGGCACGCAGAGCGCGAAGCTGGCCGACGAGTACGGCGTCGAGCACGTCACGACGGGCGACGCGCTCCGCGCGAACAAGGAGATGGAGACGGAGTTCGGGACGCCGAAGTCGTTCATGGACGCCGGCGAACTGGTCCCCGACCCGGTCGTCAACGAGATCGTCGAGGCCGCGCTCGACGACGCCGACGGGTTCGTGCTGGACGGCTACCCGCGCAACCTCGAGCAGGCGGAGTTCCTCTCTTCGATTACGGACCTCGACGCCGTGATCCTCCTCGACGTCGACGAGGAGGTGCTCGTCGACCGGCTCACCGGCCGCCGGGTCTGCGACGACTGCGGCGCGAACTTCCACGTCGACTTCCAGCCGCCCGAAGAGCCCGGGGTCTGCGACGAGTGCGGCGGCGAACTGGTCCAGCGGGAGGACGACACCGAGGAGACGGCCCGCGAGCGCCTCGAGGTGTTCTACGAGAACACCGAGCCCGTGGTCGACCACTTCCGCGACGAGGGCGTGCTCGTCGAGGTAGACGGCGAGGCGACCCCGGACGAGGTCTTCGACCGGATCCGCGACGTCGTCGAGAACTGATCCGCGCCGTCGCCGCGAACTGATCGGCGTCGCCGCCGCGGATCGATCCGCGCCGTCGCCGAGCGACGATCCTACAAGGTTCTTAACCGTCGACCGCTAACCGACCGCTAATGAGTAAAGTCGAACGGCGAGTCCGCTCGCTCGTCCGGGAGGACGGCGAGATGCGGGACGCCATCCAAGTGGTCCTCGACAACGCCAGCGGCGGCGAGGTGCGCTGGGTCGACGTCCGCGACCAGATCACCAGCGGGCAGTGGGGCCGGCTCATCGAGAAGGAGGTCCTCGTCGACGGCGACGAGGGGTTCGCGCTGGCCGACCGCGACGAGATCGAGGCCGGGATGGAGGACGACTCGGGCGGCAGCGACGTGGAGACGCCGGAGACGACCACCTGGTCGAAGTGGGACAAGCTCGCCGGCGTGGCGACGCTCGGCGCGTTCGTCGGCTACGCGGTCAGCCCGGTCCGGAACGCCATCGCCGGCGGGATCGACGTCGTCCTCGGCCCCCTCCTGAACGTCGTCCCCTTCTACGTGGTGATCATGGTCATCGCGCTCGGCACGGGGCTGTACTCGACGCTCCTGCGCGCCGGGCTCATGGACATGGAGAAGATGGGCGCGTACCAGGAGCGGATGAAGGACATCCAGGAGCGCCGGAAGGCGGCGGAGGAGCGCGACGACGACGAGGCGCTCGACGAGATCCAGGAGGAGCAGATGGAGGCGATGGGCGACCAGCTCGGCATGTTCAAAGAGCAGTTCCGCCCGATGGTGTGGATCATGTTCCTCACCATCCCGGCGTTCCTCTGGATGTTCTGGGTGATCGGCTACCGCGGCTCGGACGCCGCGTATCCGGCCGTCGCCGCCCAGGAGCTCGTCGTTCCGCTCGCGGGCACCGTCACGTGGGACACGGGGATCGTCGGCCCGATCCAGATGTGGATCCTCTGGTACTTCCTCTGCTCGATGGCGTTCACCCAGCTCGTCCAGAAGAGCCTCAACATCGAGATGTCGCCGTCCGCCTCGTAGGCGACGCGGCGCCCCTCGACCACTCCTGCCTCTCTCACTCCCGCTCCGCGAGGAACGCCGCCGCCTCGTCGCGCGACGGCAGCGACCCCATGCCGCCCACCGACCGGACCGACAGCGCGGCGGTCGCGTTGCCGAACGCGACCGCGTCGCGGAGCGGCTCCCCCTCGCGGTCGGCTCCGGATCCCTCGGCGAGCCGCGAGAGCAGCCCCGCCGTGAACGCGTCGCCCGCCCCGGTCGCGTCGACGGCCGCCACCGAGAACCCGCCGTGCCGGACCGTCGCGGGCCCCCACGGCGCGTCGTCGGTCCCGACCGCGAGCGCGCCGTCGCTCCCCAGCGTGACCACGGCGGTGTGTGGGCCGAGCGCGAGCAGGTCGTGCGCCAGCTCTTCCCCCTCGTTCGTCGACAGCCCGGCCGCCGCGACGTCTTCGTCGCTACACAGCACGACGTCGCTCTCGGCGACCGCCTCGCGGACCGCGGCCGACGCCGCCTCCGTCGCGTCGTCCGGGACGAGGTCGGGCCGGTAGTTCACGTCGAACGAGACCGGGCAGCCGGCGGCGGCCGCCGCCGCGAGGAGCTCGCGGGTGGCCGCCCGCCCCCGCGGGTGCGTCAGCGCCACGCCGCCGAGGTGGACCCACGGCGGCGCGCCCGTCCCCGCCGGTGACGCCGCGTCGTCGTCGCCCCGCAGCGCCTCGGTCGGCACCGCCTCCGGGTCGAACCCGAACGTCGCCTCGCGGGGGCCGTAGAAGGCGAACCGCGGCCCGTCTTCGCCGGGCGGCGACACCACCGCGAGCGTCGTCTTCCCCGCGACGCGCTCGACGTGGGTCTCTGGAATCCCCTCGTCCGCGAGCGTCTCGGCGAGGAACGCGCCGAACGCGTCGTCGCCGAGGCGCGTCCAGAACGCGGGCGGCGAGCCGAGCCGGGCGAGCCCGACCGCGACGTTGGCGGGCGCGCCGCCGGGGCGGTGAGCGTACCCGTCCACCTCGCCCGGCGTCTCGCCGGGGGCGGGCACGAAGTCGACGAGCGTCTCGCCGGCCACGAGGACGTCGGCCATCGGCCTACTCGGCCGCTTCGGCCTCGTCGGCGTCGCGCTCCTCGGCCGCGACCTCCTCGGCGACGGCCTCGAACGCCGCGAGGATGACGCGCTGACACGCCTGTCCCTCGGTGCTCCAGTGGTGGGCGTAGTCCAGCATGTCGTCGTAGATGTCGGGCTTACAGCCCGCCGCCTGCGGGTGCCCGCCGCCGTTCACGCGCCCGGCGACCTCGTGGGCGTGCCGGAAGTCGTCGGAGCCGCGGATCGAGGCCGACCCCGCTGGCTTGACGATCACGGCGGCGTCCGCGCCCGCCTCGCGGAGCCGCTCCGCGACCTCGTTCTGCGAGCAGCGGCCGTAGGTGACCGCGACGCGCCAGTCGCCGACCTCGTGGGTGACCGCGCGGTCGACCGCGAGGTCGATGCGCGCCTCCTTCTCGACCCGTCGCTCCGAGACGAACGACCGAACCGCCTCGGGGAGGTCGACGCCGTACGCGCCGACGACGGCGGCGTACTCCTCGGCGCCCGCCCAGTAGGAGTAGTCGGCGAGGTCGTCCGAGCGGGGGTCCTCCTTGAGCCAGAGGTCGTGGTCGCGCGTGACCGCGGCGAGCTCGGCCCAGCGGTCGTCGAACTCACGACCCAGCGAGCGGAGCGTCACGTCGGCGGTGCACTCCTCGTCCGACTCGCCGACGACGAGGTCGACGCCGGCCTCGCGGACCGCGCTCGCGGTCTCGTCGTCCCACTGGTGGTGGTCGAACCAGCGGATCGCGTCGGTCGAGTCCGCCAGCTCTTCGAGCGGCTCCGCGATCCACTCGTAGTCGTCGGGACAGAGGTCGCAGACGAACAGGTCGATGCCGTCGTCGGCGTGCGCGGCGACGCGTTCGAGCGCGGTGTCGATCGAGTACGGGCCCGCGGAGAGCAGCCCGACCGAGGACTGCGCGTGGGCGTCCTCGAGCGGATCCTCGTCGTCCGCCACGTCGCCCGCGGTCTCGGCCGCCTCGTCCCCCTCGCGCTCGTCATCCAGCCGGGCCGCGATGGCGTCCTCGAAGGGCGCGACGTCGAGGGCGGCGTCGTACGCCTCGCGGATCATCGCGGCGCAGGCGAGGCCGTCGGCGTCGCCGTCGGCGATCACGACCGCCTCGCTCCCCTCGATCGTCTCCCGCGCTCGCCGCTCCGCGCGCTCGTCGTCCAGCGAGTCCGGGTAGAAGAATCCCTTCCCCGGCAGCTTCGTGTACCGCGATCGGGGGGCGTCCCCCGTCTCGATGAGGTCGTCGTCCATACCGTCGTGCCGGGCGGCAGCCGGAAAACTCCGCCGCTCTCGCGGGCGCTCAGATCGTCGTCCGCCGCGGGTCCTCCTCGGTCAGCTGCCGCACCGTCAACACCGGGACCGGGCAGGTCCGGACGACGCGCTCCGCGACGGAGCCGATGAGGAAGCGGTTCTCGCCGTGGCGGCCGCGGGTGCCCATCGCGACGAGGTCGGCGTCGACCGACCGCGCGTAGGCGTCGATCTCCGAGGCCGGCCGCCCCTCGCGGACCTCGATCGTCACGTCGAGGTCGTCGTCGCGGTCGTGCGCCGCGCCGGACACGCGGTCGAGGGCGTCGCGTCCCTCGTCGTCGAGGGCGTCGCGGAGGTCGTCGCGGACCGTGTCGGGCGACGACTCCACCTCGCCGGCGTCGACGACGTACACCGCGTGGACCTCGGCGTCGAACCGCGCCGCCACGTCGACCGCGACCGAGACGGCCCGCTGAACGCTGTCGGAGCCGTCGGTCGCGACCACGATGGTATCGAACATGGCCGGTCGTTCGCCGCAACGACACCTAAAACCCGGCGGTCGGCGAAGGGGACCGGGCGGCGGGGGACCGGCGCTCGCCGAGCGGCCGACCGGCCTACGCCAAGAAGACGTGGCGCGGGCGGTCGGCGAGCACGTCGCGGCCCCACTGGACGGTCTCGGAGAACTCGTCGGAGCGGAAAAAGCCCATCGCGTCCTCCTTCGCGTTCCACTGGCTGGCGATGAACATGTCGTTCTCGTCTTCGGTGTTCACCATCAGGTCCGTCTCGACGTGGCCGTCCATCTCGGCGAGCAGGTCGCCGACGTCGTCGAAGGTCTCGACGAACTCCGTCTGGTAGTCTGGCTTGACGGTGTAGAACATGCCCATCGTGCCGAAGCCGGACTCCTCGCCGGCGCGGGCGACGATGTCCGGCAGCTCCGAGAGGAAGCCGCCCGCGGTCTCGGCCGCCGACGCCGTGTCCCAGATGGAGACGACTGCGGCGCGGTCGGTGTGGCGCCCCTCGTACACGGCGGTCTTGACGTGGGTGCCGTAGTGGTCGAAGTTGCCGCGGAGCCCCTCGACCTCGTCGAACAGCTCGCCCACGTCGGCCTCGCTGTACAGCACCGTGGCGTACACGTCCTCGCCGTGGGGCTTCCCGGCGTAGATGTCGAGGTCGGCGAGCTCGCCGCGGATCTCCTCGTCCGAGGCCCCGTCGCCGGCCTCTTCGTCGCCGTGGGGGTGGTCGCCCTCGCTGCCGCCGTCCTCGCCGTGGGGGTGGTCGCCGTGGGCGGAGCCGCCGCCAGCGCCCGAGCGCTCGTGGCCCTCGTCGCGGCCGTGGCCGTCGTCGCCGTGGTGACCGCCCTCACCGTGGCCGCTCTCCTCCCCGTGGGGGTGCCCGGCGCTGTCCCGCTCCGTGACGCGGCCGGTCGGGACCGTCTCGCCCGCGAGGAAGGCGTCGAGGTCGCGCGGCGGGAACCGGCGGCCGACGTAGAAGTCGCCGAACTCGCCGTAGCGCGAGGAGGCCGGGTCGAACCGCATCTCGTAGACGATGTCCTTGATGTCGGTCGGGTCCGCGCCGAACAGCGTGACGCCCCACTCGTGGTCGTCGAAGCCGACGGAGGAGGCGATCACCTGCTTGATCTTCCCCGCGTACTCCTTGCCGACCTCGCCGTGGCCCGCCATCAGGTCGGCGCGCTCCTCGAAGTCGAGGTCGTACCAGTTGTGCTCCTCGCCGCGGCGCTTGCTCATCGGGTAGAAGCTGACGTACTCGTCGTCGGGGATCTCGGGCTTCAGCTTCCCCTCGATGTAGCGGCGCAGCCCCTCGTCGACGGCGTCCGCGCCCTCCTCGAAGTAGTCGTCCGAGACGTACCCGGACACCTCGGTGACGGAGACGTAGGAGGTCTCGCGCTCGGTGAACTTCGCGAGCGCGGTGTCCTCGAACCGGCGCTCGATCGCGGAGAGATCGTCGAGCGACGGGCGGAAATGGAGACAGAGGAAGTCCGCCTTGTGTCCCAGCACGGAGAACAGCGCCGACTCCCCGTCATCGGCGTCGGCGACCAGCTCGCGGTGTTTCAGGAAGGCCTCGCCCTCCTCGATCGCCCGCCGTCGCTCGGACTCGGGCGCGTCGCGCCAGGCGTCCCAGTCGATCGAGCGGAAGTCGTGAAGCGAGAACCACCCTTCGGCGGTCTGTGGAGCCTCGACCATACCTCGGGTTGGGGCCCCGCGACTTAGGGGTTTGCGGGTCGTCCCGCGCGCCGGAAACGGAACCACGGTCGCGGGTCCCGCGCGCCGGAAACGGAACCACGGTCGCGGGTCCCGCGCGCCGGGCGTCCCGCTCGCATAGCGTTTTGTACGGCCCCCTCGTCGGGGGCAGTATGCCCGCTGACGCGCCTCCACCGTCCGACGGGACGACCGACGACGAGTCGGTCGCCATCCGGACGTCCGGCCTGACGAAGCGATACGGCGACGACGTGCTCGCCGTCGACGACCTCGACTTGACCGTGTACGCCGGCGAGATATTCGGCTTCCTCGGGCCGAACGGCGCGGGGAAGTCGACGACGATCGACGTGATCATGGACTACGTCCGCCCGTCCGCCGGGAGCGCGACGGTCCTCGGCCACGACGCGCAGGCCGAGACGCGCGCGGTCCACGAGCGGGTCGGCATCCTCCCGGACGGCTACGGGCTCTACGAGCGGCTCACCGGCCGCAAGAACCTGGAGTACGCGGTCGCGCTGAAGGGCACGGGCGACGACGTCGACGACCTGATCGATCGGGTCGGCCTCGATTCCGCGGCCGCCGACCGCGCCGTCGGCGGCTACTCGAAGGGGATGACACAGCGGTTGGCGCTCGCGATCGCGCTCGTCGGCGACCCCGACGTGCTGATCCTCGACGAGCCGTCGTCGGGGCTCGACCCGAACGGCGTCCGCCTCGTCCGCGAGATCGCCCGCGATCACGCCGACCGGGGGAAGACGGTTTTCTTCTCCAGTCACATCCTCAGTCAGGTCGAGGCCGTCTGCGACCGGGTCGCGATCCTCGACCGCGGCCGGCTCGTCGCCGTCGACACCATCGCGGGGCTCAGAGACGCGCTCGACACCGGCTCGACGGTGACGCTCACGGTCGACGCGGTCCCCGACCGGCTGACGCTCGGGGAAGTCGCCGGGGTCGACGACGTCGCCGTCGACGACCGGACGATCCGCGTCCGCGTCGCCGAGGCCGCGGCGAAGGTCGACGTCATCGATCGCGTCCGCGACGACGGGGCCGCGGTCCTCGACGTCGCGATCGCGGAATCGTCGCTGGAGGACCTGTTCAGCGCCTACACGGGCGGGTCGCCGCCGGACCGAGACGGTCCGGACGCCGCCGGAGCGAGCCTCGCCGACGCCGACGGGGGTGCGTGATGGCGGCGAGCGGGATCCGACCGACGATCGCGCGCAAGGAGTTCGGCGACGCGCTCCGGTCCCGGGTGGTCTGGGGGATCGTCGCGGTGATCGCGGTGATGTCGTCGCTGTCGGCGGCGCTCCCGCTGCTCGTCCCCGAGGCGGGCGGCGGCCCCGAGGCGGCCATCGGCGGCGCGTCGCAGTTCGCCGGGCTCCTCGTCCCGATCATGGCGCTGCTCGCGGCGTACCTCACCGTCGTCGGCGAGCGGGAGTCGGGCAGCCTGAAGGTGTTGCTCGGACTCCCGCCCTCCCGCGGCGAGGTCCTCGTCGGCAAGTTCCTCGGGCGGGGCGGCGCGGTCGTCCTCGGGATCGCGTCGGGGTTCGCGATCTCGGGCGTCGTCACGGCCGCCCTCTACGCCGAGCTCCCGGTCGTCGCGTTCCTCGCGACGACGGCGCTGACGGTGTTGCTCGCCGTGTCGTTCCTCGGGATCGCCGTCGGGATCTCGGCGGTCACGGCGACGCGGAGCCGGGCGATGACCCTCGCGATAACGGCGTACCTCGGCCTGACGCTCCTCTGGGACTTGGCCCCGAACGGCGTTCACCTGCTGGTCACCGGCGATCTCCCCGGGACCGCTGTCCCCGCGTGGTTCCTCCTCGTCCGCGGGCTCAGTCCGACCGGCGCGTACAACGCGCTCGTCCAGCGGACGCTGCTCGGCGGGGCGGCCACCGACGCGGCGCTCGGCGGTCCGTCCCCGGCGTATCTCGATCCCGCGGTGTTCCTCGCCGTCCTGCTCGCCTGGGCCGCGGTCCCCCTCGTAGTCGGCTACGGCGCCTTCCGTCGCGCCGACCTGAGCTGACCGGCCCCCGTCGCCGCGACCCGACGCCGCGATACGCCGGTGTCGCCGTGACCGAAACCCTTTCGACGCGACCGCGAAAAGCCGAGACGATGCGGA
>ERZ1034543.58-NODE-58-length-28953-cov-8.517406_pt1 | contig 28953 bp, 45 predicted proteins | sample MGYA00520654_ERZ1034543 | MGnify/ENA primary metagenome ERZ1034543 (study PRJEB33760, sample SAMEA4777712) | hypersaline lake metagenome | biome: hypersaline environment; feature: brines | place: Spain | collected 2012-08 | depth 0 m ... | reverse complement strand
CTTTGATTTGTGCTGGTTTTACCACGTACTCGTTTGACCGTGAACGAAAAACATAGTTTTTTCCCGGTTTTTTCTCAGTCCAATTGTAAATGTCGGTCGTGTTTCCAAGCTCGGTAAGTATTAAACGTTTAAATTTTGCCATATTACACAGTTACTTTGACTCCACCGTAACTCATTTTTTCTATATCTGCACTTGGGAACTGTTTTTCAATGAAGGCGATATAAAGCTTGTTTCGTTGGGTTTCGTCTCTGTCCGACCCCTGCTTTGAAACGCCTTTGAATCGGAAACCCCGAATCAAATCGTATTCTTCTCTTTCTTTGATTCTATCAAAAGTCCGTTTTGCAGCTTCAATTACCGTCGCCGTTACTTTGAAAGGGTTGCCCTCGTTTGTAGCTTCGGTTCCGGTTTTGTCCGTTTCAAAATCAACGGTTAAAAACTCAGGGTACTCGTTGAAAATGTGAACTTTGTAGTTGTAATTCTCCGTGCTAAACTCCCAGCGGGCATCTACTTCAGGCGGATCAATTCTTGGGAAAAGCCCCATTGTAACGTTTCGGAGCCTATACGTATCGGTCGTTTCTCCAAGCTCTTTGAGAATTAAGTTTTTAAATTTTGCCATTATTCTTCGTTTACAAATAGTTTCGAAAGCCCTTCATCTCTATAATCCAAGTCTTTATCATCTAAAAGCGTCGTCTCGTCTTTACGTATGTCGTCGACTCCGTTTCCAGTCATTCCAAGCGTTACGTGAAAGTCTGCTTCTTCGAATCCGAAACGCTTTCGTATTTTTCTCCCCGTCGGCCATTTTACGACGTAAAACCACTCTTGAGAGTCCCGCCCGTCTCCATAGTGACGGTCTTCCCCGATAACGTGACCGACGCCCACCTTTTCAAAATCTTTTTCTATTTTTTCCGCCACCTTTTTCATTACTTGATCGAAAATTCGGTCAAACTCCCTATTGCTTGCGCTTACTCCGCGCCTCGAAAGGTTTTGGCGAAATTTCGTCCGCAAGCTTCGCATTTCCGGCTGGCTAAATAGCTCGAGTTCAAAGACCCGGTCTTTGTCAAGCTTGCGCTTTACCGCTTCTTTTGGCACCTCGCTGGGAATGTCCACCGAAGAAAAGGTGAACGTCAAGCGGCTTCCTACATTTGGTATAATTTTTTTCATATCACTGTTTTGGAATAACTACGAATCCTCCATTCGGCCCTTTATTTACTTGAGCATTGGGAAATTGTCTCTCAACAAATTTACGATAAACCTTTCCTCTTGCAGTTTCGCCTCCAGCTTTTTCTCCCTTTTTTGGGGCTGGAGCAAAGTGTATAGCATCAACTTTTTTGCCATTTTCGAAAAGATCATCTTTGTTTTTCCACATTGCTTCTGTAATTCGGATGACGGTTGAAATAACTTTGAACTGATTGTGTTCTCCAGTCAAAGACATATCAGACTGAGGTTTCCCATATGTTCTCCATGAATCTGTTCCGAACTCAATAGAAATCCGATTAAGCCCTCCTTGTCCCCCGCTTAGGAACGTTCCTGTAGCTGAATAATTCGTATTATTTTCGGTTTCAAAATTTGCAATCACTTTTCGTCCTCCAGTGTCAACAAATCTCCATCGGTAAAAGTCCGTCGTATCTCCAATTTCATTTAAGTTTTCAGTAATCTTTACGCTCATTGTATCATTCGAAGCCTTCACTTCTGCATTCGGAAACTGGCGCTTCACAAACGTCTTGTATAAACGAAGCCTGCGGGGGTCGGTGGATATAGAAAACCCCTTCACCGTGTCTCCGTCCATCATCGTCTCTCGGCGGTTCCAAGCGTGCTCTGCGATTTCCAAAACCGTCGCCACGACCCGAAACTGCTCTCCCTCATTTGTCACCGTCGAGAACTTTTCACCGAAGTCTTTATCTGCTATGCCAAAGTCTAAGGCTAGCCAGTGTTCGGTAAACGACTCGACGAACACTTCATAATTGTTTTCAGGCGTTGAAAATTCGTACACCTTTTCCGTTTCACTGTCGTAGCTTAGGCGCCAATCAAAAGTATCTGTCGTGTTGCCAAGCTCGCGAAGAGCTATGTCTTTTAGTAGCTTTTTGAACTTCATATCTTTTCAAACTTGAGTTTTTCAATGCTATCGTTATAAGCGCCGTATGCCGGAGCCACTTTGCCGTCTCGCAAGTGAATTTTCTTATAAGTGTCGTAAGCGTAATTCATGCCGGGCTCACCACGGTCTTTAATGGTGCTTTGCTGCCTGTGGATGTCGTGAGGTTTTGCATACGTCACGGTCCAAACTGATCCGCTTTTCGGCCGGGCGTAGTGAAAGTTGTCGTCTCCATCCCACACGCTTTCGATTTTCGGATGATCCCGCCAAACCTCCGGATCTTTCGACGTTCCGTCAACGCCTTTCTGTACAGGCACTGGCGGGGATTCAGTTATGCGAATCTTGTCTCCTTGCGTAAGAAAGTCACTCGCCACTTTCTCTACAACTATCCCCTCTTCGGCAACTACTTCAAGGTACTTTGGGTTTACGTCCCGAACGTCCGGGCAGCTGCTGAAACTTCCCGGATTCCAGTAGCACCGGATCGCCCCTTCTTGGCTTACGTCGTAATCCCACGGGCTTTGGTAAGCGTCAAACATTCGAGAGTCTGCCACGTGATAGTTTCCCGTTAGCTTCACTTTGTATAAGTCTCCAAAGCTATTGAATCGGGATTTCGGTGTAGGTGATAAAAACACCGCGCCATAGCGCGAAGGTTTGTTCGGATAATGCGCCTTCCGAAATTTCTCGAACTCTTCTTCTGCATCTGCCTTCCTCTCGTGGGCATTTTTGCCGTGAGAACCCCCGCCAAGCTTCTGGCCGGGTTCAAGCTCTTCGCTGGACCTATGATACAGCACAGACCCCCGAGAAAGCTCTTGAAGAAGCATTTCCTCTCGAATGATTTGTCGTAAGTGAGATTCAGTCAGTTTCATTATTTTTTAGTCTCTATATATTAGCGTTGGAACGTAAGAGAGATACTTGTTCAAGTTTTCTGCCATCTCTGCTTTGCGCCGGATCCGCTCTTCTTTCGAAAGCTTGTCGAGCTGTTCTTTCAAGTTGTCGACGAGCGTTTGCATTTTGTCCTGCGCTTCCTGCTTCAAGTCTTGGCCGTCGAGTTGGAAGCTGTCTTGTGGGCTTGGAGTTTCGGAAAACTTCGACCGGACGGTGCCAAGCTTGTGCCTTGCAACTTCGAGGCCGTACTTGTAAATCCAACGTTTACCCGGAGCGTTAATGTACCTGTACGGAATGAAGTCGTACGGGGCGTCGGAGTAGTCGCTGATTACATTGTTGATTGAATCTCCGACGTTCGCCCGTGCCGTCGAGTCTCCTTTCACTTCCACTCCAAGAGCGTCGTTTTCATAAACAAACTCGACCCAGATTCGAAATTGTGATCTTGGAGCCGGAAAGATTTTCACCTTGTCTCCCAAAATTTGAAAAGAGCGTTCCGACTGGTAGAAGTCTTTTTTCAATTCAATGTCCTGCATCGAAAGAGCGGTGTCGTAAAGCGGAGAAAGAGTGTATTGCCTTCCTCCGGAAAGCCCGCCCAATCCCATTCCGCTTATCGCTGCGCCTCGGCCAAGACCGCTTCCGAATCCACCACTGAATCCGTGAAACCCGTAAACCGAAGAAGGAATTTCTTCGTGAAATATGCGGTAGATCACAATGTCTTCATCGACGGAAACGTAATCGAATTCGTCTTCTGAGGTTTCAGTTCGGGTTCGGATCTCTGTTTTGTCGTATACTTGGCGGCCAGCTTCCGTTTTGATGAAGCCTTTGTGCCAATCAATATTTCCTCCCGCCCCTGCCGCAAGAGGAGAACCGTAATCCTTTGCAAGCTCTAAGCTTTGTCCTGTTCCGCTTGAAGATACCCAACGTCCGGTCAGGTCTTTGTCGGCGTCGGAGCCGATGACCGCTTCCAAGTTGTCTTCGATGTTTTGGTTGTTGACGATTCGAGAAAACTCGTCGATCGCCTCTTCAAGTGCCGAATAAAAATCTCGCTCGTCGATCTCGATTGACATTTCCGGCCACCCGAGCCTGCGTGCCGCCCAAAGCGAAAATTTCTTGGCGTGCTTTCGAAACTCTGGGTCCGGATCGTACCTGCCGAACGGGGTGTTTCCTTTCACCGGAAGAAGATGCTCTTCCCCAATTCTTTCACGGTTGAGTCGGGAAGGGTGTTCTATGTCCGGATCAAGAAACGGTCCTCTCGGAAATTTGATTTTTTTAGCCATTTAACAAACTTTGGGCTATATGCGTTTAAGTGTAGACCCTTGCCATTTGCTCATTGATATATATTAAAGAGTAGGTACAATACAACAAGACCAAATCTGCGCCTTTATGGAACTTACAAGGATAAACAAGAAGTGGGTTCGCATCAACTTTTCCGACGACTTTAGTTGGGATAAGGTAAATGCGGTGAAGAAAATTCCGGGTCGAGAGTACAAACCAGATACCGAAAACTGGCATGTCCCGTTAAACACCCGTGAAAACGCCACTCATTTTCTACGGTTTTGCAACCAGTTCGGTGTCGATCAGCTTCCCAACCAGATCGAAAAGATGATCAAAGAGCTTCGAGAGGAGTTCCGGAAAGAAGAAGAGCGGGAACAGGCGAACCGAACCCTTGCTACCGGAGCGACTTCAAATCTTGATCGGGTGTACGGAACCGCCAAAGGAATGCAACTTCGCGAGTATCAACGTGCTGCAGTCGAGTACATCGAGAAAAACAAGCGGGCGATCATCGGAGACGAGCAAGGATTGGGGAAGGCGCAACCGCTCGACGCAAAACTGCTTACACCAAACGGATGGCAAAAAATGGGTGAAATCGAAGTCGACGATGAAGTTATTGGACGTGATGGATCACCGACAAAAGTAACTGGGGTATACCCGCAAGGGAAAAAAGAAATATACGAAGTCACTTTCAGTCACGGCGCTTCAACTCGCGCCTGTGGAGAACACCTATGGCACGTTCAGACAAACAATGGAAAGCGTCGTGGATACCACAAGGTCAAAACGACCGAAGAACTAATTGATGATCTTCGTTATGGTGGAAAAAATAATCAAAGTAAATGGTTTGCGCCACTCATTGAAGAGCCCGTAAGGTTCGAAGAAGATGAAGAATACAAAATCGATCCTTACGCACTTGGCCTTTTGATCGGAGATGGGTCACTTCGTGAAGAACACATAAGCTTTAGCAGTGGTGATGAAGACCTAATCGAAAACCTTGAAATAGCACTACCACAAAAGGCAAACCTTACTCACATATCAGAATATGACTACAGCATAAGTTACGGCCAAAAGACAGAAGAAAACATCGTCCAAACAGCTCTTCGCAAAAATGACCTACTCAAAAACTCCGAACATAAGTTCATACCAGACAAGTTCAAGTATGGCACTCCAGAAACTCGTATAGCCGTTCTGCAAGGCTTGTTTGACACTGATGGGTCTGTTCAAGGAAGTGGCGTCGTGTTTAGCTCTGCTTCACACCAACTCTCGAAAGATGTTCAGGAAGTAGTCCGCTCCCTTGGTGGAACTGCAAGTCTTCATACTTGTGAAGCAACATACACTTACGACGGAGAAAAAAAACAGGGTCAAGAACGTCATCGAGTTTACGCAAAACTGCCTCTTGATATGGAACCGTTCCAGCTTGAGAGGAAGAAAGAAAAACTTGAAAATCCACAAGGCGCCCCTTGTAGAACAATCAAGAGCATAGAGAAAGTCGGTAAAAAAGAAGCTCAGTGTATATCTGTTGAAGCAGAAGACAGCCTTTACGTAACCGATGATTACGTGGTTACGCACAACACGGTCGAAGCCATTGGCGCAGTACAACACTTAGACGCTTACCCGGTGCTCTGCGTCGTTCCCGCTGCAGTTCGGAGCCATTGGGAGAAAGAATGGAAGACTTGGGTTTCACGCCGGGCGGTAAAAACGATCAAAAGCGGAAAACACACAGATTTTCGGGGATCGATCAATATCGTTACCTACTCGCTCGTGTACAAGTTCACCGATAAGTTTAAAAAGAAGGACTTTCAAGCCATAATCGCGGACGAGTCACACAAGTTGAAAAACTCGTCAACTAAGCGAGCATCTGCAGTCAAAGAAATAGCACGAGCAAACGGTGGCATTCCGTACCGGATGCTTCTTACGGGAACGCCCGTGATCAACCAGCCAAGTGAGATCATCAATCAGCTCAAAATCTTGGGCGTGTTCAAAGACGTGTTTGGCGGCTGGATGCAGTTTACCGACCGCTACTGTCTTCCACCCGACGCACCTGTTCTTATGTCAAATCTGAAAGAGAAGGAAATAAGTAAGGTTGAAGAGGGAGATAAAGTAATTGGGTGGCGAGAACAGGAAGGAAACAAAAATAGAAAGATGACCGAAGAAACGGTCATAGGAAACTATAGAAGAGAAGCAGAACTTATTGAAGCAACCCTTGAAAACGGACAAACCATCCGATGTACGCCCGATCATAATTGGCTTAGTGGTCGGGGAAGGTTTGGAGTTTCGAATCGGAGTCAAAAATGGACAAATGTACCATCAAAAACCAAATTTTCAAGCAAACTATCCTTTCTTTTCCGAACAAACAATGAAGCAAATACAGAAACGAAAGATTATAAGAAAGGATACTTGATTGGGGCTTACAGAGGCGACGGTTGGCTTTCGAAGAAAACCATCGAAACAGAAAAAATTTGGAGAGACAAACCAAATACAAGTTACAACAAATATACCAGTGGAATAGCAACCGAAGATGAAAAAATAATTGACCGTTGCGAAGAATACTTGCAAGAATTCGAAGTGCCTTATGGCCGCCGAGAAAGAAAAGATGGATTACACGAAATTAACAATAACAGTGAAGAAGCCTTCAACTTCTTTACATCTGACCAAAACAAGAGTGGAGATTGGTACAGTGGTTTCTTAGCTGGACTTTATGACACGGACGGATCTGGAAACTTCATATGTCAATACAAAAAGCATAACAGTTCTACAAGAAAAATAACAGAAGAAGCTTTTCAAGCGCTAGAATTCGAAGACTATGAGAAGAGAAGTAATGGCATACGAATAGGAAACGGGAGAAACAGTCTAATCCGATTCTATCAAAAAACAGATCCGGCATTGCGGCGAAAAATTAAATCTTATGTTCTCGGATCTGGTGGCCGGTTCTTTTCAGATGACCCAGAAGTTGTAGATGTCAAAGAAATTGGCAAACAAAAGGTCCATTCTATTGAAACCACAAGCGGAAACTATGTTGCTTACGGACTAGCTTCCAAAAACTGCGACCGAAAAGATTCACAATTCGGCCAGTGGGACATTTCCGGCGCGTCGAATCTAGATGAACTCTACGACCGCCTGACTGGAAACTGCTACGTGCGCCGAAACAAAGACCAAGAAGACATTCTTGAAGAGCTTCCGGCCAAGCAGAGAAGCGTCGTCGAGCTTGAGATTGACAACCGCTCGAAATACAACGACGTCGAGGAAAACTTGGCAGACCACCTTCGGGAGAAGTACAAAGAAGACGACGACTTCGCAGAGCAAATTGATCACCTTTCTGAACCTCTCAAGGAAGCTCACAAAGAGCGCCACGCCGAAGCCAAGGTACGCCGGGCGATGAACGCCGAACACCTTGTAAAGATCAACGAGCTTCGGCAAGTGACCAGTGAAGGCAAATACAAAGAAGCAAAGAAGTGGATCCGAAACTTCCGTGAGACTGGCGAGCCGCTTCTTCTTTTCGCCCACTACAAGGAAACGACTCAAAAACTCGCTGACGAATTCGACTGCCCGAAGATTACAGGAGACGTCGGGTCGGACCGCCGTGGAGAGATCGTCGAAGAGTTTCAAAACGGCGACCACGACTTGCTTGTTCTCAACATCGAAGCTGGTGGAGTCGGAATCACCCTTACCGAAGCGTCAAACGTCGCGTTCGTGGAGATTCCTTGGACTTGGGCAGAAACTGTTCAAGCTGAAGACAGAACTCATAGGATAGGACAAGAAGAGGCGGTCAACATATACTTTCTTCTTGCTGAAGATACGATAGATGAATGGATGTGGGAGTTGGTTAGTAAAAAGAAGATGATTACAGATGTCGTAAACAAAGGTATATCTTCCGAAGAGGTTGAACAAAAGTCTATTGAAGGTGGAATAGCAGAAAAAGTTATGGAAAAATACGATATATAATAATGTAGCACTGGACCGGGAATCACTTACGAAATATTCATTAGCCCTGCTTGCTAGAACGCCTTGGTCCGGTGCTACGGCAAGCAGGGTTTTTTTATTTACTGAACCTTAAAACTAAAAACCGGACCAATGGAAAACTACTACGTATATGGACTTTTTTACGGAAATGATATATGCTTTTACATAGGCAAAGGAACAAAATATAGGTTGAAAGAGCACCTATACGAATACGAAAGAAAAGAAATAGAAAACACTCATAAGAGAAGAAAAATCAAAAAGCTCCGGAGAAACGGTAAAGAGCCCTACGCCAAAAAAATAATCACCGAACTAACCGAAGATGAAGCCATAGAAAAAGAGACAAATCTGATAAGAGAAATAGGAATAGAAAATCTCACCAATCAAATAATAGAAGATGAAAAGAGGGTTGTAGCCAAAGGTGAAGAACAACACCTAAGCAAGTTAGATAAAAAAGATGTAAAAGAAATAAGATGGCTAGTTGAACACTCGAATATGAAGTCTAAGTTGGTTCAGGAAAAATACGGAATAGATGGGGTTTTAGATATACACAAAAGAAAAACTTGGAAACACGTTGATGGAAAAACTAAACCGGGTTGGTATAACGGGGAAGAATATGAAAACTATGAAGAAAAGAAATCAGCCATATACAAAAAAACAAGATCAAGAAAAATAACTGACGAAGACATAAAACAGATTAGGTGGTTATACGACAACGAGCTGCTGGTAAAACACATAGCAGATTTTTACGGTGTATCTCGAAGCTATTGCTACAGACTAGCAGACAGGAAGAAAAGAAAATCGGTAAGTGGAAAATCAAAACCACCAAAAGAAGTTATTGATCAACTCACGTAAGTTCAAGAAATTCAAACAGTTAAAAAGAAAAATGTTCACCAAAAAATCTTTTGTGGTGCGCTATAGCTATAATCGAAAGGGGCGGCCAGCGGCCGCCCCTTGAACTATCGAAAAACAGTTATATAAAGGTTAAATCAATCAAAAATATGATTAAAATACTTCTCGTAATTATGATCATCTTTCTAGTTCGTGAAATGAAACGGTAGGAAGATGATCCAGAAAGAAACCCGGCGCCGTCCTAGCGGCGTCGGGCTTCTCTATTAATACATATAGCAGAATATGATTATGGCCGGTCTTATGGAGCGGATTATGGATCGTCATAATTCTTAACAGACTCGTCGACTGAGAAAACCAGTTCGGTTTTGTTGACCTTCAAGTACGGCTGAGAGGTATAGTAAGTCTCGCCTGTAGACTCGTCGTACATGATCCAGTTTCCGCGAAAAGGCACAGGACTTTCTTCTCGAAGCCCCATATACCGAATTTCGTGGTTTTTAAGCATTGGACAAAACCGTTTGTCAAAAAGAAAAAGGCGGCGGCCGATTGGCCGCCGCCTTTTGGTTTATACTGCTTAGAGCTTTGCTTTCGGCAGAGGTGCAGATGCCGAAAGGGTTTAGCCCTTTTATAACAGTGCGCAAGTGAGTAGCCTTACATGGTACGCTCTTAAACACGCACGGCGTCACTTGCGCTGATTTGCAAGCATGATTGCTTTCTCTATCACGCACTTGTATATAGGGAGCAGTTCGGAAAAATTACAGGCTACAAAGTAAAGAACGTGTAAAGAGTGTGTCAAAGGCTCGACAATTAGGAAAAATCGGACTGATAGTCGGTCAAGCCGCTCTATATAATATCGCATCAAAAACGAAGCGAATGGAACCAAGTTACGACGAGAAAAACAAGGCGATGAACGTCAACGTCTCTCTCGCTGAGAAGATTTTGCAGAGCGGAGAGCGTGAGGCGTTCCGTGTATATCTGGCGGCCAAAACGATTGCCGCCGGAAACGGCGCTTGGTTTCGTCGCCGGGACGAAGAGTTCCGCAAAGAGCTTATGTCTGCGCTGGATATTCGGTCAGGCAGAACTCTCGACAAAAAGATTGACCGCCTTTTGGAACTCGGGTGGTTTTACAAGTGCAGAAACAATGTCATTCGCATATGGAGTTTTTCAACTCTTAAAGACGACTTCGACGTAGAGTCGTCTCTTTGCCATTTGGCGCGCATTCGTTACATTACGTCATCAAAGAAAAGATTTCGGGCAACACTTCTCTCTATTGTCGTCGGAGCGGTTGTTGGGCAACGTAGGCATAGCTTAGTGCGAAAAGCGACGCACATCAAAGGAGCAGCCAAACGCCCCAGCTACACTCCCGGCAAAGGCGAGAAGTACAGCCCCGAATCTCTTAGCGTCTCGTTTCTTGGAAAGCGGCTGAACAAGTCAAAGGCCACTATACACAGGTGGAAGCGGCTTGCATGTCGGCTTGGGCTTTTGAGCAGGGTGAAGCAAGAATACCTGTTTGAAGGATGCTCAAATCCAAAAGCGATCAAAAACGCTTTCCCTGAAGACGCCTATCGGATTCAAATGTCACACAAGGAAGGGTGCGTGAAGATTCAGATGGCCGACCGCCTTGCAAGCCCCTTGAAGTATAAGACTGCACGACAATGATGAAACGAAAACTGTGCGACGCACAGTTGCCGCAAGGGGCGCTACGTCCACACGAGCTTGTGCCTGCCCTTGCCCGAGAGTGTCAACTAAGGGCTTAACGAGAGGATTAAGATTTCGAGCGTGGTCTTTGGCGGCTTCGTAGCTTCCCCAAGTGAACTTTTCCTTCACGGTAGTTTCATAACCAAATCCGCCAACTTTAATCACGTTGTCGTTTACGACGAAGTTTGAAGGAGGCTTGCCCTCCAAGTAGTTCTTCTCGTGATCTGCCAAAAGAGAATCGGTCATGCCACAGACGGGTACTCTTGGTAAATGTGGTGGTCGATGTACCTCGAGTTTTTGGTAAATTCCGGGATGTCGTTGTCGAGTTTGATTTTCTTTCTCGTCACAATCTGACCCTTTTCGGCGTAACCCTTCCGAAGAAGCTCTTCCATTTTCTCTTCGGACACTCGATTTTCGATTTTAGTCTCCTCTTCAACTCTTTTGAGCGCCCGACCTCTCTTCCGGTGAGTCGGCAAGTCGTTTACGTTGATATCGAATCTTTGGAAAAGAAGCTCCTGCTGTTCGGACATCGAAGCGCCGTGAAGCCTTTCCTGCGCAAAGTCGCGACTCGTCTCTTCGGCAAGCTCGTAGAACGCTGTGGAGAACACGCAGTTGCGGAAAGCGTCTTCTTGCCGCCAGATGAAGTAGTCAAGCACTTTCTGCTTCGGCAAAACAAACGCGCGTGCATCAAAGGCTGCAGAAAAGTCTCCGACCCCTTTCATTTTGAAAGCTTTCTCCGTAAATCCTGCAGAGGCGTGTCCCGCAAAAAGGCTCGAAAGCTTCTGCGTGCGGCCGCCAAGAAAGGGGTCTTCGGATTGAGGAAGCAAGACCGAAATTTCGTCGCTTTGAATGTAAGCAAGCTCTGCCTGCGTGCAGTACTCCATTACTGAACGAGCCGCAGCGTTCATTAGCGACTCGAAGCGGCTGTCAAACGGTTTTTCAAAGCGATTGTCCGTGAGAGTCGAGAATCCTTGTCCGTCAATCCGAACGACAATTGGAAGCTTCTTTGGAAGTACCTGTTCGGAAACGGATTCGTAGTGCTTAAATTCACTCATTGACTTCGTTTTTTGGGAGAATTTTTGTCTTTTCGATGAGCAAGCTCATTCCGGTATCGCTTTCTGGAATGATCTCATAAACGCCCACTTTCGTCGAGTCCCCGTAGTTTTCATAAATGTAATGGGCGTCTGTCGATACCTCAACGCCGCCAGTGCATTCGACAAACGTTTTGGTATCTGTTTGTGCAAACTGGCAGGAAGAGTAGTCGACTTCTTTATACTGGTACTCTCCTGTAATCATCGACACTACCAAAAAGGTAAGGGAGTAGCCAACCAGTGAAGCAAACCAAGTACCAAAGACCCGTTCTCCGGAGTTGTACTTGCTATGGTCAATCCCAAACAGTGAGATGACCGCAGGAGCGATAATGAAAGCGACCGTTATTACCAAGAAGTACGTTTCCATTAATCTTCGAGATTGTTAACGTTTTCGCAAGTTATGGATTTTACCTTTGGGCTCCCGACCTGTCCGGGTTGGGCAGATGACCTGCCGATGTTGAAAGAGATATCTTCAATGTCTACCTCCATATCCTTTTTTTCTTCAAGGTATTGTTGAATTACTTCTTTCGCCTCTTCTTGATTAAGTTCTACGTTTGTTTGCATATCAATTTTTTGATTTGATTATCCGCGATAGAAATTGGTCATAAGAATTTCTTCTCCCCCGTCTCCGGTAAGCTCGTCGCAGTTGACGGGATTTTCGTTTGTCCAAATCCCGTCGTAGAAAACTTCGCCGTCTTCGGCTTCCTCCGGACTCTTCATCCAGAACTGTTCGTCGCCGTGGCTGTTGGACTCGACAAGCGTGCGTGCATCTTCTTCCGTCTCTGCACGAACGACGGCGCCCTTTTGCACGTCGTAACCAGAGAACGGATCGACGAGAGAACCATCATGAGGACTTTGCTTCAAGTTCCGATTCGGATTTGGGTATAGGCGAAAAACTTTCATGTTGTTATGAACGAATCTTTTCGTTGATAAGGCTTCCGAGCGCCCCAATTGCGTCGGGGTTATCGGCAAATCCCGTGAACGTATCGATGTTCACGTTCATCGAAAACACGTGCTGTCCATTCTTCTCAAGAATCACGTTGAACTCGGGCTCCGAGCCAAGAACTGTGACAGTGTGATCCTCGAAGTATATCGTTGAGGCGTTCATCTGGCTAGTTGAACCATCAGGCTCGACGCCGATGTAACCTTCAAGCCGATTGGCAAACTTCGAAGCAGTCATGAGGGTTCGGTTGGTTGTCAAGCTATATTGCGCAAGCTTACACGCGAGCCACTTGCAAGTGTTTCGTAAAAATAGTGTTAACGTGTCCACTTCAAGACGTAGCCCAAGTCGACTTCTTCTTCCGGCTCTTCAAAAATGACGGTGTTTTGCAAAAGCTTCGGGTCTTGGATCACGTAGTCCGGAGCCGTTCCGTCGTCGTCAAGGTGCTGCTCGAAAACTTCTTTTTCGATATAGGATTCCCCGTCGTCAAAATGAACAAAGTAGGGGTTGTCGTCGTCGATTTGAACCAAAAAGAGATTTTTGCCCGTAGATTTGAGATACTTCCACTCGTGGGCTTTCAAGACGCTCATTACTCTGCGAGTCGGTTTACTACCGGATGTCCGATAAGACCGCTCTCGATCTCAACGATCTTTCCCTGCACCCGATAAATCGTGCAGACGTTCAACCCGTTCAAGTAGTACTCAATTCGCTTTTCGGTGCGGCCAGAAAGGGCGTTTGGAACCTCGTCGACGGTTTTGCTACTTGCGATTTGCTTTAAGTCGTCGAGAGCATCGTTGTTGATCGAGATTCCGGTTCGATCTTGCGCTATGGCAGTCATAACCGTTGGGTCGGTTTGTCATTATAATGTATGTGCTTACACGCGCGCGCGTGCGTGAGGTTCCACGCTTTACACAATCTTCACAAAATAAAAAAGCCCCCTTTCGGGGGCGGGAAGTGTTATCGCTTCGAGTTGGGAGTTCTCGACTTGTAGGAGTTGCGGAACCACTCCGGAGCGAAGTTGACGAGACGCCCCATATGAAATGCGTCCGTGATCTGATCTTCGGTGGTGAAGATCGTGCCCTTCACGAACTTGGAACTACGCTTCGGAGAGCTGCCTTGAAGCTCGACAATGTCTCCAACACGTGTGCGAATGTAACCTCTCGAAACCTTGCTGTCAAGGTCTTTGACTACGGCAGCGGTTTTCTGCCAGCCGTAAGTCGTTTCCTTCTCAATGTAGTCGTACTTCCGACCACGATTGATTCGGAAATCGTAGGCATCGGATTCTTCGTTGAGGTTGTCAACGAGAGTTTGAAGCTGGTCTTCATAGTTCATAATGTGGTTGGTTGGTTTGGTTGAAAGGTCGGGGGCTTCCCCCTGTCGATTATTGCAGGAAGTTACACGCGCCACCGCCGAGCGTGTTTCTAAAGAAGTGTAAAATTAGTTTAAAAGGCTTATGTAAGGTAAACAGAAGTGTTGCAGTTAGGGCAAATTGCTTCCTTTGCCCAAGAAACGACATCGGTTTCGCACTTGCCGCACGTGCCGAACTGAAGAAGTGGCGCGTCATCTCTCCACGACTTGCGGTAATGCGAACCGTTCGCATCAGCAATCACGGCAGTCCGGTCCCACTCTTCGTAGGTCAGAGTGTCCCCGAACATATCATTTTCGTGAACATCAGACTTCGTGAGAACGTCAGGCATTTTTCTTGGGCAGTTTGACCTGTCTGATAATGCAGGGGCTTACACGCGCCAGCGGCGGCGCTGTTTCGACTGCCGTGTGAAGCTACTGTGAAAGCCGCTTGACAATGGGATGATTGAGAAGCCCGTCTTGAATCTCAATCACTTCACCTTGCATACGAACGATGGTGCAAATGTTGAGCCCGCCCATGTAATACGTCGTTCGCTCTTCGGTGCGCCCGGATAGGCGATTGGAGACTTCTTCGGTGGACTTGCGCTCTGCAATTTGTTCGAGCTGGCTCATGGCCTCTTCATTGACGGAAAGGCCGGATCGGTTTTGAGCAACTGCTGTCATAAGCGGTTTGGTTGCCTGTTGATAATAATGCACGGGCTTACACGCGCGCGTGCGCAATGGGTTTCTTATATATCACCAATTCGCTTTTTCTTCACATTCCCACCTCAAAACAAATCCGACGTCGACTGGAATCGATTCTGTCTTTCCCATTGCGAAGATTTCCATTTTCTTTCTCAATACCTTCGGCTTGTAAAGCGCAAACGTTTCGGCGCGTTGGGATACTTTCTTTTCTTCTCTTGAAGGAGAAGAATCAATCACCAACCCCAAGTCATCTTTTACTTCGAAGGTTTCTCCGGTTGAAAGTCTCCTTTCTTCTTTGGGTTTAATATATTTTATTTCATGTTTTTTCAAAATCATAATCAATAGTATATCCCAATTCTTCTCCTTGTCTATTAGGAAGTTCCAACACCTTCTTTTTGATGGAAGGGTTGACAATATCGTTTGTGCTCCCTATGTATACCTTATCATTTTCTTCATTTTTGATTTGATAGATTACGCCTTTCATAGCTGCTATATTAGAAAAAGCCTTAGCCGACGCGATTAGGGCGCGCCAACTAAGGCTTCTTCACAAGACTAAACTGAGTGGAGATGCCCTAATCATCTCCACTATTAAGTATCAAACCGCGACCGGAAGTTTGATGAATGGTCCGTGCTCGTATCCGACCAAATCTACTGTTGATACATCGATGCCATCAAGCGAAGACACGGTTTCATCCAGTTCTATTTTTGGCTCTTTATATTGATCAAGTTCCAAAAATCTTTTAACTTGATCAAAGTGATTTTGATATATGTGAACATCCCCACCGCTCCAGATTACTTCACCCGGTTTATGATCTGTTAGATGTGAAATAAGAATTAAGAGAATTGCATATGAAGAAAAGTTAAACGGAACTCCCAGCGCCGCGTCCGCGGAACGTTGGTTGACCTTCACGCTCAACTCCCTTCCGCTTGCAGTAGGCTTGCTATAAAACTGGTAAGCAAAGTGGCAAGGGGGAAGCCCCATTCGGTCAAGCTCCGCTACATTCCACGCAGAAACGACGTGGCGGCGGCTGTCAGGGTTGTCTCGAATATTCCGAATGACGGTTTTGAGCTGGTCGTGTTTTTCTCCATTTGGACCTTCCCATTTTCTCCATTGCTTCCCGTATACAGGACCGACGTCTCCGTTTTCGTCTGCCCACTGGTCCCATATGCCGACGCCGTGTTCGTGAAGAAACTCGACGTTTGTCTTTCCCTTTATGAACCAAACGAGTTCGGTGATAAGAGAATTCCAGTGAATTTTCTTTTCGGTGATGATCGGAAAACTGTCTTTGGATACGTCAAATCGAACTTGGCGGCCAAAAACGCTTCGGGTTCCCGTATCTGTTCGGTCGCCTTTGTCGACGCCATTTTCCATTACGTCGCGAAGAAGATCGTTCCATACATTGTCAAGTTCTGCCATATTTCATTAAGTGTTTCTTGATTCGGTCTTCGTGTATCGAATTACGTCAAACCCCTCTGCCGGAATTTTGGCAACGGGGTCGTAATATTGATCAAGCTTCTCTTCGGGAAAGAAGGTGTCGCAGTCGTAGGTGCCCGGAATCCGGCTCAAGAAAATGCTGTCAGCAATTCCTACGTAGTTTTCGTATATGCTTTGGCCCCCAGCTACCCACACTTCTTCGCTTTGGAGAGTTTGGTATCGCCAGTACGCTTCATTAAAGGAGTCAACGTACTCTTCGCCTTCTCTGCTTTCGGAAAGAACGATGAAATCCCGACCGGACAGCCCGCCGATGTTCTCGTAGGTCTTGCGACCGACGATCAAAGTCGATCCGTAGGTCATCGCCTTGAAAAACTGGAAGTCTCCGGGCACGTTCCACGGAATGTCTCCGTCTTTCCCAATTCCAAAATCGTCGTCTGCTGCTGCAATAATTTTCATACTTCTACGGTAAGTCCTTCTGTGGTTACGGTAGGTGTAGGTGGTGAACTGTTCGAAAGCCCGATGTGAATTACTTTGAAGTTGTCTGTCACGTAGTTTTTGTGGAACTTGAAGAAGTCTTCAAGCAAGCTTTTCCCTTCCGGCACGCTCTCTCTTCTTCCGGTGTTGTAGTTTTTCTTGGTTCCTCCGAAGCCCTCGTATCCGTCGTTGAGCGACTTATCGAGAATCGGCACCGAAGTATCGTCAAGCGAAATATCCGGGTCAAGAGCACGGGCTTGAATGTCTATCGAATTTAAGCTTTCAGAAACCGGAGAAGGAGACCCGGATACAAAATTCCAGTTGTCGTCTTCGTCTTGGAAGAACGGCGCCGACTTCAAAACGTTAATCGAACGAATGTTTGAAAGGTTGGGGTTTGATAGCGTCGGGTCGTCGCTGTAAACGTACACAGGAAGATTGAAAAGAGCGGTCATCGGGCTTGGAGTATTTGCCGAGCCATCAAACTCTACGTGGGCAATGTCCCCGCTTGCCTTGAGTTTGTCGTTCACGATTACCAGATCAATGTAGCTTGCAGAGTTGATGTTGTCTTCAATTTCTGTTTTCAGCTCCGATGCCGTGTAAGAAACGGGTCCGGTTATCGTGTGTTCCTCAAGCGTGTTGTCTATGGTTAGGGCTCGAAAGGTCGCTTCTTCGACTGGAGGGCCATCGGAAAGCTCAAATTTTCCGTCTGCGTCGAAGTCATGCAACGTGAGAGTAGAAGCGGTCGTTTTGATGTAAGCTTGTTTTCCAACCTCCGCTTTAACGGTTGTGTCAATAGTTTCGTCTCCTTGCTCGTACTCGACGCGTACTTCAAACTCGCTAAACTTGTCGCCGTCGTAGTTAAGGTCAGCTTCAAAGAAAACCGACCCTGCAGAACCATCGAGCGTAGATCCTCCGTCAAAGTTGAACGTTATGTCTCCGTCCCCGCTATCGGAAACGGTTGCCTTCGGGTTGAAAACGTCTTTGATATCTTCAGGCGCGCCCGATTTTTTCCACCGGAAACGGTTTACTTTGTCGAACGGACTCGAAACTGTGAAGTCTAAGTCTGTGAAAAGACCAGAGCTAGCCGTTGAAATGATCGTTGAAACGAAAACAACCGAAAATCCCGATGGATTTTTCTTTGGAACGACGTTGAATATCGGAATAGGCGATCCGTTCGGCCCGGAGCGAATAGGAAACGTGCGAGTAAGCCCTGCAATTGCAATCGACTGGAACACCCGGTTCATGTAGCACTCGGTAAGCTCTTCGGGGCCGGAAGCATTTTCTCTACACTCCTTTACTCCTTGGCTGTTGAGAATCAAAATCTTGGCAATTTGTGAAGCGAACGGCTCTACAATGTTACTGTAGTACCCTTCTGCGGCGGGCTTGAAAGCCGTTTCCGCAAAAAGGTTCCCGGTTTCATCTTGAATGAACTCTAAATTGAAATCGCCAGCCGCTTCTATGATCGGGTCAAGGCCATACTGCCTATACAACTCGACATTTTTTTCTACGTTGGCGACAGTTGCGTCTTGCTTCCGGACGACCGAATCGTTTCCTTCGGTGTCCAAATCTCCAAGATTAACGTCGTAGTCTCTTAAAAATTCAATGATTGACATTACCAAAAGCTGTGGTTTGTAGGAACTTGCTTGTGTTCTCGAATCCTCTCTTTTGCCATTTCGATGTAGTCCTCGTTTACGTCAATGCCGATATATTTTCTTCCGTGTTTCAAGGCGGCGATTCCCGTGGTGGCAGCTCCAGAAAAAGGGTCGAGAACCGTGGCGGGTTCAACCTCTGCGTCGCAATCGCAAGTCGGTTCCCATCCGACTGTTTCTTTGCTTTTTGTCGGACCCATCCGGATATCGTAGTCTCCGCTATTTGACTCTTGGGCGTTTTCGTATTTGCCTTCCGGCTCGTTCCCCGCCTTGCCAGAGCCGCTTTTGAAATCGACGTTTTCTTCTGTGACTCTTTCATAAGGATTTCCGCATTCGGAGCAAACCCCCTTTGCTGACGTTCCTGCCTTCACGCAAGGCTCTACAAGCCCAAGCGGATATGTATTTCCAGTAATATAGATTTTTCCGTTTCTTCGGGCTATAAAGTTTGTGTTCGGAACCTGGGGACACCATACAATTCCATTATAATCTTGTGTATACACTGTATCCTTAAATGAATTACTGTGAATGTTTGAAAAATTTTGGTGTGTTATATTTGTTTGCATCCTCTGATCCCCATTCCAAAATGTAGTTCTTTTTCCTATATGTGCGCATAAAACTCGGAACCATTCGTTTGTGTATTTATCATATTGCACAAAAGTATGTTTTCCATCTTCATGTTTATGTCCGTCTCCTTCAACTAATCCTTCATACAGTCCTCTTAGAGATTTTTTATTTACATGTAAAAGTTTCCACTTAGGAGTAAGATCATCGTTTAACCATTTCCATATCCATGAATTATCATTCATGGTTTTGTTTATAGCAAAATTACATTCTACAGATTTTCCATATTCTCTTTCTCTAGACCTGGTAAGTTCATTAAAATTCTGAGATGTTTCTTGTAAGAGGTTTCTTATTCTACTAACTTTTTTGGAATTAGCTGATTGAGACTGCCATATTTTAACTGATCCATTGTTGTTGCTTCCTTCTGTTATAATCCATCCCAGCAATTCAGCTTTTTCTTTTGATATATCTAATTCACCATTATATTCGCCGGAATTTGGAATTATTACTCCGGAATGAGGAGTAATCGAATCTGCCCTTTGATAACCCCATTCTTCATCTTTGTTTTTATATTCACTCCTTCTGTATTTCAATAAAACTCTATGGTTTGGAGTTACAAGTTGATCGATCCACTTGTTCTCTATCCTATACATTTTTCCGTTGTAGTCATATTTGTGGATCGAATATGGTTTGTGATAATGAATAGTTTCACTGTTTGTATGAAATGTAGCTATTTCATTATTTTCAGATATACTCTTGTGACTTTTCCATCCATTCTTTGTTAGAATTTCTGTGTCTTCATCAACACAAGCAAAGTGAGCGCCTTTAAAGCTCGCCGGATTGAAGGTCCACACGTCACGAAGCTTTTTCGTCGGTTTCATTTCGCCAGAGCCTTCCCCAATCCGGTTCGCCTCGTCAACTCCACGGCGAGAGTGTCCGGTATCTCCCCGAACTTCACCGACTCTTGACATGTCTTCAATCGGCTCTGCAACGGCCGCTTCGTCGTAAAAGTAATCGGTGTCTTTGGCAAACAAGTAAAGCTTTTCGTGCCCATTTGTCGGCCGGTCGGTAGCGGACTCTGGCATGCAAGATCCAGAATACTTGTCGTTGAACGATATGGACTTTGCCCATATGATTTCGCTTCGGAGCCACCAACCCCGCTCTTGCAGCGTTATTGCAACTCTTGACGGAACCATGCAAAGGTCTTTCTTTTTGAGCCCTTGCACGTTCCGGTTGTATTGCCGCTTGTAGGTGTCCCCACCTTTGCCGTCTCGAAAGTCTCCGCCCGGACCGCCGCTTCCGGCGTAGCTATCTCCGATGTTGAGCCAAAAGGTTCCGGAAGGGTGAAGAACTCTCCGGACTTCATCAAAAACGCCTGCAAGGTTCTCGATGTATTCAGAGAGGCTTTCTTCCAAGCCGATCTGGCCGTCTGCGTGATAATCTCTCAAGCCAAAGTAAGGAGGAGAAGTGATAACACAGTGTATAGAGTTTTTGCCAAGCGTTTTGAGCCGTTCGGCGGCGCCGCCGTGAAGAAATGTTGCTCGATCTAACTTTCCCATATAACTGTTTGCTTTATCCGGTAATAAATATCTGTGAAAACGGTTTTGTTCGGTAAACTTTGGGCGAATGTCGCCTATTTTGCTGTACAAGCGGCTTTGTCAAAAAGTTCCGAGTCAAATGCTTAAATCTCACGAAGTCAGGTACATAAACGAAAACCTCAACGATTCAACCATCGGCTACGGCACCGGAGAAATGTTTGAAGACAAAAAACTGAGCATCGCCAAGACTCCGGAAGTGCTGTCTTTCGTGTACTTCGGTAAACAAAAGGTCTATGAGTTCGAGCACTCTCTTTAAGCGCCATGAAAAGAGGTACGCGTCCAACTCTTCGATCAAAGCCGTGCTTCTCAATGGCAGCTACGAAGTTGAAGTCGTAGTCCGTGGAACTGCAAAAGCTACTAAACTTCAAGTGGTCAAAGATGAAGAGCCAAACTACATGCACGGACCCAGTTCGATATCTACAGAAACGTCTTCTGCATTTCGGGTCACTTGGAAAATGAAGATTGAGTGACCCTTGGAACACGACAAGTCTCCAATAGGTACAAGCCTGCGCTATGCTTGACGTACTTGAAAACACCGGATATAGAAAATGCCGCAAAGAAGCTGCGAACTTCCACAGCGCAGATCGGCTGTATCAAAAGCAGATTAAGTCGGAGAGTTTGGATTCCGAATTCTACATCAACGCTTGGGTATACGACCCCAGCGATTACAGCCCTGAGCGGACAATCGAGTTTGAGTTCCAGCTTGACTCCGACGAAGCGGATTCCGACTTCTGCACTCGCGTCAAGTTTTTCTCAATCAAAGAGCTTGATTGGAAGAAACTAAAAGAGATCGAACGCAAAGCGCTCAATATCTACAACTACGTCGATTACGCGTAGTGCTCATACGCTTCCTTCATTTTTTTGGCATACTGGTTCCGCTGATAACCCGGCCCATTATATTCACGAGCGAACGCGTGCCAATTTCCTTCACGGAGCGGTTCGTCCAATCCTTCACTTTTGATGAAACCGATAAAAGCTTCAAGGTGTTTCTCCTCGCTTTCATACATAGCATTTATGAATTCTTGGAGACTGTCGTAACCGCACTTATTCCAGTTCAGCCCAAGGATTATACTTCAATATGAGACCATAGTTTTTCATTCTTGATCATAGATACAGTAGCTTCGCTTACATGATATTTTTTGGCGATTTTTTGTTGGCTAAAGTCTGAGTTTAAACAAAGCGACTTTATTTCAGAAGCGGCTTTTTTGTTAAGTTTATTGTTTCCGTTGTTATTTTCTCCCTTATTAGCTTCTGACATTTTTTTCTTTGTTTTTTTGGAAACAGTTTTGCCTTCGTGCGCTTTAGACATTTTTTTCTTTGTTTTTTCTGTATGAGACTTTCCATACATATGATGATTTTTTCCAGAGTGGGCTTTTGACATTTTCTTTTTTGTTTCTTCGTCCAAAGCGCCTCCTTTACCGCCTCTTCTTAGGTTTGTTACTTGATTAAACACTTCATCGTTATTCAAGATTTGATTTTCAAGCTCGAGCGCTTGTTCATCTGTTAATCCATTTTTTACGATTTTGCTGAACGGCTCTTTGCCGTTTCTTCTTAACTTCCGAACCTTATTCACTTTATAGGTGTTTGAGCAAGTTTTTAGTCGGCTCTCTTGAAGATGTCTTGTATAGCGGCGACTAGTTCCTTTGCCTATATAGAAGCATATATTTTCGCCTTCTTCGTTTTCATAGAAAAGTCCGTATATGTAAAATCGGTTTTTCATCTTACTTAGTTCAATAGAAAAAGGTCTAGCCAACGCGCTTGGGGCACGCCGACTAGACCTTTATAAGCAAGCCTTGTATGAGTAGAAGCGCCCCAAGCACTTCCACTATTATATATTAGCTTTTCTTAAAGCTTTCGTAGGCTTCTTCTAGCTTTTTGTCGTAGTTGTTTTCTTTGTAGCCGGGTCCGTTGTACCGCCGGGCAAAGGTTGCCCAGTCTCCGTCTCTAAGCGGCTCGGCCAAATCTTGGTTTTTCATAAAAGAAACGAAAGCCCCAAGGTGCTCTCTTTCATTTCTGTACATGTCGTTAATGAAGTACTGCAACTTGCTGTATCCACACTCCGCGTAGTTGAAACCCATAATCTGATATCTGCCCCAACTTGCAGATTTGAGTGCGGCGCTTCGGTTCAACTCAACTGCCTTTTGGAGCCTATCGTGCTCCGCTTCACCGCCTTTATACAACGAGCGGTCCCATCGGGGCGATGAAATATTCGGGTGCGTGTCGTCGTACTGCCCGTCCGTGAAGCGGCTGAACCACGCAGCTTCGAACAAGATTTTCGGTTCCCCGCTTTCCAAAAACCCACTCCCATTTGACTCTATTTCATCAACTGCTCGAATTTTTGCTACTTCAACCCCAAGCTCTTCTGCGGCGTCTTGAAAGTCTTGATCTGAAAGAGGCATCGGATTTTTTTTGATTTGTGCGTCTTTATATAGCTTTCACATTTGCCTTGGAACGGAGACCGCCTATTTGCGTGTAAGCTGTTGCCTTTGAATAGGCAACAAGCTACCTCATTATAATCAAGGGAAACCGGCCGATAAACTTATGCAGATTAGCGAAGAAGACCGCAAGGCTTTCCACTCCCAAGCAGACCGTGTTTCTAAGGCAGTGAGCGCCGAAGAGCTTCGGCGCTTGGCCAAAGAGGGTCGGGTAAAGGTAGCTTATTCAAACGGCCCTATCGACTTTCTCGCCGTTCTCACGGTCGCTCCGCGCCACCGCTTCATCGTTGAAGGAATGGATGGCGAGCGGTTTTCTACGACCCGTCGCGACGAAGCTATTGACAAGATCAACGACCTCACGTAATGTCAGCTACTCACAAGAAGATCGATCCGGAAACTCGCGAGACCGCCCCTGCCAAGAAGCTGATTGCCGAAGGGGAGCGGGTTACGCTCAACTTCACTCAGTCTTTTGTTGGAGCAAAGGCGGGGCTTGGCCTTGGCTTTTTGCTCGACGGAAAGGTGTTCAGCGCACCCGGAGTTTCCGATTTCGGATACCGGAAAGAGATCGGTGAGGAAACCGAAATCATTCGAGACGGGGGATCTCGCTACGACAGTCTTTACTCATAAGTCAAAATCAATCGCAATGAAGTTTTCTGAGCTAGAAGACGGAGAAGAGTTCGAGTACGGCGGCCGCCTTTACGAGAAAGATTCGGTGCCGGAAGCGATGCTCGGAATCGTGGAAAACGCGATTTGCCTCGAAGATCATACGACAACTACCATTGATCCGGATATTGAGGTAAGCAAACCGAATTGACACTTTCTTCACATTCGGTTTGGAACGGGTGTGGCGGCTGAACGTGTAAGAGGGTGCCTTATGACGATGGACACTTTTCAACCAACCAACCAACCAACCCTTGAAGCTTATGCCAGTTTCTACCTCCAAACTTTGCGTTCTTGCCGAAGAGAACGGCATTGAACTCAAAAACCTCAACGTCAACAAGCGGATTTCGGAGGAAACTTACAACTTCTCCGCTACCGTTTACGTGAACGGCAAGCGTGCCGCCGTTGCCGAAAACCGTGGACGTGGTGGGCAGACGATGCTTCGCCCGTACACGAACCGCAACGGCAACAACCGCACCGACCGCCGTGAAGAGTTGCGTGAAGTGGTTTCGGACCTTCCCGACGTTGAGTCGATGATCGACGACTCCGGACTTTCTCTCGACGCGGAGGGAGTGGTTCACGCTCTCGTCGGTCACGAACTCCACAAGCAAAAGATTGACCGGAAGATTCGGAACGGCAAGCTTGTGTTTCGCTTCGAAGGTCAAGCGGTTGGAGAAGAGTTTTCCTACGTTAATCACCGTGGGAATCCGGAGCGTGCCCTTGAAGCGATGAAGGACAAGCACAACGTCGTGGAGGTTTACAACGACGGCTTGACCGCTTAGAATCGGTCACATTCGGAAAAGGCCGTCAAGGCAAGGGGGAATAACTTTTGTATGTGTGGCCGAAAATAAACGGTTGAATCTTCTATGAAACGGGGAACAAACCGTACGGCTTGAAGTATCAATAAGCGAATCAAAGATATATAATACTGTGGGCATTCCAGCTCAAAAGCACTTAGAACCAGACGCCCCGCCGGAAGGATACGAGATTCGAGAAAACGGCGAGGTTTCCAGCTCCGATTTGATTTGGAGCACGTCGGAATACAAATACATCCCGGCGCGGCGCTTTTCGGTTCAAGGTGAACCCGTGTCAACGTTTTGGGGTGTCGCAAAGAAAAAGCAAAATGTCTGACCTTTGGAATTCCGGGAATCATTTTGACCTTGTTCGCTGCCGTATTCATTAAAATTGGGGGGTGGCCAAATCGGTGAAGGCATCCGGCTTATATCCGGACGATATGTGGGTTCAAATCCCACCCTCCCAACACTTATATCCCGTGTGTCGTCGGTTCAAATCCGACCGCCCCTACAACTTTTTCACCCCCACCAATCTTACTTGTATTATGAACATGGACGTTGTACGGCTCGAAGACGATGACTTGAGCGAAGAGGAAAGAGAAATGGTTGACCGAATCGGCGCAGAGAATCTAGACTATTGCGCCGCCGCGATTCTTCAAGAAAGACACCCGAACAAACAAATCAAGTACAGCGAACAAAACCAAGAGTTCACAGTTGACGGAGATTCTTACAATCCAGACTTCGAGCTTCACGAAGAGGTCAAAGAAGAGCGGGATCTAAACGGCTACGAAACCGTGTCACGCACTGTACAAACGCTAGAACTTCTACTTGAACTTACGACGATATGAGGCTTCAGTGGCTTGTAGATTACGACACCAGAGTAAACCGCAGCGACCGCGACCGTGACCCGTACGGCCGTGAAGACACCATCGAGCACGTAAACTTTACCGATGGCGTCGACTCGGACGTTCTCGCCCGGCGGCGTTACGACGGCTTTTGTGAAGACGGGTTCTCCGATAGGCAAGAGCGGGCATTGCAGTACGCCATTTCTCGGCTCGCGTCAATCCATGAGTTTTACGACCCGACTCACTACACCGCAAACGTCGAGCGGGGATACTACGGCGACGAGGTTCGCGGCGTTCGGCACACCTACCTTGACCAGTTTGAAGAACGGCTTGAAAGCTGCTTGGACGAGATTCGTGAAGGCAACATTCGAGAAATGGTTTATCTTCTTCTCGAATATGAGTACGGATACGTTCTCGATTCTCTTCAGGGCGCAATTTTCTCCGAGGAGAAGGTGCGCGTGTCTGACCTTTACGTGCCGAACGACAGGTACGCCGGAAAGGTTTCTCCGGACAACTACGACGTTTCTACGGAATTTCCGATTGGGGTGTATTGGGACCGAAGCGTGGTTGACGGGTACAACCGATTCGTAAAGCTACAGCAAAATGAAAACGATCCTGAAGTATACATTTACAACTTTAAGTAATGGTTAAGGACTTTGTAGACATTTGGAACGATCATAAAGGCGAAATCCTTTCGAAGTACGAAGAAAACGGAACGCCTTCGTACAACCACTCCACCGTCAAGATCTGGTCCAGCTTCTTCACGACCACACCGAAGACTACAGAAAGCCGGATCCAGATCGGACTCAGTTGACTTCTTGGTAAAGTCGGGAGCCGATCTTGAAATTGAAGATCGGGAACACGCGACGATCTACTACCTCGAAGACTTCTCTTTCGATGGAGCGGGAGCAGAAATGTTCTCGAACATCGACATGCAAGAACTCGAATCTATGGCAAACCTTCTATCTTAACTCATGGCAGATTCAGTTGATGAAATCCTCGAAAGAACAAAAATCGTTTCGACAGATGAAGAAGACTTCAAGAAAGCGATTGAAGGGAAAACTATCGAAACGTTTGAGTTCGGCCCAAGTAAGATGTTGATGGAAACAGAGGGGGGAGAAGTCATCGAAATCGGAATCGGTTTTGATGACGTAAAACCAAACATCGTCACCGATCACAATCCAGATCTGTTATAATGGGCGGTTCTGCCTTGGAAATGGAGACCGAACGGGCGTCTCCGCAACATTACCTTAACGTATACGTGCAAGTCCAGAGGCGGCTTCAGTCGGAGTGGCCAAAAGCCGTAACGTATCTGCCCCGCAAGCACCGTTTCAAGCAAGATCACGGGGACCTTGATCTTTTGGTTCGCCGTGACACTGTGGATTTGACCCGAGATTGGGTAAAGTCGGCGTTTGAGGTAGATGAGGTGGTTGTAAACGACGGCGTGTGGACGTTCGGCGTAGAGCTTGAAGTTCCTTCGAGCGACACAAGCGAAACGTCCGCGCTTCAAGTGGATCTTGTAACGAAGCGCAGGAAGCATTGGGAGATGTCGAAGGCTTTCTATGACTTCGGGGGGCTTGGAAACTTGATGGGAAAAGTAGCCCGTTGGCTCCGGTACAAGTGGGGCTTTCAAGGTTTGAGGATGCCCGTGTACCGTGACCCGAAGGGAGAGCGGAGCGTGAAGTACGGCGAATACGTATTGACTCGCGACCCGAAGGAAGCCTTTGAGTTTCTTGGCTTCGACTACGAGCGGTTCCAAGAAGGTTTCCAAGACATGTCGGAGATCTTCGAGTACGTGCGGTCTTCGGAGCACTTCTGCAGGGAACCGTTTATGCCCGAAAACATGACCGCCGATCAAAAGCAGAGGGACCGGAAGCGCCCTGTGTGGGACTCGTTCAAAAATTACCTTCGGGACCTTGAGCGGCTTGGAGAACTTCCATCCAAGCCTGACAGCCGCCCGACGCAAAAGGAAGCCCTTGAACGGGCGAAAGAGGCGTTCCCCCACAGCGAGCTTCACGACCGCCTGAAAGAAGACAGAGAGTTTGTAAAGCTTCGGGAGCGTGCGAAGAAGACGTGGACTGGCCGTGTGCCGATGGAAGAGTTTGGAGTAACCGGAAAAGAGCTTGGAAAAATGCTTTCAAACTTCAAAGACACGTTCCGAACCGACCGCCACCGAGTAGAGTGGCTTGTGCGGAACAGCCGTGAAAACGCTTTGGAACGGTTCAAGTTTGCTAACGACTTTGATGAAGTAGACGAAGAAAAAGCAAGCGGCGATCAAAAGAAGCGGCGCTTTAAGCAAAATCTTCATCAAGACGCATTTTACCTATGATTGAACTTTCAGTTTTTGCGGCGGCGGTTCTCGTTTTGGGCACTATCTTCTTCCCTCGAACTACATTTATTGCGACTTGGCTTTTTAACGGGGTCGCAGTTTCAGCCCTGCTTGGAGGTTCGGCGCTTGTTTTTTCAATCGTCGGGTTTTTCTTCGTGCCGAGAATCATGTTTACGTATTTTCTTTTGGAATCGATAAGCGGCGCTCCCGCCTCTGCTGAAATCGTTTATTGGCTTTACTTGGCGCTTGCCGCTTTTATCGACGTAACCACTACGATGGCAACTACCAACAACACGCCTTCTGATTAAATTATGGATTTTGACGAAATTGTAGAAATGGCAGTTGAGATTACGGCGGGTATTGTGGCCCTTGCCTTGATTGGGCTGTTTTTCTTTATGGCTTTTCCGGTGATCGGCGTAATGCTTGCGCTAGTTGCCGCAATAGGAGTTGCCGGGCTTTTGGTTTTTGCTATTGTAGCGGCGGCGGTGGTTGCCGTTGACGTTTGCCAGCGTGGATTGAAAGTTTTGCAAGACTTATTTTTCAACTGATATGCTTTTGATAATTCTATTGACTATCTTTGTATTCGTCGTCGTTGCAATCGGAACAGGCAAACCGCCTTTGGCGCTTTCGTTTGCCGGGTTAACGCTTTTTGCTACGGCGTTTAGCACCTGTACCGTTATCGAAAAAGGCGATGAAAAGTATGCCGTTCGCGACACGACCGATATTCAGTCGGCGGTGACAGGCTCCCGCATTGAAGGAGATTTTGTGCTTGGAAGCGGGGCGGTTGAAGGCAAGCGGTACTACGCCTATTGGACGACCAGAGGTACTCACCGCGAAGGCGCAGTCGAACGTGGCATCGTAAAAGAAAGCGATTGGGACGTTGAAATCATCGAAACAGACACGGTCGATTCAAAAATTATCTTTACCGAATACAAAAAAGAAGAAACTCCTTGGCGTACTTGGGTTGATAGCCCCTACCAGCGTGCCGAAATTTTTGTACCCAAGGGGTCAATCCGTTACAATTACAAGATAGACGTAAAATAATGAGCGCATACGCAGTAACTGTTGATAAAGGCGACTTGAACCCGATGTCGGAAATGGGCAATCGGAAGCTTACCACGTGGCGGGGGGTGAAAAACAAGTCTTTGCGTGAGAGGCACATCACAGACGGGACCCTGCTTATCGACAAAAAGCACGTAAAAGACGAAGACTTGTTCGCCAAACTCAAAGATCGAAAATCCGATGAAACGGTTGACAACGGCCGGATCAAGGCTTTAGTTGAAGACTTGAAAGACGAAAAGCAGTGGGTTGGAAACGTCCGTGGGCAAAAGACATCGGGCTC
>ERZ1034543.57-NODE-57-length-29156-cov-8.768908_pt1 | contig 29156 bp, 24 predicted proteins | sample MGYA00520654_ERZ1034543 | MGnify/ENA primary metagenome ERZ1034543 (study PRJEB33760, sample SAMEA4777712) | hypersaline lake metagenome | biome: hypersaline environment; feature: brines | place: Spain | collected 2012-08 | depth 0 m ... | reverse complement strand
CGAGGAGCACGCGCGAGGGACGCGGTGAGCGCTCGGAGAGCGCGAACCGCGAGGCCGGGGAGGCGTGAGGCTGCGGGTGGGGTGCTGTGCGGGGTGGGGCTTCGGAAGTGTTCGCCGCAGAGGAGTCCGACACGTAGTTCCGAGCGACTGGGGCTTTGGTGGTGCTCGCTGTCGCTCCGTCAGCGACGATTCGCAGATAAGCGGCTGGAGCGCCGGAGGGACGAATTGCCGAAACGTCAGCGGTGACCGATTTTCAGTCGTCGGCGGGGGCCGGTGCGTCGCCCGCGGAGAGCCGCACGTCCGGGCCGTCGACGCCGAGTTCGTCGAGCGCGGACTGCGCGGCGCGCTTGCCGGAGACGAGCATGGCGCCGAACGTCGGCCCCATCCGCGGGAGGCCGTGGGCGGTCGCGACCGCCATCCCGGAAGCGATCAGGCCGTCGTGGACGACGCCGGTGTGCTCGACGACCGCGTCCTCGCTCTCGCCGACCCACATCGAGTCGTGGCCGGGCGAGTCGTGGCCGGGCGCGCCGTACTCGCCGTCGCCCGTCTGGTCCATGCCGGTGTTGTGCTCCTTCGCGTGCTCGATGCCGGGCGCGGAGAGGACGCCGCGCTCGTCGAGCTTGCTGATCGCGACCGCGTCGTGGCCGGTCGCGTCGATCACGAGGTCGGACTCGACCGCGATGGGGTCGACGCAGGTGATCTCGCGCGGGAGCGCGTGAACCGGAGTCCAGTTCATCACGATCCCCCCGACGCGGTGGTCCTCGCGGACGACGAGGTCGGTGAACTCGGTCATGTTCTGGACGCGCGCGCCGGCGTCGCAGGCCGCCTTGATCAGCCCGGAACAGGCCTCGGGCCCCGCGGCGGTGTAGAGCCCGTCCACGTCTTCGACCGGCTCGTAGTCCACGTCGAGGTCGTCGAGGATCTCCTGGGCGGGGTCCCTGACCGTCACGGTGTTCATCAGGAACCCGCCGAGCCAGAAGCCGCCGCCGAGGTAGTTGTTCTTCTCGACGATCATCACCTTCACGCCGCGCTCGGCCAGCTCCTTCGCGGCCATCAGCCCGGAGGGGCCGCCGCCGAGAATGATCACTTCCGACTCTGTGAAGTCGAGGAACCCGTCGGTCCACTCGTTCCCGATCGCTCGCGTCACGTCGGTCTCGCTCACGTCGCTGAAGCCGTCGAATCCGTCCATACAACTCAGTAGTATTACTTGGTAGTGAAATGCGTTGCGGTCGATACTCGGTTGTACGTCTCACTCGCGTCGGTGCTCCCTAGTTCGAACGCCGCCGAAGCCCCAGCCGCTCGGCCGTACGTGCTCGACCGGTGATCGACAGCGAACGCCGCCTCGCGGCTGCCCCTTCGAGTCCCACCCCGCACAGCCCCGTACCGCAGCCTCGCGCCTCCCCAGCCTCGCGGTTCGCGCTCTCCGAGCGCTCACCGCGTCCCTCGCGCGTGCTGACTCGCGACCGCCGGGGGCGGCCGCTCGCAGGCACGCGCCACTGCCGCGTTCGGGCGTCTTCTGTCCTCGGCGCCGGGCGCTCCGCCCGCCCGCAACTCGCAGCCTTTTTACCTGCGCTGGCGGTAGAAGTGGCTACTATGGCTGAGGACAAGGCTCGAAGCACCGGCAGCGCGGGCCGATTCGGCGCTCGCTACGGCCGGGTCTCCCGCAAGCGGGTCCAGGACATCGAAGAGGAGATGCGCAACGCGACCGTCGACGGCGACGACGTCAAGCGCGTGGGTACCGGCATCTGGGTCAACGAGGAGACCGGCGAGACGTTCACGGGCGGCGCGTACCGCCCCGAGACGCCCGGCGGTCGCACCGTCCGCCGCTCCATCCGCGCCGCGCTCGCCGACGAGGAATAGGACGATGAGCTACAAGTGCTCCCGCTGTAAGCGCGACGTCACCCTCGACGAGTACGGCGGCGTGCGCTGTCCGTACTGCGGCCACCGCGTCCTCCTGAAGGAGCGCGGCGGCGGCATCAAGGAAGTCGACGTCGAGTAACGTCGTCTCCCGGACCGTGACGGCGACGCGCGCACACGAGACGGTCCTTTCGTTCACCTACTCCTCCGAGCGACGCGCTCGGGTCGTGGCCGACGCGCTCGGACCGGAGGTCGGCGAGATCGACGACGCGCGCTCCGGCGCGACCGTCGACCGCGACGGCGAGGCGGTCCGCGTCCGCGTGTACGCCGACGACCTCGTGGCGCTGCGCGCCGGCGTCAACAGCTGGTCGCGGCTGGTCGCCGTCGCCGAGCGCGTCGGCGCGCGGCGGGATTGAGCGTCGGGCGGAGACGCCGATAACGGCCTTTTTCGGGGCGCTAGGCTCCGAATCGCTCCTCGTCGGAGAAGTCGGGGGTTTTTCCGTCCGGGCCGCCTCGGTCCGTCCATGCAAGGGAACATGCCGCCCGAGGCACAGGAGAAGATCGAGGAACTACAGGAGCTTCAGGAGACCGCACAGCAGGTCGCCGAGCAGAAGGAGCAGGCGCAGTCCGCGCTCAACGAGTCGAAGACCGCCCTCGACGCCCTCGAAGACGTCGACGAGGACGCGGGCATGTACCGAGAGATCGGCGAGGTCCTCGTCGAGACGGACTACGAGTCCGCCTACGACGACCTCGAGGACAAGGTCGACTCGCTCGAGGTCCGCGTCGAGCAGCTCACGAAGCAGGAGGAGCGCGTCGAAGAGCAGTTCGACGACCTCCAGAGCGAGCTCCAGCAGATGCTCCAGGGCGGCGCCGGCGGCGGCGGCCCGATGGGACCGGGCGGCCCGGGCGCTGGCGGCGCGTAAGGCCGTGACCGACGACGCCGACGCCGCCTCGGAGCCGAGCGACGACGAGGTCGTCCGCACCGCCGCCGAGGCGGCCGAGGGGATCGTCTTCAAACACTACGACCAGTCGGCCGTCACGGACCTCGACGTCACCGTCACCTTCGAGGACGGGGTCCTCGACGTCGACGTCTACCTCAACGCCCCCGCCGACGCCGAGCCCGACCGGGAGGCGGTCGCGCAGGATGCCGTCGAGACCGCCGGCGAGGCCGTCGACGAGCTGTTCGACGAGTAAGCGCTCGTTGGCTTTCTCAGTTTTTCCACTCGATCACCGGCGGGTCTCGCGGTTCCCGCGACTCCCTCAGGCCGACTCGCAGATCGCGACGAAGTTCTCGAAGACCTCCTCGCCGCGCTCCGTGTGCGCGACCTCCGGGTGCCACTGGACGCCGTACAGCCCCGCCTCCGGGTCGGCCATCGCCTCGATGCCGCAGACGTCGGAGGTGGCGGTGCGGGCGAATCCGTCGGGGAGTTCCGTCACCTCGTCGGCGTGGGACGCCCAGACGCGCGTCTCCGGCGCGAGCGAGCCGACGAGCGGGTCCTCGTCGTCGACGATCTCGACGTCGACGTCGGCGTAGCCGCCGTAGTCGCCCGCGCCGACCGCGCCGTCCAGCTCGCTCGCGATCAGCTGCATCCCGAGGCAGATCCCGAGGACGGGGAGGTCGCGGTCGAGGTAGTCCGGGGCGTTTCCGACGCGGTCCATGTCGGGGCCGCCCGAGAGGACGATCCCGTCGGCCTCGACCTCGTCGGCCGGCGTCTCGGCCGAGACGATCTCGGTGTCGACGCCGAGGTCGCGGAGCGCCCGCCGCTCGAGGTGCGTGAACTGGCCGTGGAGGTCGATGACGACGATCCGGGTCATGGCCCCGATTGACGACAGTCGCACAAAAACGGCTCGGAACGTGTCGCAGTATCGTGGTGGTTTCGGCAGCAGAGGTACCCGGATAATACACGAACGCGGATCGATTACAGGTCGAGCGGTCCTCGTTTCGTGAACTCGCGGAGCAGCACGGTCGCGTACGAGCCGCTCGGCAGCGCGAACGCGAACCGCGGGTCGCCGTCGGCGACCGAGGCGTCGAGGTCGGTCCGGAGGAGGATCGCCCGCCGGGTCCCCGCGGAGTCGAACTCGCCCGGGAGCGCGAAATCGCCCGGCTCGATCCCGGCGTCCGCGAGCACCTCGCGCTCTATCTCGCCGGGCTCGCCCTCGCCCAGCTCGGTCTCGGTGCCCACGAGCGGCGCGGTGACGAACGCCCGTCCCCGCTCGCAGTGCCTGGCGACCACGTCGACCCGGTCGGCGTCGACCCGCTGGAGCCGGTCGGTGTCCGGGGCGTACAGCTCTCCGGGCGCGTCCCCGTCGGCGAAACACGCCACGTCGCCGGCGACGGGGCGGTCGAACGGGAGCCCGCGGCGCAGCCGCTCGCTGACGATCCGGTTGAACAGGAACGACTGCGCGGCGTTGACGAACAGCCGCTGGAGGTTCGACGGGACGGCTTCCAGCGCGTGCCACCAGTCCTCGTCGTCGGGCGGCGCGGCGGGGTCGACGCCGCGGTCGGCGAGCCGGTGGACCATCGACCGCTCGAACCGGAGCTTCCCGGGGATCGCGTCGAGGCACGCGGCCCACTCGCCGTCGCCCGTGCCGTCGGCGGCGGGACCGTCGACGACGTCGGAACCGTCGTTGCCGGCCTCCGAACCGTCGCCCACGCCGAAGGCGGCGTCGACGCGGTCGCGGGCGGCGCGGGTGTCGTCCGGCTCCGTCTCGGCCGGGTTCCCCGCGTACAGCCGGACCGCCTCGCGGGGGTCCTCGCGGGCGATCGCGAGGCCGACGACGTGGGTGACGGGACGCCGGCTCCCGAAGCGCTGCTGGCCGAAGTAGTTCGGGACCCCGACGGTCGCATCGATCGAGGGCTCGTCCCCGTCGGCGGCGGAATCCGCCGCGCCGCCCGCGAACGCCCGGAGGTCCCGCACCGTCTCGGCGACGCGCTCCGGGGCCTCCGCGACCGCGTCCGCGACCCGGATCTCGAAGGCGTTGCCGGCGAGGTCGCCGAACGAGAGGCTCCGCCCCGCCCGGCCGAGCGCCTCGATCTCAGCGCCGCGGATCTCGGGGAGCGCGTCGGCGTCGACCCCGCGGACGGTGAACAGCTGCGTGGTGACGGCGCGCTTGTCCTTCGTCCCCGCCCACGAGACGCGCTCGCGACTGATCCCGAGGGCGTCCGAGAGCCGGCGCGTGAAGTCGTTCGTGTCCCAGTCGCGGAGCGTCGCACGCAGGACGAGCTCGGGGTAGCTCCCCGTCTCGGCGTCCAGCGGCTCGGCGTCGAACGCCTCCAGCTCGCGGACCCGGAAGTCCTCCGGCGACTCGCGGAGCCGCCCGCCGATCCCGTCGGCGTCGCTGACGTAGTGGTCGATCCCGACGGCCCGCTCGGTCGGGTGCGCCTCGCGGAGGGTGCGTTCGGGGGCCATTCAGTACAGCGAGAGGTCGCCGGTCACGCGGTCGACGCTGTCGTCGCGGGCGGGGCCGACCGCGAGCGCGGTGACGGTGCCGGGCTCCAGCTGGGTGTGTCCGGCGTCGCGGACGATGGCGTACGGCAGCCCCTCCGTGTCCGCCTTGTCAGCTAGCTTGAACAGCTGACTCTCGGAGTCGCCCTTGAGGACGACCTTCTTCTGGCCCTCACCCTGCCACTTCTTCCGCGCCCGCTCGCTCGCGTCCTGGTACGCCGACAGCGACGCGTGCGCGACCTGCGCGGCGAGTTTCCCCTCGCCCATCCCGATGTCCGTCCGCGCGACGATCGCCTGCTTCATACGGTCTCCACCCCCGCCGCGGGTTTAGCGCTTGTCTCTCGGCGCCCGGAGCCGCGGCTGGCGGGCGCGGGGCGATGCGAAAGAAAGCCGCCGGAGTCGGACCGCGCCGTCAGTCGTCGGCCGGTGTCGCGCCGCCGCGGGCGGCCGACCCGAGGCCGGACGCCATGTCGGCGACCGTGCGCTCGTTCTCGACGACCCAGCGGAGCAGGAGGAACGCGAAGAGGTACTTCGCGATGATGTCCATCCCGCTGTACGCCCAAGAGGTGATCGCGATGTCGAGGACCGCGAGCCCCTCGGCCCCGAGTGCCCAGAAGATCGGGTAGCCCAGCCAGAGGACGACGGTGAGTACTTTCAGGGTGTTGAAGATGTCCGCCGTGCCGGCGACCTCCGCGTCCCGCGCCCACTCGGCGAGCAGGATGTAGAGGACCACCACGAAGAACGCGCAGCTGATGGCGAACCAGACCCACCGGAGCAGGAGGGAGGACGTGGTCAGCGCGGCCGCGAGGCCGGTGATACACATCCCGACGTCGGCCACCACGGCGGTGAACAGCTTGCTCAGGTTCGACCCGGCCAGCAGGCCGAGCGCGACGAGGATCATCGGCGTCGAGAACGCCCACGTGAGGTAGCGTCCCCACGGCGTGAACACGCCTCCCTCGGGTCCGGCACCGGCGCCGGCGAGCGCGTGGCCGGCCGGCATCTCGAGGAAGCTGACCGTCAGTCCGGAGACGAGCCCGGTGTAGCTGGAGATGGACACCAGCGGTACCATCAGCGTCGCGACGAAGATCAGCTGCGCTCGGGGGTCCTCCACGTTCCGCCCCATGTAGACGAACAGGAGGATCGACAGGCCGGCGAGGGCGATGTTCACCCAGAGCGACGCACTCAGGAGGGTGTTGTCCTGAATGAACTGGAAGATCTCCGTCTGGGTCATTTCGAGCGGGACCATTCCGCTTGCGAGTAAGTCGGCCGCTGCTGTTTCGATCATGCGTCGGTAACGATCACGTGGCGTGTTTATTAAATGTGCTAACCTGACTGGTAAGGCTTTCTAACCGATTTCGATATACTGGGCGACTTTTTGAAAACTTTCTCACTCTGGCGGACAAGAGTGGACGAGTGTCGCACCCCGGCGGGTCTCACCGACCGACCAGCGGCAGCCGGTCGAACGGCCCTCCGCCGACGTCCGCCTCGACGGCGGCCGCGCAGTGCTCTCCGCCGAGCAGGCACATCGGCACGCCGATCCCCGGGTTGCTGCTCCCCCCAACGTAGTAGAGGCGATCGGTTCCCCGGACGCGCGGTCCGGGACGGAGCGGCCCGGTCTGTCGCATCGTGTGCGCGAGCCCGAGCGCGCTCCCGCCGGGCTGGTCGAACCGGTCCGCGAACTCCGAGACGCACGCCGACTCCTCGGCCACGATCCGGTCCCGGAGGTCGACGCCGGTCCGCGACGCCACCGCGTCGAGGACCCGCTCCCTGAGCGCCTCGCGTCGGTCCGGCGTGTCGTCGAGCCCCGGCGCGAGCGGCACCAGCGTGACGACCGCCTCGTGGCCGTCGGGCGCGACCGACGGGTCGGTCCGAGACGGGACGTTGACGTACACGACCGGCTCGATCTCCCCCGTCGGCCACGCCGGGTCGTCGAATATCGCCGCGAAGTGCGGGTCCCAGTCCGTCGGCAGCGCGAGCGTGTGGTGTTCTAACCCCGGCAGCTCTCCCTCGACGCCGAGGTACAGCAGGTGCGCCGAGGGGCCGTACGTCCGCCGGTCCCAGTAGTCGCCGAGCCGCGACACGGTCCCGTCGGGGAGCAGTTCTCGCTCGACGTGCGCGGGCGGCGCGTTACAGACGACCCGGTCGTGGACGTAGCGGTCGCCACCGAGCTCCGCCGCGACGCCGCCCTCGATCGGTTCCAGGCCCGTCACCTCGACGCCCGTGTGAACGTCCGCGCCGGCGTCGCGGGCGACCGTCTCGACCGCCTCGACCACCTCGTACATCCCGCCCATGGGGTAGTAGACGCCGAGCCCGTAGTCGACGTGGCTCATCAGCTGGTACAGCGCCGGCGTGTTGTGCGGCGACCCGCCGAGGAACACCAGCGTGTACTCTAAGAGCTGCCTGAGCTTCGGGTGGTCGACGTACGACCGCACCGTCTCGTCGAGGCTGGAGAGCAGGTCGAGCTTCCGCCCCCCGGCGACCACGTCCAGCGAGAGGTAGTCGCGGAACCGCGATCGACCGGGGAGGACGAACCGCTCCATCCCGGCGTCGTACGCCCGCTCGGCGTCGTCGAGGTACTCGCGGAACGCCGCCCCCGCGCCCGGCTCGTACGACTCGAACAGGTCCGCCGCCGCGTCCGGGTCCGCGGGCACGTCGGCGCTGTCGCCGTCGTCCCAGAACACGCGGTAGTGCGGGTCGAGCCGCGTCAGCTCGTAGAACTCGTCCGCGGACCGCCCGAAGTCCTCGAAGAACCGGTCGAACAGGCCCGGAAGGAGGTACCACGACGGGCCGGTGTCGAACCGGAACCCGTCGAGTTCGAGCCGGCCGGCGACCCCCCCGACCCGCTCGGCCCGCTCGTACACCGTCACCTCCGCCCCGGCGGCCGCGAGGTAGGCGGCCGCCGAGAGCCCGCCGATGCCGGCCCCGACGACCCCTACTGACTGCTCGCGGAGCGACTCGTCGCTCATGGTCCCAGTACGGGCTCGCGCCCTGTGAGTCGTTGCCAACTCTCGACGGGACTTTATGAGGACGGCGGCGGCGCCGCCGCGTGACGTACTCGTTCGGCTCGCTTTTTTTCCGGCTTCAACCGAATCGATCGACGTATGGGACGGCGGTCGCGATCGTCTGAGTACAGCTCCGCCGAGCGCCTCGGGGCCGGGTCGACCGGCGCGGTCGACGCCGAGGAGGGGGGCCGCTCGGCCGCGGGCGAGGCCGGCGCGGTCGACGCCGGCAGCGCCGGCGGAGCCGCGGACATCGACGCGCATCGAAACGGCTCGGACGCGCCGCGCTCCGGGGACCGGCCCGGCGACGCCGGCGTCCGCGTCGAGATCGTGGTCCGCGACCCGACGCCCGCGCCGGTCGCGGAGTCGCTGCCGCCGGGCGCGGTCGCCGAGGACGTCGACCGCGTCCGGGTCGACGGCGCGGTCGTCTCGCAGTTCCGCGCGGACCGCGCGGTCGACGCCGAACTCGTCTTCGACGGGGGCGACGAGTTCGTCTACCGGTGTCGGAGCCCGCCGGCGGGATCGTTCCCGTCGGACGCCGTCGAGTCGCTCGGCTACCCGGTCTCGTCGGTCACGGTCCGGACGGCGCCGAACCGAGTCCGGCTCGGACTGTCGCTGCCGGTGGCGGACCCGCTCGGCGACGTGATCGACGCGCTGGAGGCGACCGGGGGCTCGGTCCGGCTCGAACGGCTCACGAGCTCCGGCGGCGCCGACACCCGGTCCGACCCGGTCGTCGTCGACCGCGGGCGGCTCACCGAGCGCCAGCGCGAGGTCGTCCGGACCGCCCAGCGGCTCGGCTACTTCGAACACCCCCGCGGGGCGAGCGCGACGGAGGTCGCCGACGCCATCGGCATCGCCCGCGCCACCTTCTCGGAACACCTCGCGGCCGCGCAGCGCCGCGTCTTCGAGGACCTCGTCGGCGGGTAATCCGTTCTCAGGCGCCGGGGGCGACCGCGGTATTGAAACCGCTCTGGCCCCGAGGACGGGTATGTACCGGAGACGGTTCCTTCGACGGGCCGGCGCCGCCGGGAGCGCCGCGACCGCGGCCGCGCTCGCCGGCTGCGCGGGCGTCGGCGGCGAGCCCGACTTCGACGTCGGGATGCTCGCCTCCGCCTACCAGCCCCGGGAGATCACGGTCGCTGTCGGCGACACCGTGGTCTGGGAGAACACGAGCGCGCGGTCCCACACCGTCACCGCGACGGCGGGCGGGATCCCGGAGGAGGCGGAGTTCTTCGCCTCCGGCGGCTTCGACGACTACGAGACCGCCGAGGCGGCGTGGCAGTCCGACTTCGGCGGTATCCTGGAGAACGGCGACCGATTCGAACACACCTTCACGGTTCCCGGTGCCCACGAGTACGTCTGTATCCCGCACCGCGAGGGCGGCATGTACGGAACCGTCGTCGTCGAGGAGTGAGCCGTGTCCCCGTGCGACGCCCGCCGAAACCGGTTCCCGCCCGCCCGCCGAACGGGGGGTGACTGACGCGTGGACCTCTCGCTGCTCCTCGGGACCGACGTCCTGCTGTTCGTCGCGATCGGGCTGCTCGGTGGCGCCCACTGTATCGGGATGTGCGGGCCGCTCGTCACGGTGTACGCGAGCCGGATGGACCCGGACGCCGGGCGGACCGACGGCGGCGGGTCGGGGACCGCGAGCGCCGCGGGCGCGGCGACCGGCCGCGAGGGGCACCTCACCACCTACGAGGTCCGCCAGCACGCGCTGTTCAACCTCGGGCGCGCGGCGAGCTACGCGACGATCGGGACCCTTCTCGGCGCGCTCGGCGGCGCGGTGTTCGTCACCACCGCGACCCTCACCGGCGCCGCCGAGACCGTCCGCGGCGGGGTCGGCCTCCTCGTCGGCGCGGCCGTCATCGTCGTCGGCGTCCGCTACCTCCTCGGCGGCGCGACCGGCGGGGTCCACCTCCCCGGGCTCGAACGCGTCACCGGCTGGCTCACGGGGTACGTCGACCGGCTCGCGAACGGCCCGGGGATCGTCGCGCTCGGCGCGGTCCACGGACTGTTACCCTGCCCGATCCTCTACCCGGCGTACCTCTACGCGTTCGCCAGCGGCTCGGCGACCGCGGGCGGCGTCGCGCTCGGCGCGCTCGGGCTCGGGACGATCCCGGCCGTTTTCGCCTACGGGACGCTGATCGAGAGCGTCGACCCCGTCCACCGCCGCCGGGTCCACCGGCTGCTCGGCGTCGCGTTCGTCGCGCTCGGCTACGTGCTGTTCGCGCACGGGCTGATGTCCGTCGGGATCCACGTGCCGCACCCGCGCCTGCCGTTCTGGAACCCGCTCGGCGCCGGCATGGGGGGGATGTGAGATGAGCGGGACCGCCAGGTCACCGGACGCGGGCGACGACCCCGCGGCGTGTACCCTCTGCGAGCTGCCGACCGAGGGCGTCGACGTCACCGACGGCGACGGGAACCGCTTCTGCTGTACCGGCTGCCGCGACGTGTACGGCGCGCTCGGCGACGTCGGCGTCGACGCGGACGCGGTCCGCGAGCGCCGGCGGGAGCGCGGCGACGACGGCGCGGGCGAGCCGGACGCTCCCGACGGCGAGCGCGACGTCCCCGACGGCCACGAGGCGACGTTCCTGGAGGTCGACGGGATGCACTGCGCGACCTGCGAGGCGTTCATCGAGACGGTGGCGACCGACGCCGACGGCGTCAGCGGCGCGAGCGCGAGCTACGTCACCGACACGGTGCGCATCGACCACGACCCGGACGCGGTCACCATCGACGACCTCACGGAGACGGTGAGCGGTCTCGGGTACAGCGCGTACGACCGCGAGGACGCCTTCTCCCGCCGCCAGGCGAACAACATGGCGACGGCGCGGCTCGCGGCGGGCGTCCTCGTCGGGATGGCCGTCATGCTCCAGTACATCGTCCTCATCTACCCGACGTACTTCGCGTTCCCCTTCTACGACGAGCGGACCCTCACGTACCTCAACGAGGCGATGGCCTCGACGTCGGGGACGTACTTCTTCATCGTCATCGGCGTCCTGACCACCATCGTCCTCTTCTTCACCGGGAAGCCGATCCTCCGGGGCGCGTACGTCAGCGCGAAGACGCGCTCGCCGAACATGGACCTCCTCGTCGCCATCGCGGCGGTGAGCGCTTACCTCTACAGCACGCTCGCCGTGATATTCGTCGAGTCCCCTTCGATCTACTACGACGTGACCGTCGCCATCGTCGTCATCGTCACCGTCGGCAACCACTACGAGGACTCGGTGAAGACGCGCGCGACGGAGCTGCTCTCCGAGGTCACCGCGGTCCAGGTCGACGACGCGCGGCGGCTGACCGCGGACGGCGAGACGGAGTCGGTCTCGGTCGATGCGCTCGAATCCGACGACCGGCTCCTCGTGCGCGCCGGCGAGCGGATCCCGGTCGACGGCGAGGCGGTCGACGGCGACGCCGCGGTCGACGAGTCGGTCGTCACCGGCGAGTCGCTGCCGGTCCGGAAGGTCGCGGGCGACGCGGTCGTCGGCGGCTCCGTCGTCGCGGACGGCTCGCTCACGGTCGCCGTCGGTCCGGACGCGACCTCCAGCCTCGACCGCGTCGCGGAGCTCGTCTACGACCTCCAGAGCGGGAACCACGGCGTCCAGAAGCTCGCCGACCGGCTCGCGACCGTGTTCGTCCCCGCGGTCCTCGTCATCGCCGCCGTCGCCGCCGGGGCGTCGCTCGCGCTCGGCGGGACCCCCACCGACGCGATGCTCGTCGGGCTGACGGTGCTGATCGTCTCCTGTCCGTGCGCGCTCGGGTTGGCGACGCCGCTCGCGGTCGCCGCCGGGATCCGCGACGCCTTGGAGCGCAACATCGTCGTGTTCGACGACACCGTCTTCGAGCGGATCCGCGACGCGGACACCGTCGTCTTCGACAAGACCGGGACGCTGACGACCGGCGAGATGCGGCTGACCGCCCGCGAGGTCGACGACGACCTCCTCCGGCTCGCGGCCGCCCTTGAGTCGCGGTCCGCCCACCCGGTCGGGCAGGCCATCGCGGCGGCGCGGGCCGACCCCGACGACGCGGCCGCCGGTCCCGGCGGGGCGACCGACGACGGCCCGGCACCGGCGGTCGCCGACGGCGGCGCGGCGGCGGCAGCCACCGCGGGCGACGCGCCGACGGTCGAGTCGTTCGAGAGCCACGCCCGCGGCGTCTCCGGCGTCGTCGACGGCGTCGAGGTGGTGGTCGGCCACCCCGACCTGTTCGACGAGCGCGGCTGGACAGTCCCCGACGCGATCCGCGAGGCGGTCGCCGACGCGCGCGACGTCGGCCGCGTTCCGGTCGCGGTCGGCCGCGACGGGGCCGCGGCGGGGTACGTCGTGGTCGGCGACGAACTGCGAGAGGGGTGGGAAGCGACGGTGACGGCGCTCGACGAGTCGGGCGTCGAGGTGATCGTCCTCACCGGCGACGACGAGCGCGCGGCCACGGTGTTCGCCGAGCACGACGCGGTCTCGTCGGTGTTCGCCGGCGTGCCGCCGGAGGGGAAGGCCGAGGCCGTCGGGCGACTGAAGGAGCGCGGCGTCACCGTGATGGTCGGCGACGGGACCAACGACGCGCCGGCGCTTGCCGCGGCCGACCTCGGCGTCGCGCTCGGCGGCGGCACGGCGATGGCGGCCGACGCCGCCGACGTGGCCATCGTCGACGACGAGCTGGGCTCCGTGGCGACCGTCTTCGAGCTTGCGCGGGCGGCCGGCCGGCGCGTCAAGGGGAATATCGGCTGGGCGTTCTGTTACAACGCGGTCGCCATCCCGCTCGCGGCCACCGGCCTCCTCAACCCCCTCTTCGCCGCCGTCGCGATGGGGGCGTCGAGCCTGCTCGTGGTGACGAACTCCTCGCGGGCGCTGCTGTCGGACGACTGAGCGCCGCCCGCCCGCGACGCGGCCGCGCCCGCCCCTACCGCAAGCGACTTTCGGCTCACGCGAGTAGTCGGGAGCGATGACCGATCAACAGCAGCAGCCCGCGGTACCGACCCGGAACGGAATGCCCGTCCTCGGGCTCGGCACGTGGGAGAACGACGACCCAGCGCAGTGTACCGAGTCGGTCGCGAACGCGCTCGACGCCGGCTACCGCCACGTCGACACCGCCCAGATCTACGGCAACGAGGCGGCCGTCGGGAAGGGGATCGCGGAGAGCGACGTCGACCGCGAGGACATCTTCCTCGCGTCGAAGGTGTGGATCGACCAGCTGTCGCCCGCCGACGTGGCCGCGTCGACCCGCGAGAGCCTCGACAAGCTCGGCGTCGACGCGGTCGACCTCATGTACGTCCACTGGCCGGCCGGGGAGTACGAGCCCGAGGAGACGCTGCCGGCGTTCGCCGAGCTCCGCGACGACGGGCTCGTCGACCGGATCGGCGTCTCGAACTTCGAGCCGCACCACCTCGACGCCGCGACGGACGCGCTCGGCGAGGCGCCGTTCGCGAACCAGGTCGAGATGCACCCGCTGCTCCGACAGGAGGAGCTCCGCGAGTACGCCGACGCGAACGACGTCGAGCTCGTCGCCTACTCGCCGCTCGCCCGCGGGGAGATCCTCGACGACCCGGCGATCGTCGACATCGCGGAGAAACACGGTGTCAGCGCCGCACAGGTGAGCCTCGCGTGGCTCCGCGAGAAGGGCGTGACCGCCATCCCGAAGGCGACCGGGATCGACCACATCCGCGACAACCTCGCGAGCGTCGACCTGACGCTCGACGACGAGGACGTCGAGCGCATCGACTCGCTCGGCCGGACCGACCGCCAGCTCAACCCCGACTTCGGGCCGGACTGGTAGGCGGCGAGAGCGCCCCCCTCACTCCGTCGCCCGGGGGAGCGACACCGTGATCCGGTTACCGCGCTCGCGACCCGTCGGGTCGGCGTCGACCGCGATGCTCCCGTTCGAGAGCTCCACGCTCCAGTAGATGAGCCAGAAGCCGAGACCGCTGCTGTGGTAGACGTTCGTCATGTCGTGGTCGCCGGTGAGCACGTCGGCCTCGACGGCCGGTATCGCCGCGAGGTCGTCTTCGATCACGAGATCCGCGCCGTCCTCGGTTCGACTGAGACGCACCGTCACCGTCGGCGCTCGGTCCTCGCTGTGCTGGAACGGGTTCTCTAAGAGCTCGATCACCGCCGACCGGAGCTCGCAGCGCCCGTCGACGGTGACCGGATCGAGGGCGTCCACCGCGATCGACCCCTCGGGGTATCGGTCCCTGACGGTCCCGACGCACTCCTCGACCACGCTCCGGAGGTCGATCCGATCGGTCTCCCGCTGGTCGGTGATGAGTTTGATGACCTCGCGTTCCTTCTGGGCGGTCTCGAGGAGGCCCTCGCCCATCCGTCGGATCACCGCGGTGTGTTCCGCCGCCTCCGGCACGTCGTCGTCGAGCTCCTCCAGCTCGCCGAAGACGACGTTGAGGTCGTTCCGGAGGTTGTGGCGCAGGAGGTTGTCCATCACCACCAGCTGCCGCTCGCGCCGTCGCCGGTCCGTGATGTCCTTCGTGAACCCCGTGATCCGGACCACCTCGCCGTCCTCCGTTATCGGCTCTCCTTGAACCCAGACCCACCGGCCGTAGTCCTCGTCGGCGTTCACCCGGTACTCGATGTCCACCGACGAGCCTGCGGCGAGCAGCTCCATCGCCTCCTCGACCGCGGGTCGGTCGTCGGGGTGGGTCGCCTCGAGGAACTTCTCCGGGTCGCCACGGAGTCCGTCGGTCGACGCGCCGTATATCTCCTCGTAGGCGGGGTTCACGAAGAGGAGCTCCGACCAGTCGGCGTCGAACATCCAGAGGACGTCGCTGGAGACCGCCGCGATCTCTTGGAGGTGCGAGGCGGCCTCCGCGCGCTGCTGCTCCGCGCGGACGCGGTCGGTCACGTCCCGGGAACTGATCACGTACCCGTCGAGGTCCCCGTCGGTGAGGTTCGACATGCGGCTCTCCAACCACACCCACGAGCCGTCGCGCGTCCGGTGCCGGTAATCCGCCGTCACCTCGGTGAACCCCGCGGTCCGGATGGCGCCCTCGAAGGTGCGTCGCACGGCCTCCCGCTCGTCCGGGTGGACGTACTCGAAGGCGTTCGTCCCGATCAGTTCGCCCCGATCGAATCCGAGGATCCGCTCCGCGGTCGCGTTGACGTACGTGTACGTTCCAGTCTCGTCCAGCAGGGCGACCTTGTCCTGGGCCTGGTCGAGCAGCACCCCGTGCGGATCGGACCGGCTCATGGACGCCCCCTTCTCACGCGCGTCTCATAACCGTCACGGCCGGATTAGCCCGTGCCGGACGACCGAAAGGACGGCCTTCACCGCCGGACCGTCGTGGCGGAGCCACCACGCACGGGACCGGCCGCTTCGGACCGTCTCAGACGTGCTCGGCGAGGAAGTCGACGATCTCGCGGTACGCCTCGATCCGGTTGTCGAGCTTCGCGAAGCCGTGCCCCTCGTCGTCGAAGATCAGCTTCCGGACCGGGACGCCCTGCTCGCGGGCCTCCTCGACGATCTGCTCGGCCTCGCCGACGGGCACCCGCGGGTCGTTCTCGCCGTGGAGGACGAACAGCGGCGCCTCGATCCGCTCGATGTTGTTGATCGGCGAGACGGACTCAAGGAACTCGCGGTCGTCTTCGAGCGAGCCGTACTCGGCCTCGCGGAGCGACCGCCGCCAGTCGCCGGTGTTCTCTAAGAACGTGACGAAGTTCGCGATGCCGACGATGTCGACCCCGGCGGCCCACAGCTCCGGGTACTCCGTCACCGACGCCAACACCATGAAGCCGCCGTAGGACCCGCCCATCGCGACGACGCGCTCCGGGTCGACCTCGGGGTGGTCGTGGAGCCAGCCGACGCCCTCTCGAACGTCCTTCACCGAGTCCATCCGGTTCTCCACGTCGTCGAGCCCGGAGTAGGCCTTCCCGTACCCAGAGGAGCCGCGGACGTTCGGTTCGAACACCGCGTATCCGTTGTTCAGCAAGTACTGGGTGACGGAGGCGAAGGAGGGGCGCCGCTGCGACTCCGGCCCGCCGTGGATGTCGACGACGACCGGGTAGCCCGACTCCGGCGGCTCCGTCTCGGGCACGGAGAAGAAGGCGGGGATCTCGCGCCCGTCGAACGTCGGGTAGTGGACCAGCTCGCGCTCGACGAACGTGTCCGCGGGGATCCCCGCGGTCGAGGCGCGCGTCCACCGCTCCGCCTCGCCGGTGGTCGCGTCGACGACGTAGACGTCCGCGTTGTGGGTGCTGCCCGTCGTCGTCACCGCGAACCGGTCGCCGTCGGGGCCGAAGCTCACGCCGCCGGCGACGCCGCGGGGGAGGTCCGGCTCCGGGAACTCGTCGACGCGGTCCGGCGCGACCAGCTCGCCGGCCGTGAGCTCGGTGTAGCCGTCGACGTTCCGGGAGTAGACGACCCGGCGGGTGTCCTCGTCTATCGCCACGCCGTCGACGTTCCACTCGCCGCCGTCGGCGACCACGGCGAACTCGCCGGTCTCCAGGTCGAGCCGCTCCAAGCGGAGCGTGTCGGTGTCGCGGTCGGTGACGAGGTAGACCCCCTCGCCGTCCGGCCCCCACTCCGGGCCGGCGTACCGCACGTCGCCCTCGTGCGGGGTGTGGTGGGTCAGGTCGCCGGTCGCGAGGTCGAGGGTGTACACGTCGTGATCGAACGAGGAGTGCGCCTCGTGGACGATCAGCCGGTCGTCGCTCGGCGACCAGCCGGCGACGGAGAGCCAGCCGTCGCCCTCGTGGACCAGCTCCGCGTCGGCGCCTGTCTCGTCGCGGCCCTGGACGTACACGTCGAAGACGGCCGCGTCGCGGCGGTTCGACGCGAACGCGAACCGGTCGCCGGCCGAGTCCCAGCCGCCCCACCGGTGCTTCGCCTCCGGCATGGCCGTCAGGTCGGTGATCGCGCCCGACTCGTAGTCGAGCCGGTACAGCTGCGCGCGCTCGTTGCCGCCCTCGTCCATCCCGAAGACGGCCTCGGACCGCTCCGGCGAGGAGTCGACGAAGGAGACGGACTCCTCGAAGAACGTGTGCTGTTCGGGCCACGACTCGGGCTCGCGGACCGACCACACCTGCCCCGTGCCCGTCGTGTCGAGCAGGAAGGAGAGCCGGCCGTCGGGGCCGAGGTCGGCGCCGCCGGCGTTCCGCACGTTGAGGTAGCGCTCGATGTCGTACTGTCGCATGCCACTCGGTTCCACGCCTGCGGTGAAACCGTTTCGGGTGACGGAACCCGCACGGCGGCACGCCCCTCCGACGAGATGCCGTGTCTTTTTATCAGCGCCACCCGTGCGGTCGGCGTATGCGCGTCGCGTTCGCCTCGCTCTTCGCCCCCGGACACGGGGAGACCCCGGCGCGAACGCGAACGCTCCGGACCGCCCGCGGCCTCGCCGACCGCGGGCACGACGTGATCTGGCTCTGCGCCCGGTGGTGGGGCGGCGACCACGACGCCTTCGAGGAGGACGGGATCGAGTACCGAGCGGTCACGGCCGAGCCCGCGCCAGCCGCGTTCGCCGCGCGCCTCCCGGTCGCGGTCCGGCGCGCGGGCGCCGACGTCGTCCACGCGGTCAACAGCCCGCCGACGCCCGGGCTCGCCGCGACGGTCGCCGGGTCGCTCTCGCGGGTCCCGGTTGTCGTCGACTGGTGGCGCGACCCCCCCGCCGACGCCCGCCGGTGGTACCGGCCGCTCGCCCGGCGCGCGGACGCGGTGGCGACCCCCTCGCGGACCACGAAGACCCGCGTCCGCGAGCACGGCGCGGACGGCGAGGACGTCCGGGTGCTCCCCGAGAGCATCGACTTCGACGCCGTCGAGTCCGCGGGCGTCGACGACCGCTTCGACGCGGTGTACGCCCGCCGGCTCGACCGTCACGCCAACGTCGAGACGTTCCTGCTCGGGCTCGCCGAGCTCCGCGGCCGCGACTGGACCGCGGCGGTGATCGGCGACGGTCCGGAGCGCGGCCGGATCGAGGCGACCGCCCGCGACCTCCGGATCGCCGACCGGGTCGAGTTCCTCGGCGACCTGCCGATCGACGAGCGGCTCCCGATACTCAAGGGAACGCACGTGGCGGTGGCGACCGCGACGTGGGAGACGTTCGCGACCGACCTGCTGTGGGCGGTCGCCTGCGGCTGCGTCGCGCTGGTCGAGTACCAGGCCGACTCGAGCGCCCACGAGCTCGTGGAGGGGCGCGAGCGCGGCCGGCTGGTGACCAGCCCGGCGGAGCTGGCCGACGAGTTCGTCGCGGTCAGCGACTTGGAGCGCCGGGCGGTCGACCGCGAGTTCGCGTCGTTCGACCACGACGCGGTGATCGACCGCTACGTCGGGCTGTACGAGGACCTCGTCGACGGGGAGTGACGGGGGCGCCGCGGGCGGCGCGGCGACCGAGAAGCGACCGACTGCCGTCCGCTACGCCTGTTCTTGGCCGGTGATCGTGCCGCCGTACTTCATGAAGACGAACGCCAGCCCCAGCGTGCTCACCATCGCGATGAACGTCGCGACGCCGAGCGCGCGGGCGGCGTCCGGGACGAACACCGCGTCCGACCCGCCGCCGCCGACTTCGACGGTGGCGATGTCCCCGCCGACGGCGAGGCCGGCGTGCATGCCGACCGCCGTGTGGGGGACGCAGTGGTAGTGGGTGATACCGGCGTCCTCGCTCGACGTCTCGTACTCGTAGGTGGCCCCCTCCTCCCCGACGGGGTCGCCGCTGTCGAGGCTGGCCGGGCCGCCGCCGTCGACCGTCTGGACGTTGTGGGCGCCGCCGGCGCCGGTCCACTCCCAGGTGATCGTCGTGCCCTCGTCGACCCACACCAGCGTCGGGTCGAACGCGAGCCCCTGGTCGCCGGCACCGACCGAGATGGTCACCGAGTCCTGGCCGCGGGCGTCGGTGTACGACCCGACGTTCCCTTGGGTCGCGCTGGGCCAGTCGGGTTCCACTTCCTGTGCCGCCGCCGTCCCCGCCGTCGCCGTCGCCGCGCCGGCGGCGGCCGCCGCACCGCCGGCCGTCCGCATGAACGCGCGCCGAGAGACGTCGTCCGAACTCATACGAGGCGGTTCGTGGTGGCCCGTAGTGAATATGTTGATCCGACGGCGGTCTCGAGGACCGTCGATCGCGCTGCGCCGGCCTCTCGTCGGCATCCGAAACAACGGCCGAGCGGAGCGCTACCGCCGGATCCGGTCCAGGTCGTCGAGGAAGGCCCGCAGCGCCGACCGCGTCACGTGCGGCATACACACCACGCGGAGCTCGCCCGTCGCGGTCCGCGACACCTTCCAGCCCGCGTCGCGGAGCGCCGAGAACGTCGCGTCGGGGACCGCCGCGGCGACGAGCGGGAGCTCGGGCTCGACGACGTCGTACCCGCGGGCGGCGAGCTCGCCGGCGAGCCAGTCGGCGTCGTCGGCCGCGCGCTCGGCCGCCTCGCGGTAGCCGTCGGGCCACAGCGCGTCCATCGCCGCGACGGCGCCGGCGACGCCCGCGCCGCTCCGGGTCCCGGTCAGCGTCGCCTGCGACCGCGTCTCCAGGTACGGGGTGTCGACCGCGAGCGCGTCGAGCGCGGCGTCCTCGCGGGCCAGCAGGCCGCCCGCCGGCACCGGCGCCTGCCCGTACTTGTGGGGGTCGATCGTCAGCGTGTCGACCGCGGCGTCGGCGAACGACCACGCGTGGTCGGTGAACGGGAGGACGAACCCGCCCCACGCCGCGTCGACGTGGAGCCGCGCCCCGACTTCCTCGGCGATCGCCGCCAGCTCCGGGATCGGGTCGACGCGGCCGTACTCCGTGCTGCCGGCGACGCCGACGACGAGTGCGGTGTCGCCGTCGACCGCCGCCGCGACGGCGTCGGGGTCCGCCCGGTGGTCGTCGTCGAGGGGGACCGTCCGGAGCTCGACGCCGAGCACCTCGGCCGCCTTGGTGAACGAGAAGTGCGCGCTCGTCGGCGCGACGACGTTGACGTCGCTCCCGTCGTGCCGGTTCCGCGCCGACCGGACCGCCTGGACGTTCGCCTCGGTGCCGCCCGAGGTGACGTACCCGGCGGCCTCGGCCGGCGTCGGGTGGGCCGCGAGCGTCGCGAGCCCCTCGACCGCGCGGCGCTCCAAGTCGGCCACCGCCCCGTAGGTCGCGGGGTCGCCGGGGTTCGTCGCGAGGAACCGCTCGGCGGCCTCGCGGGCCGCCGGATGCGGCTCGGTACACATCGAGGAGAGCACCCGGTCGAACGACTGCGGTTCCGGCTCCGGCTGTTGCATCCGCCCTGCCCTTACGGGGGGCGGCTCTTACCCGTTCCGCTCTCGGGGCTGGCCCGGGGACGCGGCCGTTGCTCGGCTCAGCGAACCGAATCGAGCAGGAGGCGCTGCTCGGTCCGCTTGACCTCGTGTTGGACGTCGCGGACCGCGTCGATGTTCGCGGAGATGGAGGAGACGCCCTTCTCGACGAGGAACTCGACCATCTCCGGCTTCGAGCCGGCCTGCCCGCAGATGCTGGTGTCGACGCCGAGCTCGCGGCAGGTCTCTATCGTGTCGCCGATGAGCCGCAACACGGCGGGGTGGAGCTCGTCGAACCGGCCGGCGACGTGCTCGTTGTTGCGGTCGACCGCGAGCGTGTACTGCGTGAGGTCGTTGGTGCCGAAGGAGGCGAAGTCGATCCCCGCCTCGGCGAGGTCCTCGATCTGGAGCGCGCTGGCCGGGGTCTCGATCATCACGCCCCAGCGGTGCGTCTCGGGGTCGATCCCGGCCTCCCGCATGTGCCGCGCGATCCCCTCGACGTCCTTCGCGTCGTTGACGAGGGGGAACATCACCTCCAGGTTGTCGTACCCCATGTCGTAGAGGCGCGCGAACGCGGCCAGCTCCTGCTGGAACGGCTCCGGCTTGTCGAGGCTCCGGCGGATCCCGCGCCACCCCAGCATCGGGTTGTGTTCGGCCGGCTCCCCCGCGCCGCCCTCCAGCTCGCGGAACTCGTCCGTCGGCGCGTCGATGGTCCGCACCCGAACGGGTCGCGGGTAGAACTCGTCCGCGACGCGGCGGACGCCCTCGATGATCTCGTCTTGGTAGGCGCGGGCGCCGTGGTCGGCGATGTACCTCTCGGGGGTCTTCCCGAGCGACAACACCATGTGCTCGATCCGGAGCAGGCCGACGCCGTCGGCCCCCGTCGCGGCGGCGCGCTCGGCCGCCTCCGGGATCGAGACGTTCACCTTCACCTCCGTCGCCGTCATCGGCTTGACCGGGGTCTCGGGCCGCGCCGCCTCGACCGGCTCGAACTCCTCGCCCGGCTCCGCCGACGCCGACTCGCCCGCCCGGATCGTCCCCTTGTCGCCGTCGAGGGTGACCTGCCGGCCGTCCTCGAGGACGCGGGTCCCGTTCCCGGTCCCGACGACCGCGGGGACGCCGAGCTCGCGGGAGATGATTGCCGCGTGGCTCGTCATCCCGCCCTCGTCGGTGACGATGCCGGCGGCGCGTTTCATCGCCGGCACCATGTCCGGCATCGTCATCTCCGTCACCATCACGTCGCCGTCTTGGACCTGATCGAGGTGGTCGAGCTTGTGGACGATCCGGACGGCCCCGGAGACGACGCCCGGGCTCGCGCCGAGCCCGTCGACGAGCACGTCCGCCTCGTCCTCCCCGCCGACCGCGCTCGCCCCCCCGTTTGCGGCGCTCCCCGCCGCGCCGCCGTCGCCGGTCGCTGCGCCCGCCGCGGCGTCGGCGCCGGTCGCCTCATCGCCGCCGGCGTCCTCGCGGATCGTCGTGATCGGCCGCGACTGGAGCATGTATATCTCGCCGTCGTAGATCGCCCACTCGACGTCCTGCGGGGTGCCGTAGTGGTCCTCGACCCGCTCGCCGAGCGCGACGAGGTCGCCGATCTCGGCGTCGGAGAGGACCCGCTCGGTCCGGCGGTCCTCCGCGACGTCGAGCTGGACCGTCTCGCCGGTCTCCGCGTCCTTCACCATCTCCACCTTCTTGTCCGCGACGGTGACCTCGTCGACCTCGGCCCGCCCGCGGTCGTACACGTAGTTGTCCGGGGAGACGGTGCCCGAGACGACCGCCTCGCCGAGCCCCCACGCGGCCTCGATGGTGACCTGCGGCGCGCCAGTCGACGGGTGACTGGTGAACATCACGCCGGACTTCTCGGCGTCGACCATCCGCTGGACGACGACCGCGATGTCGACGTCCTCGTGCGGGAACCCCCGCTGCTGGCGGTAGTAGATCGCCCGCTGGGTGAAAAGCGAGGCCCAGCACTCCTTGACGCGCCGCAGGAGGTCGTCCTCGCGCACGTTGAGGAACGTCTCCTGCTGGCCGGCGAACGAGGAGTCTGGCAGGTCCTCGGCGGTCGCGGACGAGCGGACCGCGACGAACGCCTCCTCGCCGTCCTCGCCCATCGCCCGGTACTCCGAGAGGATCTCCTCGCGGACCGAGTCGGGGAGCGGCGTCTCCAGAATGAGCTCCGCCGCGCGCTCTTCCGCCTCGCGGAGCGCCGCGGAGTCCTCGGGGTCGACGTCGACCGCCTCGAACAGCTCGGCGTCGATCCCGGCCTCCTCGATGAAGGTACGGTACGTGCCCGCGGTGACGGCGAACCCCGGCGGGACGGGGAGTCCCGCACCGATGAGTTCGCCGAGCGACGCGGCCTTTCCGCCGACGGTCCCGACGTCGTCGGCGTCGACGTCCTCCAGCAAGAGTACTGCCATTCGTGTACTCGGAGGATCCGCGAGGCGACCTATGAAGGTTCCGGCGGGCGAACCACTGAATAAAAGATTACTCGCCGCCGAGTTCTTTTCGCCCGACGCGCCCCCTCGCGACCGCTCGCTGTCCGGGTCCGCGTCGATCGCTTCCGGCGGCTCGGCGAGAAGATGTTACAGCTGCTGTGCCGAGAACAGCGCTATATACATAATTTTCTTAAATAAAAACTGCTACGTGTTGTACACAGTGGCACAGCAGATCGCATCGTCCACCACTTCTTCCGACGCAGGGCCGTCGGCGGTCGACGACGACGAACGATCGGACCTGTCGCCGGACGGCGACGCCCCCGACCGCGACCGCTCCGAGGCGCTGATCGAGCTCCTCGCCAACGCGCGCCGCCGGTACCTCTGGGAGTACCTCCGGCGCGAGGAACGCGAGGTCTCCCTTCAGGAGGTTTCCGAGGTCATCGCGGGGCGGGAGCTGGACAAGCCGCCGTCGGCGGTGACCTACGACGAGCGGAAGAGCGTCTACACCTCGCTGCGGCAGTTCCACTGCCCGAAGATGGCCGACGCCGGGCTCGTCGAGTTCGACCGGCGCGCCGGTCGGGTCGCTCCCTGCGAGGGGTCCGACCTGGTCGTCGAGCTGGAGCCGGACCGGGGGCGGGTGCGGGCGACCGTCCTCGCGGCGGTCGGGCTCTCGACGCTGGTCACGGGCGCGGCGTGGCGGCTCGGGCTCCCCGTCTTCGGCGCGTTGAGCCTCGAAGCGCTCGCCGTCTCGCTCGGTATCGCCGCGGTCGTCGCGTGCGCCCTCTACTACAGCGTCGTCCGCTCGGCGCGCGCGGTCGACTTCGACGAGGTGTTGCGTCGGCTCCGATAGCACCGGTCTCGCCCTGCGCCGTGCGACCGCCGCTGCCGGGTTAGCCACCGCCTCGGCCGGCCGCCAGCGATCGCTCACCGACAGACCGAAGTGGGGACGAAAATCGCCGGAAGAAACGGCTCGTTGTCGGATTTTCACGCCGTGGGAACGGTGTATATTCCGAATAACCACGACCCGTCCCCCGTTGCGTCCAGTCACCTCCGCACGGTGGAGGCGAACTATCGATGGTATCACCGAAGACACTCTTTGCGACGGTATTCGCGGCCGTGATGGTCGCGTCCATGATCGCGCCGACCGCGGGTGCGGCGGCGGCCATGGACGCGACCGGCGGCGACGCGATCGACGCCGGAGCGGCCGACGTCGACGCAGACGTACAGCCACAGACCGAAACGACACCGACGACGAACCAGAGCGAGCGCGCCGAGCGGAAGGCGGAGGCGCTCGACCGCGGGACGCGCCTCGCGCCCGGCGCCGACCGGACCGGAATCCACCCGGCGCTCCGGTCGGCGAGCGGCGAGACGGTGGTCGTCATCTCCGTCGCTCGGAACCTCGATCCGCGGACGCTCCCGACGGACGAGGACGAGGCGCTCGCTCAGATCAAGTCCGACACGGAAGCGACGCAGGCTCCGGTCGTTGACGAGCTGAACGACCTCGGCGCCGACGTCCGGAACCAGTTCTGGGCGGGGAACATCATCACCGCCGAGGTCGACTTCGACATGACCGACGCTCGGCGCCTGACGGACATCGACGGCGTGAAAGCCGTCTCGCCGAACGTGCGCTACGAGCGTCCCGACCCGCCGACGACGAGCGACGCGGGCGCGGCACCGCTGGACAACGACACCGAGTACACCTACGGACTCCAGCAGATCAACGTCCCCGAGTTCGAGGACGAGTTCGGCGTACAGGGCGAGGGCGCCACCGTCATGATCGGCGACGACGGCATCTCGAACCCCGAGGCGGGCCACCCCGACCTCGAGTTCGCGAAGGAGGCGATCGTCCAGAACGGCACCGTCGACGAGGGGACGCTCGTCGGCGGGGCCGAGGGCGCACACGGCGAGCACACGGCCGGCACCGCGACCGGCGCGGCGGATCCGGCCGGCGACGTGCCGCGGTACGGCGTCGCCCCCGATGCGGACCTGCTGATGGCCGACGTGTTCGCGGGCGGCGCGTTCACCGAGGACATCATCGCCTCGATGGAGTGGGCCGCGGAGAACGACGCCGACGCGGCGAGCTTCAGCCTCGGCTTCCCGTCCTCGACCGGCCTGTCGACGTTCCAGCCGGCGTACGTCGAGACGATCGAGGACGTGAACGCGGCCGGCACCGTCGCTGTCGTCTCCGCCGGCAACTCCGGTAGCGGCAACGGCGGCGGACCGGTCACCTCCCCGGCGACCAACTTCCGCTCGGCGACGGTGGGCGCGTCCAACCCGAGCGAGTCGATCGCCCCCTTCTCCAGCGGCGCCGTCGTCACCGACGACCGCATCGAGACCATCGGCGAGGGGGACCTCCCCGACACGTTCCCGCACTCGTACGTCAAGCCCGACGTGGCCGCGCCCGGGGTCGACGTGCTGAGCGCCGGGCCCCTCGGCACGGCCGTCGAGGACCCGAACGCGACGTACTCCCTCTCCAGCGGCACGTCGATGGCCGCTCCGCACTACGCGGGCGCCGTCGCGCTGCTCCAGTCGGCCACGGACGAGGACCTCTCGCCCGGGCTGATCAAGGCGGCGCTCGCGGAGACCGCGGAGAAACCGTCGAACGAGTTCCCGAGCGCGGACGGACGCGACATCCGGTACGGCACCGGGATCATCGACGTTCACGCGGCCGCGCAGGCGCTGAACGAGACGCAGACGATCGAGGGCACCGTCACCGACAACGCAACCGGTGACGCGGTCGTCGGCGCCACCGTCGGCACCGACGCCGGCGCGCTGACGACGACCGACTCGAACGGCTCGTACGTCCTCGAAACGACCGAGGACCCGGCGACGGTCACGGTCGACCAGTTCGGCTACGTCGAGCAGACGGCCGAGGTGAGCGGGGGCGCGACGACCGACTTCGCGCTCGAACCGCAACTCGCCGTCGACCTGATCGAGGGACAGCCGGCGTTCGCGGCGACCGGCGGGAACGTCACGCTCGTCCTCGACGTTCGCAACCTCGACTCGCTGACGATCGACCTGACCGACGACTCCGAGCTCGACGCCTCGGACCTGACGGTCTCGGTCGCGGGCGACGAGATCGCGCTCGGCAACGAGACGGCGCTCGGCGGCCTCTCGGCCGACGCCGTCCCGGTCACCGTCGCCATCGCGGACGACGCGCCCACGGGCGCGACGTTCGCACTCGAACACACCTTCGTCGGCGAGGGCGACGAGCTCGTCGTCGAGACCGGGCCCACGGAGACCGTCGACGAACTCCAGGGGCCGGAGTTCGAGGTGACCAGCATCGACGTCCAAGAGGACGTCACGCCGAGCGAGTCGATCCTCATCACGGCGACGGTCGAGAACGTCGGCGACCAGACCGGATCGACGCAGACGCTCACCGCGATCCAGGACGCGGCCACCGGCGGCGAGGAGAACTTCATCTTCTTCCCGCCGAGCGACGTCTCCAACCTCGCGCCCGGGGAGACGCAGACGTTCGAGACGAACTTCGGCTCCATCGCCGGGATCAACGCGATACTCGGCACCGACTTCGGTCCCGGCGACGAGCTGGAGGCCGTCCAGCAGGTGGGGTCGAACCTCGACCCGACCGTCGCGCCCGAACCCAACGTCAGTGACGAGGCCACCGCGCCGTTCACCGTGGTCGCGAACGGCACGGCCTTCGAGGTCAGCGGCCTCTCGGCACCGTCGTCGGCCGACGCCGGGGCCGAGATCGACGTGAGCGCGAACGTGACGAACGTCGGCTCGGATGCGGGCGAGCAGTCCGTCGACTTCGTCTTCGACGGGTCCGTCGCCGCCAGCCAGAACGTCTCGATCGACTCGGGCGAGACCCGGACGGTCACGTTCGAGGACGTTCCGCTGCCGGACGCCGACGCGGTCTTCGAACACGGGATCACAACCGAGTACGACGGCCAGTTCGCGCAGATCGTCGTCGGCGACGTGCCGACGCCGACCGTCGCCGTCGTCGACGACACCGGCGAGTTTGGCGGTGACGTCGTCGGCACGCTCGACGCCGAACTGCCGCCGAACTACGACGTCACGACCGCGACGTCCGACGCCGTGACCGACGGCGACGTCGACGCCGACGTCCTCGTCGTCCAGCAGGTCGATCCGGTGAACGGCCCGGCGCTCGTCGACTTCGCGCAGAGCAGCGCCGTCGGTACCGTCTGGCTCGACAACTGGGGCGGCGACAGCAACGGCGTCCCGGTCCGGTCGGCCAACGCGGACGACCCCGCCCAGACGTTCGAGGGCGACGGCGTCCCGACGCCGATCACCTACAACGTCGAGTCGGCCCACCCGATCTTCGACGGCGTGGCCGAGCCGGGCGACTCCGTCCCGATCCACACGGGTACGTTCGGTGACCACACGTGGTTCAACGGCACCGACGCCGACGTGCTTGCCTCCGTCGCGGCCGACGGCGGCGCCGTCGTCGCCGGCGACGCCCTCGCCGTCGACGACGCGAACAACACGGTGTACGCCTCGACGCTCGGGTACTCCACGTTCGTCTCCACGCAGGACTTCACCGCAGAGGCGGACGCGATACTCGCGAACTCGGTCCAGTACGCCACCCCCGAGGGTGACGGCACGGTCCAGTTCGGACAGGAGGAGTACGCTTTCGGTCCCGACGAGACGCGCACGCTGACCGTCGAGACGACCGCCGAGGACGTCGCGGGCTACGAAGCGCAGATCGAGTTCGATCCGGAGGCGATCACGGTCGAGAGCGCCTCGGCCGGGAACCTCTCCAGTCCGATCTCGGTCAACCGCGACAACGAGAACGGGACGGTCACCGTCGCGCAGGCGCAGGCGAACGGGGCCGCGCAGCCCGTCCTCTTCACCCTCGAAGTCACCTACGAGGGCGACGAGGAGACCACGACAGACCTCGCGTTCGACGCCGAGAGCTCGGAGCTGTTCGACGCGGACACCGAGTCGCTGGACGTCGACTACGAGGGCGCCACCGCCGTGAGCGGTCAGCTCGGCGACGTCAACCTCGACGGCGACGTCGGCGTCGACGACGCGATCCTGATCCAGCAGTACATCGCCGGGCAGGAGCCCGCGGACGACTTCAACGCGGCGCTTGCCGACGCCGACGGCTCCGGAACGGTGACGATCAGCGACGTGATCGAAGTCCTCGACGAGGTCGCCGCCGACGGCGATTCGGCGGACACCCCGCAGGACGCCAACGAGGAGGTGAGCGCGCCCGGCGCGGCGGCGTAACCGCGACGAGCGGCCGGACGCGCCGCGCGCTACCACGCACCCATCGCCGCGCGGGCGGCGATTTTCATACGGTGGTAGCCGAACCGGCTTTCCGACGCCGCGGACCGGCCCGGGCTCCGACCCGGGTACCCGACGCTCGACCGGGCTTCTCCCCGGGCGAACCACACGACCCACGACGCGACCCATCCCACGAATGACGACACACACTCCATCCAACCGCCTGCTCGTCTGCCTCGTCGTCGCGACCGTCGCGCTCGCTCCGCTCGCCGGCGGGGCGGCCGCGGCCGGTGCGACCGCTGACGCGAACACCGACCGCGTCGACCAATCGACGGCGGTCGAACAGGCGGACCCGGCCGGCGAACTGACCCTGAACGCGACCAGCGAGACGAACGACACGGTGACCGTGACGCTGTCGACGACCGTTGAGGACGTCGCGGGGTACCAGGCGCACCTCACCTTCGACCCGGACGCGACCGCCGTGGTGAACGTCTCCGGCGGCGAGGGGGAGTTCGACGGCGACCCCGTGACGAACATCGACAACGAGAACGGGACCGTCCAGTTCAACGGCCTCGCCGCGAGCGCACCCGACAGCGGCGTCGACGCGCCGACGATGGCGACGGTCGTCTTCGAGACGCCCGACGCGCCGACGGACGTCTCGTTCGTCGCCGCGGACTCGCTCGTGGCGACGAGCGAACCCGAAGACGTCACCGACCTCGTCCGGAACGGCGTCACCCTCGGCGGAGATGGCGGAGACGACGGTGACGGTGGAGACGGCGGAGATGACGGAGACGACGGTGGAGACGGCGGTGATGGCGGCGACGACGGCGATGACGGAAGTGATGGCGGCGACGACGGCGATGACGGAAGTGATGGCGGCGACGGCGGTGACGGTGGAGACGGAAGTGATGGCGGTGACGGCGGTGACGGTGGAGACGGAAGTGATGGCGGCGACGGCGGAGACGGAAGTGATGGTAGCGACGGTAGCGACGGAAGCGATGGTAGCGACGGTAGCGACGGAAGTG
>ERZ1034543.53-NODE-53-length-30085-cov-5.070763_pt1 | contig 30085 bp, 18 predicted proteins | sample MGYA00520654_ERZ1034543 | MGnify/ENA primary metagenome ERZ1034543 (study PRJEB33760, sample SAMEA4777712) | hypersaline lake metagenome | biome: hypersaline environment; feature: brines | place: Spain | collected 2012-08 | depth 0 m ... | reverse complement strand
CCCGTCCAGGCGATTCATCTGGGGACGGCTGCCCATCCTCCGGGCCTACCCAGCCGACGTATCTGCAGGGGCCGCCGCGACCACACGCTCCATCAGGTCCTGGTACGCCGCCTGTACCTCCGGTTCGTCGTAGAGGCCGTTGTGGGCGCCTCCCTCCACCATTACCAGCCTACGTGAATCGCTGGCCGCCTCCGCGTACAGACGACGGGCCATCTCAGGGTTGGTGACGGGGTCCTCGGTCCCCCCCACCACCAGCAGCGGGGCCGTCAGCGAGCGGACGCGCTTCAGGTTGTCGTCGTTTTTGAGGGCAGGATCAATGTCGACCCCCAGAAACAGGCGAATGTACCAGGGAAACAGGTGGCTGGACCAGTCTTCCACGTTGGTGGCCGGGTTTTCGAGAACCACGCCACCTACGGTACGCTCTGCGGCAACGTGGGTGGCCAAAAACGTGCCCATGGAATGTCCCCACACCACAACCCGGTCGGGCGACACGTCGGGGCGCGCCACCAGCGAGTCGTACACCGCCACTGCGTCGTCTCGCACCGCACTGGCGCTGGGCGATCCGTCGCTGCGCCCGTACCCACGGTAGTCCCAGAGCAAGGCATTGGCTGGCGGGCGCGTAAGGGCCTGCAGGTAGCCCGTCGACTGGACGAGGTAGAAGCCGTTTCCCCCAAAGAACAGCACCGTCGCGTCGGCCTCCGGCTGCGTAAGGTGCCAGGCGTTCACGTCCACGCTGTCCGTTACGGGAACGGAGCGGACCTCGAGGCGCACGCCGTCGAGCGCAAAGGTCTGGGGCGTGACGGACGCCTTGGGCTGGAAGACGGTCTCCTCGTCGATGGTGATGGCCGAACAGGCCACCAGAAAGAACGAGGCGACGAAGACGAGCAGGAGCGCGCGCATGGGGCGGATGGAGTTGCGGGAATAATGGAGTTGCGGCAACAGTAGTGGGCCGTTCCGACGAATAAGACGGGCCAGGGGTTGAGAGCCGCGTGCAATTCCCCTGTAACGCTCTCCCTGTGACGCTTCTACGGCGCGCCGGGGGCATCGTACCACGGGTTGGTCTCGGGCCGCTCGCGACCGTCGTGGACGGCGCTGTAGCGCAGGTAGTTGTCGGCCCCTTGTCGGATGGCGTCCACCTCTTCGTCGGTCACCTCGCGCACCACCTCAGCCGGCTGCCCCAGGACGAGAGATCGCGGTGGAATCTCCGTGTTTTTAGGAATCAGGGCCTGCGCGCCGACGAGGCTGTGGCGTCCAATAACGGCGTGATCGAGCACGGTGGCGCCCATGCCCACCAGCACCTCGTCTTTGATCGTGCACCCGTGGAGGATGGCCCCGTGCCCGATCGTTACGCGGGCGCCAACGTCCGTGGGCGCGGTGCCGTGCGTCACGTGCACGACCGTGTTGTCCTGCACGTTGGTCTCCGCCCCCACACGGATCCAGTTCACATCTCCCCGCAGGGTGCAGTGGTGCCAAATGCTTGCGCCGGTGCCCAGGGTTACGTCGCCGCTGAGGACGGCCGTATCGGCGATGAAGTTCGAGTCGTCGTAGGACGGCTCGGCGCCGAGAAAAGACTCAGTCATGGAGGGAAGAGGAACCTTTTCGGGAGCGGATGAGAAGATGGTGGTCGAAGCCCTCGGCAACTCTCGCCTCGTGTCTGTTCTGGCAATGCCTGCGCCCCAACCGTCGTCGTTCGTTGCGCGGCGCCCCTACCGGGCCCTCGGACTGGTCGCGGGAATTTTTGTGGCCGCCTATGTCGCAACGCAGTTCCTCCACGTTCTGTTTACAGTGTTCGCCGGCATTCTGTTGGCGGTGTTTCTGGCCGGGGTCTCGCAGGCGCTGGAGGAGGACACACCCCTCCCCCGCCCCGTGGCCCTCTTGCTGACCGTGGTGGGGCTGGTGGGCATCCTCGTGGGCCTGTGGTCCCTGGCCGGACCCGACATTTCCGAACAGGTGAGTGCCCTGGCCGCCCTCCTCCCCGACGCCACCGAGCGACTGGCGGCCCGGGCCCGCACAAGCGCCCAGCAGTACGAATGGCTCCGCCAGTTTGTGGACCCGACCCAGCTGCTGCCCCCCGTGTCCAGCGTCATCGGTCGCGTCACCAACGTCTTTCGGGGCACGATCAACCTCGTGGTGAATGCCTTCATCATTCTCTTCATCGGCATTTACGGGGCGGCGGCGCCGCAGACCTACCTCAACGGGATCGTGCAGCTGATTCCGCCCGCGTCTCGTCCCCGGGCCCACGAGGTGCTCTACGCGATTGGGCGTGCGCTGCGGTGGTGGCTTACGGGGCGCCTCGTCATGATGGTGATTGTGGGCGTGCTCACGGCCCTCGGGCTGCAAGGGGTTGGCATTCCGTCGCCTATTGCCCTCGGACTGGTGGCCGGGCTCTTTTCGTTTGTGCCGTACCTGGGGCCGGCCCTGTCGGTGCTGCCGGCCGTTCTGGTGGCGTCGGTACTGGGCGGCACGGAGGTGGTGTACGTGCTGCTGGTCTACACCACCGTACAGCTGCTGGAAAGCTACCTCATTGCGCCTCTCGTGCAGCAGCAGGCCGTGCACATCCCGCCGGCCGCCGTAATCACGGCGCAGTTTGTTGGCGGGATTGGGGCGGGGGCCGTCGGGGTGCTCCTGGCGACCCCTCTTACAATCGTGGTGATTGTGCTGGTGCAGACGCTGTACGTTGAGGACGTGCTGGGCGACGAGGTGTCTCTTCTGGGCGAGCACTGAGTCTGTCTGCTCCTGCAGGCGTCTGCTCCGCGGGGGGCGGGGCCGCCGGAACGACGCAAAGGACGCTTTTCTGGCGGGCACAGACTGCCCGCATCGTCGCGCCGTGGGGCCGTGCCCTCCCAGGGGCCTCCCTACGCCCGGGGGAGTTGCACGGTGAAGCGCGTGCCGTCGCCCTTTTCCGTTTCCACGTCGATCGACCCGTTCATCTGGTCGACCACCCGCTTTGTCACTGCGAGGCCGAGCCCGCTGCCCTCGTACTCCCGCGCAACGCCCTCCGATTCCTGCCGGAACGCCTCAAACAGCGCGGCGGTCTGCTCCGGATCCATTCCGATGCCGGTATCCTCCACCTCCACGGCCACCGCTCCATTTTGCCGGGTGGCCCGCACCCACACGCTGCCCTCGTCGGTGTACTTGAGGGCGTTGGAGAGTAGGTTCCGCAGCACGATGCGGAGCCCGCCCGGATCGGCCCGGCCCCGAAGCGGCTCCGAGGGGGTGCAGACGTGGAGCGCCAGGCCTTCTTCTTCGGCCTGCGGCGCAAACAGCTCGGCCGTTTCGTTGATCTCCTCGGCGAGCGACACCGGCTCCGGGGTCAACTCCATTTCGCCTGCTTCCAACTTCGACAGGTTGAGCACCGAGTCGAGGGTTTCCATGAGGCGGTGGCCGCTCTCCTCAATGAGCCGGGCAAACCGCCCAATTGGCCCCTCTGCGTCCGGGCGCACCTCGTCGCCAATGACCTCGGCGAACCCGATCATTGAGGTAAGAGGGGTGCGGATCTCGTGGCTCATGTTGGCGAGGAACACCGACTTCATGCGGTTGGCCTCCTGGGCCTCGTTTTTGGCCTCCTTGAGACGCTCTTCCCGTTCTTTTCGCTCGGTGACGTCCCGGTACACCCAAAGGGCAGCCGTGTCGTCGGCGAGGTCGTACGGCACGAAGTCGCGCTCCAGCGTGCGACCGTCGGCCAGCACCAGCTCGTCGTCGAAGACCGGCTGTCCCTGCTCCCGAATGGCCTGCGTGCGCGCCCGGAACGCCTCGGGGTCGGCCACCTTTTCCGCGGCCGTGTCGGCAACGCGGGCGGCCTTCGTCCCCTCAATCTCGGAGGCAGAAACGGGCAGTCCCAGCCCCTCGCAGAAGCGCTCGTTGGCGGCCAGCACGGTTCCCGCTCCGTTTTCGGCGAGCACGCCCAGGGGCAGATTTTCGAGGATCGCCTCCAGGGTCGCGTTGGCCTGTTTGAGGGCTCGTTCGCGCCGCTTGCGGGTCGTGATGTCGGTGTAGATGGCGTGGCCTTCAGGGGGGCCGGTGTCGGGGGTGCGCCCGGCCACCTGGATGCGGAAGTCGCGGGGCCCGTTGGGGGTTTCGCATCGCACGTCGGTGCGCACCGCGCCCTGCGTGAGGGCCTCGCGGTCGATGCCAACGCCTCCGGTCTGGCCGTCCAGCATCAGCACGTCGTCGAGGGTTTGCATGTCCGCCGCGGTCTGCCCCACGCCAAATACCGCCTCGAAGGCCTCGTTCACGTCGGCAATCCGAAGCCCGTCCTCGCCGGCCGTGCACCGCACCACCGGGGTAGGAAGGCTTTCGAAGAGCGTTTCGAAGCGATCGCGCTCCTCACGCACCGCCTTTTCGGCCTCTTTCCGCTCGGTAATGTCGAGCAGCACCCCGTTGTAGACGCGCTCCTGGTCGCGCAGCTCCGGTGTGGCCGTGCCCAGCAGCCAGAGGCGCTCGCCACTTGGCGCTTCGAACGGAAACTCGAGGCGCCAGTCGTCCCCGTGCTGCACGGACGCGTGTATGCTCTTTAGAAGACGGGCCCGGTGCGGCTCCGGAACGCGCTCCAGCAGCGCCTCCAGAAACGCGCCCGGATCCGATGAGATGCCGAGCAGATCCGTGGCGTGGTTGCTCACGAAGTAGGTGCCGTACGTGCCGTCCGGACGAGCGTAAAACTGGTATACCACCCCCGGGATGCTGTTGGCGAGGCCACGGAGGCGTGTTTCTCGCTCACGGAGGCGCGCCTCCATCTCCCGCTGCTCAGTGACGTCGCGCTGCACGGCGGTCCAGTACTCAATGTCGCCCGCGTCGTCCCGGACCGGCACGGCGGTCCACTGGGCCACGTACGGCGTGCCGTCCTTGTGGTAGTTTACGGTCTCCCCGGTCCAGGGCTCGCCCGCCGCCCGCGCCTCCCGCAGCGACGCAATCACCGCGGGATCCGTGTCCGGGCCTCGCAGCACCTCTGGCGACTCGCCCAGAAGCTCGTCCTCGCGGTACCCGGTCATTTCCTCGAAGGCGGGGTTGACGTAGCGGATGGGCTCGGCCGGCGTGGCCTCGGTAATCAGGACCCCGTCCTCGGCCTGTTCCACGGTTTCGGAGAGGACCCGCAGGCGCCGCTCTCTGGCCTTTCGCTCGGTGATGTCGGTGATGACTCCGTCGTAATACTGTACCGCCCCGTCGTCGTCGCGGACCACGGTTCCGCTTACCAGCCCAATGAAGGTGGTGCCATCTGCGCGCTGAAACTCGGCCTCCACCCCGTCGAACGAGTTCTGTCCCTGTGCGGCCGTGCGGAGCTGCCGCCGGGTCTCTGCCGTGGGGTACAAGGTAGTGGGATCCAAGTCCAGCACCTCCTCCACGCTGTCGTACCCGAACAGGTCGGCAAATGTCTGATTGGCAAAGACCAGCCCGTCATCGGCCGTGGAGCGGTAGATGCCCTCCGACACGTTTTCGGTGATGGCACGGAGCCGCTCCTCCCGGTCGCGGAGCTGCTTTTCGACCTCCTTGCGGTGCAGCGCACTGGCAATGGTGTCGCCCAGCACGCGCAGGACGGTAACGGTTTCTTCGTCCCACGAAACGTGCGCGTTGACGGCGTCGAACCCCACAAACCCGCCCAGGCGGCCTTCATAGGTGAACGGGAGGACGACCAGCGACTCAATGCCCTGCGCGTCAAGCACGTCCTTCGTGGCGGCCGCCTCGTCCGGAAGGTCATCCACGGCGGGAATTGTGAGGGGCTCTCGGCGACACATCTGGCGGGTCCACCACGGCAGTGCGGCACAGGAGAGGTCCTGGAGGTTGTCTCGCTGGGCGGGGATGCCGTCGGCGCACCACTCGTGGGTGTTGCTCTGGGTCACGTCCTCGAACGGATCGGTGGAGGGGTCGCCGTCGAACCGAAACACGTAGCTTCGGTCCGCCCCCACAAACGCCCCCACGGTCCCCAGGGCGTCCTCGATGGCGCGATCCAGCTGCTCGATCGGGGTGTCGATGAACGCGGCGGACACTTCGACGAGGAGGTGCTCCAGGTCGGCCCGGCGGGTGAGGCGGTCCTGCACCTTGCGCCACTGCGTCACGTCGCGCACCACCGAGAGGGCGGCGGCCTGTCCCTCGTACTGTACCGGCACGGACCGCGACTGCACGATCCGTTCGCTGCCGTCCAGCCCTACGACGCGATGTTCGTGGGGGGCCGGCGCCTCGCTGTCGTGAATCGCCTGCAGCCGCGCCTTCATCCCGTCACGCGCTTCCGGGGCCACCAGGTCGAACACCGACGCGTCCTGGAGGGCAGTCGGGCCGGGAGCCCCGAAAAGGGACGCTGCCTGCGCGTTGGCGTAGACGATCTCGCCGTCGATCGTAATCAGAACGGCCTCCTGCAGGTTTTCCACGAGATGCTGCCACTGTCCCTGCTGCTCCACCAGGTGGTTCTGGATCGACAGGTGGGCCTGCGTAGCCCCTCCGGCGCCCACCGCAGCGGCGGCCATGCCCGAAAGCACGGCGGCAGGGTGCACCTGCGGCGGCGGGCCCACCAGCAGGCCGCCCCCTACCAGCAGCAGGCCGCCCCCCGCAAGCTGCCACGCCGCACGCGCCGAGCCGCTGCTCAGGCCCGTTCCCCCAATAAGGCCCGCGTAGACCAGCAGCAGGCCGAGCGCATACTCCTCCGTGGTGTGGTTCAGAATCACGACTGCAACGACCCAGGCCAGAACCACAAGCAGACCGCCCCGCACCAACGCACTGGTTCGTACGCAGAGGTGCGGGGCGAAGTGCGCCGCCACGTACAGCCCACCCATGAGGCCCGCCACGGCGAACCACGCTAGACTCGGATCGGCGGCCTGAATGGGCAGCACCAGACGCAGCAGGCCCATGGCCGATAGCAGCCCGGCCCCCAGCAGGCCCACTCGCCGGCAGGCCCGAAGCCGCGACCTCTCCGCCGGACCGACGTCCCCCTCGTCGATCCCAAGATGCGAGACAAACTGCTTTGCAGACTGGATCATCGAACGACGGGGAGCGAGCGACAGGGTTGAGGAACGAGCGCACGCGGCAATCGGCCACGAGCCCAGCGGGGCCAACGACGGCCCCTCCTCTGAAACTCGCGACATACAGGCCCACGTTGCATCTCAGCAAAATTCATGCAAAGCGGCCGAATCATCCAGCATCTGGACAGGTCTGCCCGTCGGCCAACCAACCGGAATTTTTCTCCACTGCCCGGGCGTTTCAACGACGCAGGGGACAGCACGAGGCCTTGCTTTTCTTCGCGACGTGGATCGTCACGCGACGGAGCCGTCCTTCCCGTCTCCCGTCCGGGCCGCGCCATCGGCCGTTCCGGCGGCCCCCGGCAGGCGAACAGTGAAACGACTGCCGGTTCCCTTCTCCGTCTGCACCTCGATGGATCCGCCCATCTGGTCGAGGGCCTCTCGCGTAACGGTAAGCCCTAGGCCAGTGCCCTCGTACTCGCGCCCGAGTCCCTGCGACTCTTGCTTGAACGCCTCGAAAAACCCGGTCACCTTCTCCTGGTCCATCCCGATGCCCGTGTCCTCCACCACAAGCACCGCCCCTGCGTCTGCGGAGCGCACTCGCACCCATACGTCGCCCCCCTCTTCGGTGTACTTAATCGCGTTGGACAAGAGATTCCGAAGTACGATGCGCAGCCCGCCCTCGTCGGCCCGTGCGCAGACGTCATCCGCGGCACGCACGTGGAGCCGAACGCCCGACGCCTGTGCCTGCGGCTCGAATTCACTGACGGTCTCTTCCACCTCGGCGGTGAGGTTGATCGGCACGAGCGATAGGTTCATCTCGCCCGCCTGAAGCTTCGAGAGGTTGAGAACGCTGGTGAGGGTTTCCATGAGGCGGCGGCCGCTTTTTTCGATCAGGCCCGAAAACCGAGTGAGGACCGGAAGGTCGAGGTCGCTGGCCTGCTCGGCCTCGCGCACCACGTCCCCGATGGCCTCCGCAAAGCCCAGGATGGAGGTGAGGGGCGTGCGGATTTCGTGGCTCATGTTGGCCAGGAACGCACTTTTGAGCCGGTTCATGCGCTCGGCTTCTTTCTTGGCGGTGCGCAACTGCTGCTTCTGGCGCTTGCGGGCGTCGATGTTTTCGACCATGCCCACCACCTGCACCCCGTCGGGCACTTCGCGGCGCGATACAGTGAGGTGCGCCCAGAACGTATCGCCGTTGCGGCGCCGGTAGCGCTGTTCGAGCTGGTACTGGTCGCACGCCCCCGCCGCCAGTTCCTGGAATTTTTCGCGGTCGCGTGCCCGGTCGGCGGGATGGGAAAAGGCCCCGAAGTCTTTTCCACGAAGCCCCCCGGCCTCAAATCCCAGCATCGACTCCAGGGCAGGGTTGGCCTCCAGAATGGCCCCGGACTCGTCGACCAGCGCAATCCCCAGTCCCGCATTTTCGAAGAGCTCCTGGAAGCGATGCTCAATGTCGCGCCGCTCGGTAATGTCCTGAATGTGAAAGACGGCGCCCTCGGCCTGATCCTTGGGGCCGGCCAGCGGGGCCCCGCTCACCGACAGGAGACGGCGGGAGCCGTCGGGCTGCGTAACAGTGTGTTCGACGTCGTAGAGAGGCTCCTCCGTTGCCAGGACGCGGGCAAACGGCAACTCGTCTTCGGGAATGGGAGTGCCGTCGGGGGTCGCAATCTCCCACGCAGGATCGTTGAACGCACGCTGGGTGATCTCCTGCTCCTCCAGCCCGAGCACCTCTCGGGTGCGGTCGCTCGCCCGGACAAAATTTCCTTCTCGATCCAGCAGCACGATGGCAACCGGACTCACCTCAAAGATGCGGTCGAGCAGATCCCGCTCCCGCTGCAGGGCGCGCTCTCGGCGCTTCCGCTCGGTGATGTCGCTGTAGATGGCGTACACCTCCGGCAGATCGGCCTCTGGGGTGCGCCCCGCCACGTGGACCTGAAAATCGCGAGGGCCATCGTTCGATCTCCGCCGCACCTCGATGCGCCGGGGGCCTTCTGCCAGCGCCTGCCGGTGGGTGCTCTCCCCGTCCTCCTCCGACGGCTTCCCCCATGCGTCTAGCGTTTCCCCCGCGAGTGCGGACGCCCCGTGCCCGAATGTCTCCTCAAACGCCTCGTTCGCATCCAGAACGCGGGTCGCGCCCTCCTGCACAGCGCAGTGCACCACCGGAGAGGGGAGGCTTTCGAAGAGGGTGCGGTATCGGTTGCGCTCTTCTCGGAGGGCCTGCTCGGCGCGTTTGCGGGGCGTAATCTCCAGCAGCACGCCGTTGTAGACGAGCTCGTCGTCGCGCTGGTGCGGGGTGGCCGTGCCCAGCAGCCAAATCTGCTCGCCCGAGGGGCGCTCGAACGGGGCCTCAAACCGGAGCGGGGCGTTCTCGCCCACCGCAGTCCGAATCGTATCGAGCAGGTCCTCGCGGTGGCCGGGGGGCACGGCCTCGAGGCAGCGCTCGAAGAAGTCGTCGGGGGCGGCGGAGATGCCGAGCAGCTCTTCGGCGTGTTTGCCCACGAAGTAAAACCCGTACTCTGGACCGGGGCGTGCGTACGCCTGGTACACCACCCCTGGAATGCTGTTGGTAATGCCCCGAAGGCGGGCCTCTCGTTCTTGAAGGGCCTGCTGGGCCTCCCTGCGCTCGGTGACATCGCGGATGAGGCTCCGCACCACGGGCCTGCCCTCCACCGAAGAGAGGCTGGCGGACACCTCGCCCCAAAAGACAGACCCGTCGGCTCGCTCGTAGCGCGCAGTGGCCCGGTACGACCTTCCGTCTCGGAGCGACGCGAGCTTCTCGTCGGCCGTGTCTGCGTCGGCCGGCAGGTGTAGGTCCGCCACGCACATTCCCCGCAGCGTCGGCTCGTCGTACCCGAAGAGGGACTGCGCCTGCGGATTGGCCTTCCGGACGCGGCCCTCCAAATCGTGGACCAGGATGGCCTCGCGGGACTCTCGGAAGAGCGATCGGTAGAGCTCCCGGCTCCGCCGAAGCGCCTTCTCGGCTTCTTTTTGGTCGGTAATGTCTTGCACCGCCCCGGCCACCTTGCGCACCGTCCCGTCCTCGTCGGCAACGGGGGCCGCCACGGTCCGCACCCACCGGCGATGGCCCTGGGCCGTCACGATGGGCAGTTCCAGGTCGTGGGCGGACTGTTCTTCGATGGACCGTCGGAATGCCGCCCAGGCCTCCGAGCGGGCGTTCGGGGGGTACAGGGACAACGCCCGCTTCGGACTTAGGTCCTCCTCGGGGCTGAGCTCGCAGATGCGATACACCTCGTCGGTACAGCTCAGGGTTCCAGAGGCGAGGTCAACCTCCCACGATCCGGCCAGTCGCTGCGACTGCTGCAGAAGGCTTTTCTGCCGACGAAGCTGCTTCTCCTGCGCCCGCTGCTCGGTCACGTCGCGCTGCAGGGAGACCCAGTGCAGGATGGTGCCCTCCGGCCCCCGCACCGGCGATACGTTCCACTGCACGACGTAGCGGGTGCCGTCTTTGCGGTAATTAATGGCCTCGCCCTCCCACTCCTCTCCCGCCCTCAGGGCCGTCCGCAAGTCTTCCAGGGTGTCGGGGTCCGTGTCGGGGCCCTGTAAAAGGCGCGGGGTGCTCCCCACCGCCTCCTCGGCGGTGTAGCCGGTCATGTCCTCGAAGGCGGAGTTTACGTACTCGATCTCCGGCCCCGGCGCGTCCAGAGGCGCGCCTTCGGTGATAAGCACCGCCTCTTGGGCCTGCTCGATCGCCTCGGACAGCACCCGCAGCTCTTGCTCCGCCTGTTTTCGTTGCGTAATGTCCGTTAGCACCGCGTCGTAGTAGAGCACCGTGCCGTCGGCGTCTCGGGTGGCCTCGGCACTCAGGTGCCCCACCTTGAGGTCGCCCTCCCGCCCCTGGAGCGTCACCTCCAGGCCATCGGCCCCGTCCCCCTGGAACATCTGGCTCTGCTCCGGCGGATACACGGCGAGCGTGGTGAGGTCCTGCCCAAGGAGCTCGTGCTCGTGCTCCGTCCCGAGCATGTGGGCCAGGGCGCGGTTGGCGTGGCGCACGCGCCCGGTGGGGCCGACGCGGAAAATTCCGGCCCCAATGTTTTCGGTAAGCGAGCGGAGCCAAGTGTCGCGCTGGCGAAGGCGGTCCTGCATGCGCTCTTGCCGGTGGGCCCACCGCAGCGTCCGGCCGGCCAGGGTGGGCGTTAGCTCCCCTTTGTGAAGGTACTCGGTTGCCCCCGCGTCCTGGGCACGGAGCGCCGCGTCGAGGTTGTTCTGCGCCGTAAGCACCACGATGGGCGTCTCGGGCGCCACGGCCGCCACGGCTTCCACCGTCGAGGGGCCTTCGCTGTCCGGAAGCCCTAAGTCCACCACCAGCACGTCGGGGGGAGCGGCCTGGATCGCGGCCCGGCCGTCCGCCAGCGTCTCCTCGTGGCGCAGCACCGTATCCACGTCGCTTTCTCGCAGCTGCTCGGCGAAGAGGCGGGCATCGCCCGGGTTGTCTTCGATGAGGAGCACGTTCAGGGAGGGGGCGCCCGGAGAAGGACCGGGAGGTGGCGGGCTCATGGGTGGACGTGGGTCTGCACGAGAGGCCGGACGGGGGACGCCAACAGGCGGATCTTCTCAACAGGCGACTCTTCTTTAGGCGTCGGGGAGGCGGACAACCTGAAACCAGAACTGATCGATCGATTGCACGATGGTGGTGATCTCGTCCAGATCGACCGGCTTCGTGACGTACGCGTTGGCGTGCCGGTCGTAGCTTTTGACGACGTCCTCCTCCGCTTCGGAACTGGTCAAGATTACGACGGGAACGCGGCGCAGGGTGGGGTGCGACTTCAACTCGTCGAGCAGGTCGTGGCCGCTCATGACCGGCAGGTCCAGGTCCAGCAGCACCAAGTCCGGCCGGGATTCAGTGGCGTCTTCGCTGAGCCCCAAAATGTCTTGGGCCTCCTCGGCGGTATGCGCCACCAGCAGGTCGTTTCGCACCTTGGCCTCGCGCAGCATCTCACGGGTCAGCCGCACGTCGGCCGGGTTGTCTTCCACAAGAAGGATGCGGACTGGGCGGGTACGCCCGTCGGGGGAGTCCGGGAATGACTCGGGGGAATCGCTCATGGCTGGCCTTCGGCCTCCAAATTTAAAAGGACGTGAAAGGCGGCGCCTTCTCCCGGCTCCGACTCTACCCAGATGCGCCCGCCGTGTCGCTCGGCGATTTTTTTACAGAGCGCAAGGCCTATGCCAGACCCCGCGTGCCCGGTGCCGTGGGGATCGAGCTGTTTGAAGATGCGGAAGACCTTGTCTTGGGCCCTGGCGGGGATGCCGGGGCCGTGGTCGCGCACCACCACGTGCGCCGCGTCCGCATCGGTGGTGCGCCCGGAAATCTCGACTCGCGGCGGGGCGTCGCCGTGGTAGGTGAGCGCGTTGTCGACGAGATTCTGAAAAAGGCGCCGAAGCTGCTCCGCGGTGCCGTGCGTGGTGGGAAGCGCCGTCCGCTCGACGGTGCCGCCCAACTCCTCGATCCGGCGGGCCAGGTCGGCCCGAACATCGTCCACAATCGTCCCGAGGTCGACACGGCCGAAGGTGCCCTCCTTGCGCCCAACACGGGAATACTGCAACAGCCCGTCGATGAGGGTCTTCATCCGCTCGGCCCCATCCACCGCGTACTCGATAAACTCACGAGCGCTCTCGTCGAGGGCCTCCTTGTAGCGTCGCTCTAGGAGTTGGAGGTAACTGGAGACCATTCGGAGCGGCTCCTGCAGGTCGTGGGAGGCGGCGTATGCAAACTGCTCCAGATCTTCGTTGGACTCTTCCAGCTTGCGGGCATGGCGCCGCAGCTTCGCTTCGGTCCGGCGCTGCTCAGTTCTGTCGTTAACGGCGAGAAGAATCCGCTCGGTGGCCTCCGCGTCCCCCGAGAGCATCTGGCCGTTCACGCGGAGCACCCGCCGGCCTTCCCTCCCGGCCTGCTGGTGGGCGTCGCCCAGGTGGAGTTCGAGGTCCCTAAACGGCTCGCGCTCTTCGCGCAGGCGAGCCAGGGATTCTCGGAGGGCCGGGCGATCGAAGTACCCGCCGCCAAGTTCGTACAGGACTTCCCCGATCGCCTCTTCGTTGGGAACCGAAAACGCCCGATGGAACGCGGGATTCACCTGCTGCACCACGAGGGCATCGTCCAGCACCAGCAGGGGCTCGTGCAGGGTGTCGACAATGCGCTGCGCGTCGATGGGGGTGGAAGCGTTGGGTCGCGACTCGGGCATGGAGTGGCGCCGGTTGGGAGTGCAGTTCGCCGTGTCTCTGTCGCCGTGTCGGCTCTCTCACGACGGGTGGGGGGGGCAACTGTGCATGGAGTCAAGAATTTCACCATCGGTGCCGAGAAACGTACAACACTGCCGAGGTCCTTAACTTATTTTCACAAAGGCCCCGTGTGCGTGCCCCCACACAGATGCGCGGGGCGTCTCCCTCTCGTTGCCCCCTGAGGAACGGCGAATTTTCCCGTCGGTCGAACCTTGCAGGCGGCGCACCAGGCGTTTTCGTCCGGGCGCTTTCGCCTCTCGGGCGCACGAGGGTCCTCAGAGTCGCTCCGCGGGGCCGTTCCACTGCGCCGTCCGTACGCCCGACCGCCCCGCTCGTTGCCCGAGGCGGCACCGGCGCATCGGCACCGGTTGTGCCGTAACGGTGCTGTGTTGTAACGGTGGCGCGGTGGCGCACACCCATCTGCTCAGCCCCGGCGGTGGCTGGACAGCCGTTCGGTTTGGGCAGACGTTCGGGCACGCCGGTTCTCTTTCTGACTTCGCGCACGCAGCGTCTTCTATGCGGCCTTCCACGCGGACCCTCTACATTCTCTCGTTCGGGCTACTGCTCGGCACAGGGCTTCCCGTTCGGGGTGGGGCGCAGCCGTTGCCGCCGCCAGCAGCGCCCGACACCGGCCGCGTGTCCGATGCCAGTGCCCAGGCTGCGCCCGAGCCGTACGCCACGTCTCGCAGCGTTGCGTACCACGTGCTGGCCGCCCCCGCCTACGCGCTGCACGCCGCCACGCGCCCCCTGGGATGGGCCGCCCAGTACGTGGAGCAGGAGTTCCCGAACCTCTTCAAGCCTCGCCGTCCTCCCCGAGGCGTGGTTCCACGGGTCGATCTGGGAGGCCCCGCTGGGCTCCTCGTGGGACTTGCTGTGTACGACAACCACGTGCTCGGCAGCCGCCATCGGGCCCGGTTGGAGGGCCTGTACGGCGGCCCGGACACGTTCGAGTCCGAAGCTGTGTACACCGTTCCCGCCCCTTTTGGCCGCGGCACCCGGGTCCGCCTGGCTGCGAATTTCTTTTCGGATCCCGAGAGCAACTTCTACCTGGACGGCAACGACAGCGTCCTCGATGCGGACAAGGCGGAGTTCTCGCGCGATCAGGTGGACGTGGCCGCGGGGCTTCGTGCCCGTCTTCCCGGCCGCGCGTATCGGGGCGAAGTGGAGTTGCTGTACGAGCACGTTGACACCGCCCTCGACGGCGCCACGGCCGCGTCTCCCGCCGGGCTCGGCACCGCCGACCTTCTCACCGCCGGCCTCACTCTCGCAGCCGACTTTACGGACGGCCCGCCCCGTCGCTCCGGGGGGACCGCGCTCATTCTCCGACTCGACTATAGCCACGACCTCACCGACGATCGGTATCGGTACGGCCGGTACGTGGCCGAGGTGCGGCAGTACGTTCCTGTTGGCTTTTTGCCGGAGGCCCGTCGGCTCGCCCTGCGGGGCCGCCTGGAGCAGGCCGGCCCCCTCTTTGGCGGAACGGACGTGCCGTTTTACCAGCTGCCCAACCTGGGCGGCCAGACGTCCCTCCGGGGCTTCCGCTCACGGCGCTTCCAAGACGACGGATCGCTGGTGCTGAACGCGGAGTACCGCTACCCGATCTGGTCGAACGTCGACGCCGCCGTGTTTGTCGACGCGGGACAGGTGTTCGGGGACCGGGCCGACGTGCGGGCGGACCGGTTTCACTGGAGCTACGGCGGGGGCCTGCACGTGCTGAACCGAAACGGCCTCAGCGCCCGCCTCGAAGTGGCCGGCAGCACGGAGGGGGTGCGGACCATCATTACGGTTGAGCCCACGTTCCAGCGCGTGGCCCGGTAGACGCTTCCCGGCGCCTGCTTGCCCCCTCCGTTTCTCTGAATTACCACCATCCCGCCCTCCTTCCATGCGCACCGCCTCGCGCGTTCCGTCGATGCGCCGGCTTCTTCTGCTCGGCGTGCTGTGTTGTGCTGCGGCCGTCGGGGCCTGTGGCAGCACGTCGCCGTACACGCTGGGCCCCATCAAAACCACAGACCCCGACACCCGCCCCACCGACCGCCCCGAAGAAACGGTAGAAAGCATGTACTGGGACCGGGTAGACATGAGCGTTTTTCACCAGCTCGAAAAGCCCCTCAACCTGAACTGGACGGGCCGCACCGTGGGCCGCGCCCTGGGCCTGGCCTCGGCCGACGCGGCCGACAACGTGAACGTGCTAGACGAGCCGCCCAATTCCAGCTGGTGGAAGCGGCGCCACTTCTACACCGAGATGTCGCCCCGCGAACTGGCCATTGGGCCCAACGAGCGCGACACGACCGGCCCCGCTGCCGGGCCGGCCCAGAACGGCACGTGGACCGTGACGAGCGGCAAGTTTCAGGGAGCCGCCCGCGGATTCCAGATCAAAGATCCGCGTGGAGACCGATACCTCATCAAGCTCGATGGACCGAACTGGCCCGAGCTCACCACCTCGGCGGAGGTCATTTCCACGAAAATTCTCTACGCGGCGGGGTACCACGTTCCGCAGAACACCATCACGTACTTCTCGCCGGAGCAGCTCCAAATTGCCGACGACGCGGAGGTGCAGGGCCGCGGCGGACGACGCTCTATGACCCGAGAAGACCTGCAGGCCCTGCTCGCCCCCTACGATCCGGGCCCCGATGGCCAGATCCGGGGCCTTGCCAGCAAGTTCGTAGACGGAGAGCCCCTCGGACCGATTTTCTTTGAGGGCACCCGCGACGGCGACGCCAACGACCGCGTGCGGCACGAACAGCGGCGCGAACTGCGCGGGCTGCGCGTCATCGGTTCCTGGATCAACGACGCCGATCGCCGCCACGCCAACACCCTGGCCGTGTACACCGACGAGCGGTACGTAAAGCACTACCTGATCGACATGGGCTCTACGCTCGGGGCCAACGCCACCAGCCCCCACCGCCCCATCCACGGCCAGGCCTACATGATCGACCAGCGAAAAATCTTGAAGGCCCTGCCGCTGCTGGGCGCCTATCCGTTTCCGTGGTGGGACTACGACCCATCGGTGCCCCACCCCGCCGTCGGCTACTACCGGGCCGACGTCTTCAAGCCCGGCGAATGGGTGCCCACCTATCCCAATCCGGCCTTCGAGAAGATGACGGAACGGGACGCGTACTGGGGCGCCAAGATTGTGATGAGCTTCACGGACAAGGACCTGGCGGCCATCGTCGAAACGGCCCAAATCAGCACTCCGGAGGCGGAGGCCCATCTGCTTCGTGTGCTCAAAAAGCGCCGAGACCTCGTGGGGCGGTACTGGTTCAACAAGGTAAACCCGCTGGATCGGTTCTCCGTGGGGGGCGGCTCCTCGCCCGCCCACGGGCGCGTCTCCGCAGCCCCACGCTCCCCCGAGACACTCCGCTTCGCAGACCTAGCGGTAGCGAGCGGACTGGCCCCCGAGGGGGCCCGCGAGTACCAATTCCAGATGCACGTGGCCGGCACACCGATGGGGCCTGCCCAATCGGTTGAAGACACGGCGCTCCCACTCTCCCTCAACGGCACCTCCCTGCGCACCCTCCTCGATGCCCGCGGCCGCTCGGCGCCCGACCAGCGCGTGGTCCGGATTGACCTCCGTACGCGCCAGAACAACACCCTCAGCGCCCCCACACGGGTGTACGTCCACGTTCCTGTCTCGGGCCCCGCCCGAGTGGTGGGCCTGGAACGGGAGTAGCAGCGGCGTCCGCCTGGCCTTCTCCGCGCGCCGGTTGCAGGGGCCGCAAATCAATTGCCGTGGCCGGGCGTTTGTGCGACGACGATTCCTCTCCGGCTGTTGCTACCTGCGTTGATGGGGCGCCTCTTAGAATCACTATTCGGACTCCGCCCGGAAGAGCGCACCCGGGCGTTGCTTATGGCAGGCTACCACGTCCTGCTGCTGCTGTCGCTGTACCTCTTGAAGCCCGTTCGCGACAGCCTCTTCCTCTCGGATCGGGGCGCGGCGGAGCTCCCGTTCGTCTTTATCCTCACCACCGCCGTGGTGGTGCCCGTCGCGCTTCTGCACACCCGCGCGGGCGCCCGCCTCGCCCTCGGCCCCCTCATCGAGGGAGGCTCCCTCTTCCTGGTCCTGAGCATTGTCGGGCTGCGCGGCCTCTTGGCCTTCAACGGCCCCTGGACCGCGTACGTGCTGTACGCGTGGGTGAGCATCTACGGGCTGCTGGTGACGTCTCAGTTCTGGCTTTTTGCAAACGCGCTGTTCACGTCGTCGCAGTCGAAGCGCGTGTTTACGGTTCTGAGCGCCGGGGCCATTGTGGGGGCCATTCTCGGGGGCGAGGCAACAAGCCTGCTCGTGAATGTGGCAGGGCTCGCCAGCCGCAACCTGCTGTGGCTGGCCGGCGGCGTGCTCCTTCTGGCCACGGGGCTCGCCCGCTTCATCCGCCTGCGTGCCCGCCGGCGCGGATCCGTTGCGGCCCAAACGAGCCCGGAAACGGACGAGGCCGCCGACCAAACCGCCCTGTCGGTCATTGGGTCGTCGCGCCACATTCAGCTCATCGTCAGCCTTATTGCGCTGATGGTGATCGTCACCACGTTCGTGGACTACCAGTTCAAGACCGTTGCCGCACGTGCCTACGCGTCCACGGCCGGCTTGACCTCTTTCATGGGGCAGTTTTACGGCGGGGTTAGCCTTGTCGCCCTGTTGGTGCAGTTCTTTGCGGCCCCGCGGCTGATGCGCGTGGTGGGCATTGGCGGGGCCCTGTCGGTCCTGCCGGGCATGCTGGCGCTGGGCAGCGTGGGAATGCTGCTGGTGCCCGGCCTCGCGGCGGGCATTTTTTTGCGGGGGGCCGGGCAGAGCCTCAAGCACTCGGTGGACAAGACGGGGCGCGAACTCCTGTTCGTGCCCGTTCCGCTGCCCAAGAAGAAGCGCGTCAAGGTGTTTGTCGACGTGTTCGTGGACCAGGGCGCTCAGGGCCTCGGGGGCGTGCTGCTGCTGTTTCTGGCCGCGAGCCTCGGCCTGAGCATGCAGGCCCTGAGTGCCGTCACCCTGGCGCTTATTGCCGGCTGGGGCCTCCTGGCGTACCGGGCGCGCCAGTCGTACATCGATCAGTTTCGGGCACAGCTGCGGGCTCAGGAGCCCGTCGCGGAGGGGCCCGCGGAGCCCGACCCCCCTACGGTTGACGATGCGCTCCTGAGCTCGCTGTGCAGCCACGCCGAGACAAAGGCCCTCCGCGCTCTAGAGACGATGGAGACGGACACGGACACCGCCGTCCCGATCGATGTTCTGCAGTGCCTGTTCGACCATCCCTCCGCCGCGGTCCGGGCGCAGGCCCTCCGCGTGCTTCGGGTGCGCCGGGTGGACGGCGTGGGCGAGGCGGTGGCCGAAATGCTACGCGATAGAGACCCCGACGTGCAACTGGAGGCGGCTCGCTACCTGTACTGCCAGCAGTCCGACCAGCGGACGGAGCGCCTGCGGCAGGGCCTGCAACACGACGACCCTCAGATTCAGGCCGCTATGGTAGGCCTTATTGCCACGGAGGGCGACCCCGAAGACTATGAACTGGTGTCCGAGTCGCTGCTGCGGCGCCTGGTGACCCAGGACGGCGACACGGCCCCGCAGACCCGAACGCAGGTCGCGCGGCTCCTCGGGGTGCTAGACCGCTCGTATCGCATCCCCCTATTGCACCACCTCCTGCAAGACGCGTCTGTGTCCGTGCAGCGGGCGGCCGTGCGGGCGGCGGGAAAAACGGGCGATCGGTCGTTCCTGCACCCACTGATCGAGCGTCTGGGGCGCGACGCGACAGAAGCGGCCGCCCGGCAGGCCCTGGCGTCTTTCGGGCCGCCGATTCTGGGAACCCTGTACGACTACCTGGTCGACTCGGCGGTGGACCTCGAGACGCGACGCCGCATCCCGCCTATTTTTGTGGAGCACCCCGGGCCCTTCGCCGTGGCTGCACTGGTGCGTGGGCTCAAAAAGACGCCTGTGCCCCTCCGGCACGCCATCACACGCGCGCTCAGCAAGCTTCACCAAACCGCCGAGGCGTCTCCCAACGCAGAAACCCTGGACGCTGCCATCCGCAACGAGGCGCGCCACCACGCGGCCCTCGGGCAGCTGCTGCGCACCCCCATCGCCCCCGACGGCCCGTCCCTACACGAAGACCTGCGGGCACTGCGAGAGGAAAGTCTCGAACGCATCTTTCGGCTTCTGGGCCTCCGGTACGACCAACGCGATCTCCACGACGCGTATCTGGGCATTACCAGCTCCGACCCCGCGCTGCGCGATAGTGCCGTGGAGTTTGTGGACAACCTCATCAACTACGACACACGCCGCTACCTACTGCCTCTTCTGGACGATCCGGAGGGCGAGCAGGCCGCCACCGTGGGCGCGGAGGAGTTCAATCTCCGGATCCGCACCCCCCAGGCGGCCCGCCAGCACCTGCGCACGGCCGACGACCCGCGTCTCTCGGCGTTGCTCGACGGCGCATCCATCCCGATTCTTTCCCCCGCGTCGGACGGTGCGCCGGACGGCGCCCCCACATCCGCCGACGCGGTCCTCCCGGCCGCCCCCGACCCTGAAAAGCCGTAACGCCGGACGGACGATTCCAGACACACGGCAGGTGTCGTTGGTCAGGCCCGTTGCTCCCCGGCGGCCATCCTCCCCGCCGTTCGCCGTCTTGTCCGCTTGTCGCCTCATCAATCGACGCCAGTAGGCACCGCCATGATTGACCGGCTGCGCCAGGAGTTTTTTGACATCCGCCCCGGCGAGTGGCCCAAAGCCCTCGGGCTTTCGGTCTACTTCTTTCTCGTGATCGCGATCTTCTGGGTCCTGAAGCCCATCAAGCGGGGGCTCGTAATTGGCTACTTTGGCGACCATCCGATCCGCCTCGCCGGGTGGGTGTTGTCGGGCGCCCAGGCCGAGCAGCTTGGGAAGGTGCTCAACATGCTCGTGGCCTTTGCGGTGGTGGGGGCTTTTACGTGGCTTGTGCGCCGCTACGCCCGGCACATTCTCATCCTCATTTTCTGTGGAGTGTTTGGGGGGCTTTTCCTCTTTTTTGGAAGCATCATTCACCAGATTGAGGCCCTGGGGCAGGGCGCCGTGTGGGCCTTCTACGTCACGGGCGACATCTGGACGACGGTGATGGTGGCCACCTTCTGGTCGTTTGCCAATGACCTCAATACCGGAGACCAGGCCGAGCGGCTCTACGGGGTGGTGGGCCTGGGCGGAGTGGTGGGCGGCTTTGTAGGGGCAACGATGGTGAGCGGCCTCGTAGAGCCGGTGGGGCGTTCCACCCTCGTGTACGCCTGCCTCGTGCCCACCGCGCTCATCGGCGGATTGGCCGTCTGGATTCATCACCGCGAGTGCGAGACCTCCCCCGACACGCCCTGCTGCCCGGAGGAGGAAGCCGTGCTCGAGCAGGACCAGGAGAACGCATTTTTGGAGGGCGGAAAGCTGGTTTTTCAGTCCCGGTACCTGCTGGGGATTGCCGCCGTGCTGGGCCTCTACGAAATGGTGTCCAATATTGTCGACTTTCAACTGGCTGTCGTTGTGGAGCGGCACATCACGGCCGATGCAGAACGGGACGCATTTTTCGGGCTGGTGGGCCAGGCAACAAGCCTTGTGTCCATCGGGGTGCAGCTGTTCGCCACGTCGTTCGTGATGAAGCGCTACAGCGTGAAGGCCGCCCTGCTGTTCCTCCCCGTCGCCATTTTGGGAGGAACTGTTGGCTTTGTCGCGCTCCCCTCCCTGGCCCTGGTCGGGTTTATGTCCGTGAGCGACAACGCCCTGAACTACTCTATCAATCAGTCGGCCAAAGAGACCCTCTACACCCCTACGACCCAAGACGAAAAGTACAAGGCCAAGTCCTTCATCGACATGTTCATCCAACGCGCCGCCAAGGTGGCCTCCGTTGGGCTCAACCTGGGACTAACGGCGCTCGTAGTTACGGACGCACGGTGGCTCTCTGTCGCGGTCGGGATCCTTCTGGTTGCCTGGATCGCGGTTATTCGGTTTCTGGGCCGCGAGTACGAGGCGAGGAAGGACGCCGGCTCCCCCACCTACGTCCGGGCCTGACGGGGAGGCGTCCACTGTTCAGGCATGCGGCTACGTTTTTTCACCAACGCACGTGGGAGAGAGGCGGATACGGATTTCTGCGCACGCGGTACTGGAGGCTTGCCCTGCGGAGCTGTGGCGCTCTGTTCCTCTCTCGTCACGGGACGATCGGCAGCGCCCGGAAGACAGTTCCGGTCCACGCCTCGGGCGCAGGGGCGGGGCTGTTTGAACGGAATGCCCGGGCTTCTCGATTTTCTCGCCTCGTGGGCACTGGTTCTTCGTAGACAATGGGCGTAGGCGCCCTGAAAGACGCTCCGGGCGTCTTTGCGCGGGGCCCTTCCCCGGTCCTCCTGTCTTTTTTCCCCTTCCTGCCGTTCCTTCCTCCCGCCGTGCCCCCCCTCTTCCGGCGTTTCCAAACGACAAGCAAACCTTTTTTCTTCGAAGAGGGTACCAACGCCGAAACGACTCGTGGGCACTCGCTTCCGGCACATCGGGCCCTTCGTCCCTGAAGGGGTCCGTGCTGTGACGCGCCCGGCCGCTGCCGGCGTCCTTCGCTGCGACCTTTGCTGCGACGTGTGCTGTCGTGCAACGGGCGCGGTGCGAGCCCTGCGTTGGACTCGGTTCGGGGTCTGCGCTACCCTCTCGATTCAGTGTTGGCTCAAGACTTGTCTCGTTGGCTCAAGGGCCTGTCTCGCCCCCTTGGGGCCGATTGTCCGGGAAGTCCCTTGGCCGTTCGGCCGAACTGGAAACGAGCACGCCCCCTCGCACACAGCACGCTACGTTCTACTGTTTTCAGGTGCTCATGTCCCCGCCCTCCCCTCCTGCGCCGTCCTCCGTCGAAGATTCTCCTCCGTCCCCCTCGCAGCCGAAGGCCTCCGGGTCGGTGCGCAACATTCTCGTGTCCCTTCTGCTCAGTGCGGCCGTACTCGGGGGCGTGGGCTACGTTACCTTCGACGCCTCGGCTTTTCGCCAGCTCATCCAGCACCTGCGTCCGGGGCTGCTGGTGGCGGCCGTGGGCATTTCGTTTGCGCGACTCGGGCTCGGGGGATGGCGGCTGAGCCAAGTGTCGCAGGGACGGCTCAGTGTGTGGAGCGGAACGCGGGGGCAGCTGGCCTGGGACTTCTTTTCGAGCGTTACGCCCTCCGTCGTGGGGGGGGGTCCGGTGGCGGCCTTCTACGTCGCGCGGGACGAGGATCTCGCGGTGGGCGAGTCGGCGGCCTTTATGTTTTTCTGCGTACTGCTGGACCAGTTGTGGTTTCTGTTGGCCATTCCGCTGCTGGTGTTGGCCACGTTCACCATCGATTTGCTGCCGGACGCGGCGGGCGCGGTGGGCCTCTGGGGGATGCTGGCGTACTTCGTCGGCTTGCTGGCGTGGTCTGGAATGTACGCCTACGCCACCCTGGTGCGGCCCCGCCTGCTGGTAGAGGTAACGGACTGGTGCTTCCAGTGGCGCTACCTGCGCCGGTTTCGGGAAACGGTGATGCGGGAGATGCGGTCGTACTTTCGCCGGGCACGGCACTTGGGGACGCAGCCCTTTTCCTTCTACGCCTACGGGTTTGCGCTTACGGCCCTTGCCTGGATTGCCCGCTACGCCCTTGTCTTTCTCGTGGTGCGGAGCGTGCACGCGGCCGATGCCCTGCTGCTGTTTGCCCGCTCGGCGGCGATGATGCTGGTGGGCCTGATCATGCCCACCCCTGGCGGGTCCGGCGGCCTTGAGGGGCTGTACGCGCTTTTCATCGGCCCGCTCATGCCCGACGCCCTGGTTGCCCCGACGCTGTTGACCTGGCGCTTGCTTGGCTACTACCTGTTTATCGCGCTCGGTGCCTACCTTTTTCTGCACCAGCTTCAGCGGGTGCGCGCCCGGCGCCACCGCCGCGCCGCTTCGGAATCGGGCTGACCCCCCAGCCGTGTCCCGCCCGATCGGGGCTGCCTCCTCTGCTCCACCGCCTATCCTGCCCCCACCGCCCACGGGGGCACGCTGCCTAGCTCTACCCCGAAGGCCACCCCGAGCAGGCCGTACGCGAGAACCGTAACCACCCCAATGAACAGCAGATTGAGCCACACGCCCACCCGGCTCATCTCCGGGATGGTCAGCAGTCCGCTGCCGTACACAATGGCGTTGGGCGGGGTGGCCACGGGCAGCATAAACGCACAGCTTGCTCCCAGAGCAGCCGGCACCGCAAGCAGGTAGGGACTCTCCCCAAGGCCCACGGCCACGGCTCCTAGAATTGGCAAAAACGCGGCCGTGGTGGCCGTATTGCTCGTAATTTCGGTGAGCGCCACCACCAGCGCCACTGTGGCCACCACCACAAGCCCCACCGGCCAGTGCTGCAAGGCCCCGACGCCCCGCCCCATCCACTCCGCCAGGCCAGTGTCGCGGATGGCGGCGGCGAGGCTCAGCCCTCCCCCAAACAGCACCAGCACGCCCCAGGGCAGCGCCTCCGCCTCCTCCCACCCCAGGAGCGCCCGGTCGTCGGTTCCGGCCGGCAGCAGAAACAAGACCAGCCCTGCCCCCATCGCAATGCCCGCGTCCGAAAGCCCCGGCACCGCCTCCCGTAGGATCGGACGCGCCATCCACAGCAGCGCCGTGCCCCCAAACACCACCGCCACACGCAGCTCGGCGGTGCTGAAAGGACCGAGCCGAGCCCGCTCCTCGTCGATAATCTCTTCTCCCCCCGGGAGGGTGTCTCGTTCCAGAGGATAGACCCACGTGAGCACGCCGTAGAGCAGCGGCAGGGCCACGCCCACGAGGGGGAGCCCCACGCCCATCCACTGTGCGAAGCCGATCTCCACGCCGTAGCTTTCCGAGAAGAACCCCGCCAGAAGGGCATTGGGCGGCGTCCCAATGAGCGTTCCCATGCCCCCAATATTGCAGGCATAGGCAATGCTCAGGGCAAGCACAATGCCGAAGCGCGGGGAGAGCGTTTCGCCGCGGGCCGCGAGCCGGTCGCGCGCAAGCTCCACGATGGACACCCCGATGGGCAGCATCATGAGGGCCGTGGCCGTGTTGCTCACCCACATGCTGAGGAAGGCCGAGGCCAGGATAAATCCGATCACGATGGATCGGGGCCGCGTGCCAACGGCCTGCACGATGCCGAGAGCGATGCGGCGGTGTAGCCCCCAGGCCTGCATGGCCTGCGCGAGCAGAAAGCCGCCCATGAACAGGAAGATGAGGGGGTTGGCGTAGGGGGCCGCCGCCTCGTCGATGCCCCGGATGCCCAGCAGGGGAAACGCGACCAGCGGCACCAGCGCCGTGGCCGCGATCGGAAGCGCCTCAGTGATCCACCACACGGCCATCAGGGCCCCCACCGCGGCCGTGCGCCAGGCCGCCGGGGAGAGCCCCTCCGGCACGGGCAGAAGCAGCAGCCCACTGCATAGGGCCGCCCCCAGTCCCAGCCCCAGGTGACTCGACACAGCAGACGAATCTGGGTTTTCCATGGGGACGCGTTGGATCGATACACCCTCTTCGACGGTGCAGCCGGCCGCCGCACGACGCGCCCTGCTCGCCCCTCCTGAGGGGCACCGCCCGCGCTCGTCTCCTGTCTCCGTTCAGGAGGCCACCTCCGCCTCGCGAGACATGTCCTCCAGCGTGCGCCCCTTCGTTTCCGCAACAAAGAGCCGCACGAACACGAAGGCCACAACGCCACAGGCCGCGTAGATTCCGTACGAAACCCCGAGGCCCACGGAGCCCAGCAGAACCGGGAAGGTCCACGTAACCAGGAAGTTGGATAGCCACTGCACCACACCGCAAATTGAAAGCGCTGCTCCCCGGAATCGATTCGGAAACATTTCTCCGAGCATCACCCACATGATGGGCCCCCAGGAAAACGCGAAAAAGGCGATGTAGGCATTGGCGGCCACAAGCGCCACGACGCCCTGGTTGCCCTGCATCTCAATGCCGCCCGCCCCGCCCTGCGCCGCCGTTCCAAAGACGTACGCCATGATTCCAAGCATAAGGGCCTGCCCGAGCGAGCCCACGAGCAGGAGCGGCCGCCGCCCCACCCGGTCCACCAGGGCAATGGCCACGAACGTGAACAGGACGTTGATGGAGCCATTGACCACGTTGGTCAGCAGTGCGCTCGACTCTGAGAAGCCGGCCGCCTGCCAGAGCGTCCCGCCGTAGTAGAACACCACGTTGATGCCCGTCAGCTGCTGCAGGGACGCCAGGCCGATTCCCACCCACACGAGCGGATGAATCTTCCCCGTGTGCTTCTGAATGACGTCCGTCAGGCGCGGCTTTCGCTTCTCTTGGAGGGTAGAGCGGATGTCCGCAATTTTGGCGTCCACATCGTCGGCCGTCTGCAGGCTCGTAAGCACTGCCCGCGCCCGGTCCTCCTGCCCAACGGCCACGAGGTAGCGCGGGGACTCCGGAATAAAGAGCAGGGCCGATAGGAAGACCGCCGCCGGAACCAACTCCATCCAGTACATCCACTGCCAGGCCTCAAAGCCGAGCCAGAAGTCCATGGAGGCGCTTCCAGCGGCCTGCGCGATAAAGTAGTTGTTCACGAACGCCATGAACAGCCCCACCACAATCATCAGTTGCTGGAGGGTGGAGAGGCTGCCGCGCACCTCGGCGGGCGCAATCTCGCTGATGTAGGCCGGGGCCAAAATGCTTGCCGCCCCCACGGCCAGCCCTCCCACCACGCGGGCCATTACAAACACGACCGAGGACCCCGCAGCCCCCGACCCAAAGGAGCTCAGCATAAATGCGAGCGCCGTAAGAATCATGGTCCACCGGCGGCCAATTCTGTCGGCCAGGTTTCCGGCAAAAAAGGCCCCCACGGCGCTTCCCAGCAGCATCGACGCCACGTTGAATCCGGTCCCGATGTCACTCGATCCGAATTCCTCCTGGAGCGCATCGACCGTCCCGTTGATTACCCCGCTGTCGAACCCAAACAGAAACCCGCCCAGAGCGGCGGTGAGGGACAGGAAGATGACCTTGGCGAGATTGCCCCGAACAGCCTGGGTTGCGTGGGGGGACGACTCGGAATCGGCCATGGTGAAGGCGTGCTGCTCAATGAGAAATCGACGTCCGTCCATCAGCGGGCGGGAAAACGGCCGGGCGCTCGGGGCGGCCAGGCCCCATTCTCAACGTTGAACCCGCTGCCCGCAGGGATGGGAGCATACGAGACAAGGCCGGGGAACGCAAGTGAAACGGGTTTCATTTGCCTTCGCTTGCGTTGCACAGCGGCCAACGGACTTAGCAGCAGCCCCTCGCACACGCGCCGGGGCATTACAGCACAGCCAGGGCATTACAGCACAGAAGACAGTACACAGAAGACAGTACACAGAAGACAGTACAGAAGTGGAGCTGACGAGCGGACTCGAACCGCCAACCTGCGCATTACAAGTGCGCTGCTCTACCAGTTGAGCTACGTCAGCTTCGATGGCCTCGGGCACGGTAGGCATCCGTGATAGCCACGTCAGTCGGCCGGAGATGTTCGCCGGTTCACGGCGATTCTGAATCCGGAGCGCCCGCGTCTTCGGGCGCCGTCTCCGAAGACGCTTCGGACCGACGCCAGTACCACCGCGCGCCCGCCCCTAGCGCCGCCAAAACCAGCAGGGTGAGCACCAGGCGGCCGTAGGCACGCAGATACTGCACCACGAGGTCCCAGTTTTCGCCAACCGCGTACCCGGCGTAGCTAATCAGTCCCGTCCACACCAGTGCGCTCACCGTGCACCACCACGCCGTCCGCGCCGCGTCCATCTGAAACATGCCCGCCGTCAAAGAGATGACCGAGCGCGCACCGCTGAGAAACCGATTGGCGGCAATGACGCCGTAGCCGTACCGCTGCAGCCAGCGCTGCGCCCGGTCGAACCCTTCTTGCGGCAGCCACGAGAGGCGATCGGGATTCAGGACGGCCTGCCCCAACTTCGCCCCCACGGCGTACATGGTCATAAACCCGAGCGCCCCGCCCACCGTGGAAAGCGCGACCACCGCGCCGAGGTGCAACTGTCCGATCCCGGCCATGTACCCCGCAAACACAACCACCATGTCGCCCGGAATGGGGGGCAGCACATTTTCGCCGTACGCCACGACCAGAAGCGTGAGGTACGCCCACACGGCCGGGAGCGCCTTCATCCAGACGAAAAAGTCGGATACCCCATCAAGCATGCTCGTGGCCACGGGCGTGTGCTCGTGCTGGAGAGACAGTGCGCTGCGGACAGTGCGCTACGAGGAGCGGAGCGTACAAACCGCCTGTGCCGCCACGCCCTCCTCCCGCCCCACAAAGCCCAGGCCCTCCGCGGTTGTGGCTTTTACCGAAACCTGTCCCTGCGCGAGACCGAGGACCTCCCCGATGGTGGCGCGCATGGCGCCTGCATGCGGCCGCAGTTTGGGGCGCTCCAGCAGCACGGTGGCGTCCACGTTGTGGGGGGCCAACCCTTCGGCGCGAACCGACGCCACAACATCGCGCAGCAGCGCCTGGCTGTCGGCCCCGGCCCATTCGGCGTCGGTGTCCGGAAAGTGCGTCCCAAGGTCGCCCAGCGCCGCCGCGCCCAGCAGTGCATCGGCCACCGCGTGCAGCAGCACGTCGGCGTCGGAATGTCCGGCCAAGCCTTGCTCGTGGGGGATCTCGACGCCTCCCAGAATCAGTGGACGGTCGTCCGCGAAGCGATGCACGTCGTACCCGATGCCAATCCGCATGGAAACGAAGGAGGGTTGTGAGGGGAAGCCGTGGGGGTGCGCGGCGGCCGTCCGAAGGGACAGGACTGTAGCCGCCTCGCCGGTGCGTCCCAGAAAGCAGAAAAACAGCGGGGCTACGCGGACGGCGACGAGTCCGTCTCGGCAAGGCGCAGCCGGTCGGGATCGTCCTGCCACGTGGGCCACAGCCGCTGGGCCAGCGCCCAATCCTCAGGGGTAGTAATCTTGAAATTGCGGCGGTGTCCGCGCACCCACTGCACGTCGTGCCCAATTCGCCGAATGAGCGCCACATCGTCCGTTGCGGAGACGCGCTCGGTCGCGGCATAGCGATGCGCGGTCTCGAGCCAGGCCCGACGGGCCCCCTGCGGGGTCTGCATGCGGTACAGGTTGTCTCGCGGCACCGTCTCTCCCAGTTCCCCGTTTGCTCCTTCCCGCAGGGTATCCGCCACCGGCACTGCCAACGACGCCGCTCCTTCGTCCCGCACGGCCTGCACCACCGACTGCACCTGCGCGGCGGACACAAACGGGCGTGCCGCGTCGTGCACCAGCACCACCTCCACCGCGTTCGGAACGGCCCGGAGGGCGTGGCGCACGGATGCCTGCCGGCTCGCCCCCCCCTCCACCACTGCCGTCAGCGCACTCAGCCCCTGGCCGCGAAGCCGCGCAGCCACCTCGTCCACCTGCCCCGATGGCGCCGCGACCACCGCGTGCCCCACCGCAGGATGGTGCTCAAACAGCAGAAGCACCTGCAGAAGAAGCGGCCGCTCTCCCAGCCGCCGAAACTGCTTGGGCGTGCCCCCAAGCCGCCGCCCCTGGCCCGCTGCCGGCACAAGAACCGCCACGTCGTCGGAACCGGGAGAAGCATCGAGGGCGTCCATGCTAGCAAGGGCCATGACAGTGGGAACGAGGGGCAAGCGCAACGGACGCCTCAGCGGACGCCCTACTCAATCAGCATGGCGTCGCCAAAGGCGTAAAGGTCGTATTCTTCCGCAAACGCCTCTTCGTAGGCCTCAAACAGAAAGTCGTACCCCGCAAAGGCGGCCGCCATCATCATCAACGTGCTTTCCGGGCGGTGGAAATTCGTGATCAGGCGCTCTACGATCTGGAACTCGTACTCCGGGTAGACAAAGAGATCCGTCCAACTGTGGTCCGGCTTGACGGTCTTGTCGGCCGACAGACTCGACTCCAGCGCGCGCACCACCGTTGTGCCACAGGCCGTGACCGTGTTCTCGTCGGACAGAAGCGCCCGGTTCACCGCCTCGGCGGTGGCTTCGGGGATGTGGTACTCCTCCGAATCTGTCCGGTGCTTCGACAGGTCTTCCACGTCCACCGGCTTAAATTTGCCACGGCCGATGTGAAGGGTGATGGGCACCACGTTCACCCCTTTTTCTTCGAGCCGCTCCACCAGGTCCTCCGTAAAGTGGAGTCCTGCTTTCGGCGCGGCCACGGCGCCCCGCTCCTCGGCAAAGATCGTCTGGTACCGCTGGCGGTCCTCGTCTTCCACCTCACGATCGATGTACTCGGGCAGGGGCGTTTCCCCGAGGTCACGGATTTTTTGGTAGAGCGCCTCGTTTACGTCGTCGAACGAGAAGCGAATGGTGCGCCCACGCGAGGTGGTGTTGTCGATGACCTCCGCGCTGAGGTCATCGTCGAAGTAGAGCTTATTGCCAATCCGGATCTTTCGGGCGGGATCAACCACCACGTCCCAGAGCCGGCTCTCGGGGTTCAGTTCACGGAGGAGGAAAACTTCAATGTCGGCCCCGGTCTTTTTCTTCTGGCCGTATAGACGTGCCGGGTATACCTTCGTGTCGTTCACCACCAGCACATCGCCCTCCGAAAAGTGGGCGGGCAAGTCGTGGAAACGCTTGCTGTGGTCGAGGCTGTGGGACTCTCGATCGACGACCATCATGCGGCAGGAATCACGCGGATCGGCCGGGTATTCGGCAACGAGTTCTTCGGGGATGTCGTAGCTAAACTCCGATCGTTTCATATATGGTCGTCGGTCGAGCGGGTAATGAGACAGGGTGAAGGGCGAGATGGACGCAGAGGCCCGGAGCCAGACCGGATTCCTCGGCAAACACGGCTCTACATACCGGCCTGTGTCGCCTCTGGTTCAGGCCGCCGGCGTCTTCCGGCCGATTGTCGTGTTGTGCGCGGAGCCCTAGCCGGTTGGGGCGTCGGCCGTGTGCAGCCACTGCCGCTCCCAGGCCGCAGGCGGCGGCTCCGGCTCTACGGCCTGCGGGTGGAGCACCGACGCGAGAAGCTCGATGGCGCGGTAGAGGCGGG
>ERZ1034543.47-NODE-47-length-32423-cov-9.120397_pt1 | contig 32423 bp, 67 predicted proteins | sample MGYA00520654_ERZ1034543 | MGnify/ENA primary metagenome ERZ1034543 (study PRJEB33760, sample SAMEA4777712) | hypersaline lake metagenome | biome: hypersaline environment; feature: brines | place: Spain | collected 2012-08 | depth 0 m ... | reverse complement strand
AAATGAAACTATAATGAAAGAACAAAAGCTACGGCGAAAAGTCCGATCTCTTATCAAAGAAGAGCTTTCCCCGAGCAAAAAGTCCGAAGTGTTGGCCGACTTGAAAACCGAAGTCGAAAACGTGATCAACTCTGTGTTGATCGATCACGGGGTTCACAAGCAAGGGCTCTCTGACCAGCAGTGCGCCAAGCTTTACAAAGAAGTGAGCCGCATCGCTGACGGGACGATTGACGAGTTTAAAACTACGCGAAAGCCTTCTGACATCGAAGGAATTGAAAATTATGAAGATTATATGGACCTAATGTAAGCAGATGGCAAAATTCAAACGACTTGTAGAAAAGGCTCTTCTCCGAGAAAAGCAAATCCTTCTTTCAAACGGCGCCAACTACAATCAAGCCGTGTTTTTGGCTGGCGGCGCAGGAAGCGGAAAAGGTTTTGCTTCGAAAAAATTTATGCAGGGAGAAAAATTTCGGCGGTTTGACGTCGACCGTTGGAAAGAAAATTTCCTTGAACTTGCAGATGAAGCGGAGAGGTATCCGGAAATCAGCAATCTTAACCTGCAGAACCCCCAAGACGTGTCGAAGCTTCACCGTTTTGTAAAAGACAAGGGCATCCACAACCGCTTCGTTAACAACGTCCTGAAAAACAACGAGCGGGGGCGGCTTCCGAACGTGATGTTTGACGTAACTTTAAAAGAAGTCGATAAACTCGAGCGGTTTATTCCACTTCTTCACGAAAGCGGCTATTCTTCTCAAAACGTCCACTTGGTTTGGGTTTTGGCAAATTATGAAATTGCCGTGAAAAGAAACCGAAACAGGGAACGAATCGTGCCTCAAGATATTTTACTTAAAACCCATACTGGAGCCGCTAACACGATCATCGATCTTGTTGACAGCGGCAACTTGCGTGGGCTTGATGGTTCGGTTCACGTAATTCTCAATAATCCTGAGCACACGGTTTTCCATACAGATGAAGACGGAAACAAAATTGAAACTTCTGGAGAACCAGTTGAGCTTCCGGGTGGCATAGAGCAAACTCAAGAGTATGAATCTGAAATTACGGTAGAAGATTTCGAATACCTTACGCTCAAACAGAAAGGCAAACCTTTTCGCGACGTACTTGAAATTAAAGAAACCCTAGCACAATGGATCAAACGCAACGCTCCGAGAATGGTGACGACTTGGGAAAAGCTGTCGGCACTTTAAGCGAAGACGAGTGGATTGCACTAATGAACAAGCACGACAATCTAGAGCAGTATGCTACAGAAAGGAATGCCCAACAAGGCGAGCAAAGCAATGACTAGAGTACTTTACGGTATTTTGCTTTTCATCATTCTCCTTCTTGCATTTGGAGGATGAAGAAATAAAGTGAAATGAAGACCTCGATCTTCTTTATCTGTTTCTCGATGTGCGTGTTCGGGTCAAGCTTTCATCACGCAAGAGAAGCACGGACGGAGAATACCCGTGGAGAAGAGCGTCACGCTGCAATAACGAGAGTAGAAGAACGTTCAACAAAAAAGTATCACCAAAAATAAATCGGTTATACTATGAAATATATTTCGTTCGATATTGAAAATTTTTTTGATATATAATAGTAGCAGCACCGGGAAGTGTTCAACAACTTGTAATAAACCCCTTGGCAACACGCTTCTTCCCGGTGCTGCGCCAAGGGGTTTTTTTATTATGAAATCTTAAATCAAAACCGGGAAGATGAATAGCTATTATGTGTATGGAATTTTTTATGAAGACGACACTAAAGAAAATGTGTGTTTTTACATTGGCAGTGGAAAGGGCGATAGATTGAAAAAACATTTTTACGAGTCTCAAAAAGGACAAAATCCTCATAAAGAGAGAAAAACGGATAAGCTTATAAGGCAAGGTTATGAAGTAAAATCCGTAAAGTTAGCCGATAACCTTAGTAGAGAAGCAGCCAGAAAACTTGAACAGCGTTTATTGAATAAAGACAAAATATGGGATAACCTTACTAACATAAGAAGAGACGTCGATGGAAGCCGTCCTGAGTGTTACTCAAAGCTTACAAAAAAAGAAGCAAAGGAAGTAAAATGGCTGGCTGATCATAGTAAGCTTACTCAAAAGCGAATAGCTGAAAAATACGGTCTTACGAAACAAGGCGTCTCAAAAATAAAACACGCTGATAGCTGGAGAGATGTAGGTAAGACAAGACCTGCATTTTACGAAGATGAAAAGCTTGACAAAAGCGGAAACCGAAACAAAAAATATACGGACGAAGAGGTGGGAGAGATAAAGTGGCTCTTGAATAACAGCGATTTAAAATATAGTGAAATTGCTGACAGATACGGAACATACAAAGGGCACGTAGGTAAAATCAACAACGAACATATTCGCGAAAAAGTTGAACCTCAAAAACCTTAAACAGTTACAATGAAAGTAATTTCGTTCGATATTGAAACGGCGGGTCTTGAACCCGGCTATCATTCAGTTTTAGAATTTGGCGCAGTCATCGACGATTTCGAGACTCCAGTCGACGAGCTTCCGACGTTTCGGCGCCTTTTGGACCACGAAACCATTGTCGGAAGCAATTACGCTTTGGGGATGCACGCAGACACGGGCATTTTGAAAGAGCTTCAAAACGGAGAACCCGAGCAAGGCGGTAAGATCATTTCACCAGAGCAGTTGGGGCAAGACTTCGGGCGGTTTCTTCTCAAAAATGGGTTTGACGGTGGAGACAGTCACGTAGGAACGATTCAAGAAGCCGTTTCCTCACACACTCTTTGGGCGGCTGGCAAAAACGTGGCAAGCTTTGACATTCCACACGTCCGAGAGATTCCAAACTTTTCTGATTATATCCAGTTTCATCACCGGGTCCTCGATCCCGGACCGATGTACTTCGATCCCGCCGAAGATGAAGGCGTCCCTGATCTGTCGACTTGCCTTGAACGCGCAGGACTTGACGAAAACGTTGAGCATACCGCGGTTGAAGATTCGCTTGATGTTGTACGTCTTGTCAGATTGGCAAAGGGGGTTTCCCTTGAGTAAGACAGATTGGCAGGCGAAATCGCTAATCACACCTTTGGTACACGGTTTGCAATAAGGGTAGGGTGCGTAAGAGTCATTAAACCTTGAACCAAAAACCAAACAAAACCATTATGAACACGCTTACTCGCACCCGCAACAACGGAACTGGACTTCCTGGATGGACTGAGGTAGATAGCCCAGTCGACCGAATGCTCGAAAACTTCTTTGCTCCAAGCCGCCGAGCTGGAGCAAACATCGTGGAAACCGAAGACGGCTACGAATGGCAGGTTGACATGCCCGGCGTTGGAGAAGACAACATCAACGTCGAGTACAACGGCCAGAAAAACACCCTCACGGTTTCCACCAGTTTCGATGAATCGGATGAAACCACAAGGCGGCGAAGAAGTTACCAACGAGCAGTCCGAATCGGAGACGGCATTGACGCGGAAAACATTAGCGCAAGCTATGAGAATGGCGTCTTGACCGTCGAGCTTCCGAAGATCGAAAAAGAAGAGGTTACTCGAAAGATTGAGCTTCAATAAGCTCAAAAGTGAAGTGAAGGTGAAAAGCATCCGGTAGGTGGGAACACTTGCCGGATGCTTTTCATATTTATACGTGAACGGTACAAACCGAACCACAAACAAAACTATTATGGAACCTGAAGTAACTGTGAACGATCCGGTATACATTGTTCGCCGTCGGTTGGGGCAGAAGCTCAATCGAAGCGGCAGCAGAGAAGAAGAGATTCAAAACATGGCAAATGTCGGCGCTCAAGTCGATAGCAGCGTCTCCGCAGAGATTCGAGAGGATTATCAAAGCGAAGTGGAAGACGCTCTTTCCGATATGCAGGGAGACATGGGGCTTGACGGAATGTCGGTGATCGACAAAATTGAAAATGCCGAGCAAGATCCGGAAGAAGACAAGCAGGAAAAAATCGAGAAGTATATGCGAGTGAGTTCTTTGCAACTCGCCTTTCAAGCGTACCCTGTATTCAAGTCGATGGTCGTTAACTAACTCAATAACATGAAGCCATGAACAGGACTTTCCAAGACTTCAACGGCAACGAGATCGAAGACGTCGCGAAGTACGTTAAGGACTTCACTGGCGACGCCGAAGAGTTTGAAGTATACGTCGGAACAGACAGCCAAGTTTATAACGGACACACAAAGTTCGTAACGGCGATCTGTATGTACGACGGAGATCGTGGAGCACACATTATTTACCACCGAGAGAACATCCATCGAAACGAGCGAGAGCTTTTCAATCGTCTTTGGGAAGAGGCAGAGGCAACGATGGAGGTTGCTGGCCACTTGACCGAGCACCTTGGCCATAGCCGTGTGATCACTCACTTTGACATCAACCCAAGTGAGGAGTACGGCTCGAACGTTGCTCACAAGGCTACCGTTGGTCTTGCAGAGTCCGCTGGATTCCGCTTTAGCGTCAAACCTGAAGCGTGGGCCGCAAGCTGCGCGGCAGACCATTTGAACTAGATTTCTAACTAAACGCAAATGCCAAAATTCAAACGGCTTTTTGAGCAAGCCAAAAGAGACGACCCGTTTTCGCCTTTTTTCGACACCGGAAGGCATATGACTCCAGAAGAGATTGAGTTTTTGGAGTCTCACGAGTCGAATCCGAGTTCGGCAAATACCGAAGTGCCTCCAGCTCAAATCGAGTGGCAGTGGGAAGACGGCGATCTCGTGTACAACTGCCACCTTGTAAAAGAAGTTTATACCAACAGCCGACGGGGGATTGATCCGGAAGACACGGACACCCCGAAGAGGTATAAGCTTATGGGGTTTGTCTACAATAAGACAAATAACCTTTCGGGTCTTGTGGAGGACTATACGTTTGTCTCTCCGGAGTTTAACGAAGAGGCAGACTTGGCCGTTCTCGAAAGCTTTCTTGAAGACAAAAACTTCCTCTACGAGAACGACACCGAAGAAATGAAGGTCTTTACCTTTACCCGACCTTCAGACTTTGAATTTTAACCAAACCAAGCGAGAATGCCTTTTGGACTCACAAGCGGAAATGCTTACTTACCTGCTTACGTTCCGGCGTACGTAGATTGGCGCCACACGGCAGGATATGGGGGCACGCAGTCGGATTACGACTTGGAGGATCTTCCAAATGCCCTTTCTAAGAAGATCGACAAAAAGATGCAGAAACAAGCCGTTCGGGCGCACTCCGAACGAATGAAGTATGCAACCAAGTTTAAGAAGTTCCGCAAGAAGGTTATCGAAGACATGGAAGAAGAAGACCTTCAGCGGCCTGCCGTGGAGCTTGTCGGAGAAGAAATGGATCCGGACAAAGACTTGATTTACGTAACGTACGTAATCAACGACGAGTCTAAGGGCAAGATGGAGGAAATCCAAGATTTCGTAATCAAAGCATTTCACAAGTTTGGTCTTGGAGAGTACTTTCGAGCAGAACCGGAAGGGTCTGTTCCAGTTGAAGATGAAGACGAAGAGCAGCCTCAAGATTCCGGAGACGTTGTCGTTTGGGTTTGGCCCCGCCGAGATCACGACTATCCTCAATTCAACCGCACCCCCATCGATTATTGGAATCCAGATGACGAAGAAGAAGGCGGCGGCGGATTTTAATTCAATTCACGAAACAATACCTTATGGATACAGTACCAAATCAACCCTACGCAGTTTTTGAAGACGGAGAAATGAAGCCTGTTTTGGGATACGAAGAAGAAAAAATCCGGCCGTTGGAGAAAATTCCGATGGTTTATCACGACGGAAAGGTCGTTCCTGCAAGACGGGTTGGAGATTTCGAAATCAGCATCAATCCTCCAGAAGAGAAAGAAGATTGCCGCGAAATCCTTCACGGCTAACGCTTTAAGACAATGAGCCGCCACGTTCTAATTATCGGTGACGTTCACGGCAAGATCGGGGGATACTTCGATCTTCTTGATGATTTTGTGAAACGGCGCGACGAAGGTTACAGTCTTCAGGTCGGAGACTTCGGGTTTTCCGACACGTACGCCCGGCGGGAACGGTGGTTCGAAAAAAGTAGGCGATACGACTCCGAAAATCACGTCTTCTTCGGAGGAAACCATGACGACTACGACAAATACGGGGAAGTCAAAGGCGCTCTCGGTGACTTCGGAGAGGTTCCGTTTATTCCGAACAGTTTCTTCGTGAGAGGCGCGAAGTCTATCGACAAAGAAGCTCGTACGGTCGGTCGCGACTGGTGGCCCGAAGAAGAGCTTGGTTGGAAACAGTCAAGAAAGGCAATCGAGGAATATATAAAGGTGGAGCCGAGCTTTGTGTTTACCCACGAAGCCCCGGACATCGTTACCGACCAAATGTTTCCAACGCGGGAAACTGTTTCATCAAACACTGGTAAACTTCTTTCTCAAATGTTTCGCGAGCATCAACCGGACGTTTGGATTTTTGGACATTGGCACAGTTCCGAAGAGATCGATTTTGAAGGCACCAGTTTTCGATGTCTTGACGAGCTTGAAACCTTAGAGATCAATGTCTAATATGTTTAGCATCGATAGTTGGATAAAATACCTTGTTTTGGGGGTGATTATGATATCCCTCTCAAACATTATTTTCGGAGGGCTTACGTATACAATTTTGATCAAGCCGACGTACTGGACTTACATTACGCTTCTAACGGTTGGAGGGTTCTCCAGTCTTGCGAGCGGCGTGTTAATGGTTTACGACTCGCTGAAAATTCGGTTGAAAAAAGACCGTCGAAAAGAAAGTACGGGCGTAAGTGAAGACAGGATGATCAACCATATAAAGTTTCTTGAAGAAGAGGCAATTCGAATGAAGCCCGAAAGTGATAAAAGAAACTGATGAATTGTGAAGTGTCGGAGCTGATAGAAGCCCAAAAAGATTATATTCGGTGGAAAAAACACGTCGCTCAAAAGAAGCGATTAAAGAAAGATCCTGATATGTACACTTCTTACGAAGAGGCGATAGAAGCCGGGAAATCTCTAATCAAAGACTTCGTCAATAAACCCGACAGTTCACACGTTACGGTTTTCCGCTCAGGGAACGAAAATTTCAAGATAGACGCAATATCCGACAAAAACGAGTACGAGCTTCACAGAGAAGAATACGCCGGAAAAGACGTTGTGGCAATCGTTTTTCTTCGGGAAGGCTCACCTACAGTTAAGCAAATGAGAGAAATTTGAATCCAAAATCAACTCAAAAGTTATGGCAATGAAATACAAATCTCCAGTCGAACGTCAGCTTCGCCAAGCAGAAAACCAGCTTGACAACCTAGAAAAACAACTCAACGCTCTTGGACTTCCTCCAGAGCAAACAGACGCGCTTGTTGGTCTTGCAAATACCGCAAAGGGCCAAGTAGAAAACGCAAGAAAGAAAGTCGAGCTAGAAGATGAATATCACGGCGTATAACAGATGACCGTTGACCCGTTAGAAGACGGTACGAAGCACATCAACATATCGCACCAAGCCAAGACACCTCTTGGCAGAATGCTCTCGCCCCCCTTCGAGTCGAAATTTGAGCTTCCAGATGACGGAAGCTTTCGAAGCGTTGGGGGGTATTGGCATTGGCTTTTGTTTGGGCCGGAAGAAGGGTTTCGAGAGGTAAGCGGCGAAGAGGTCTTTCTTCGCGGCAAATTTGACGATGCAGTCTCCCAAGCCCAAACCCGCGAGTTTCAAGAAAAAATTTTGAGGGCGACTTGGCATAAAATTCGTCAAAATGATAACATTTTCTGGCGGTTTCAAGGGAACATTTTGCCGTACCGTCGGTACTACGTAACAGAAGGAAAAGTAGTATACCCTTTAGACCGTAAGTGGATGTGTGAAGGAATTGAAGTTATGACTGAATACATAGACCATAATTTTTGGTAAGCTATGAAACTGTTTAACTTTTTGGTAGGGTTTGTTGCACTTGGCACGGCAGCTTGTGCCGCCTTTTTTAGCGTAATAGGAATAGCGACGTTTCTTGGCGGGAACTTTATCGCCGTTGCGGTGATGGCTTCGTTTCTCGAAGCCGGAAAGCTGATCTGCGCTTCAGCGGCGTACCGTTTCCGAAAGGTGGCCCCGACTTGGATTCGGGGACTGCTGATCACGTTTACTGCAGTTATGATGTTCATAACATCGATGGGAATCTTCGGGTTCCTTTCGAGCGGCTACCAAGAAGCGGCATCGAAGCGAGATATTTCTGAGCAGCGAATCGAAAACGTGCAGTCGAAAAAAGAGGCATTTGAGTCTCGAGTCTCTCGCTTGAAGCAAAATCGCGAGCGGCTAATCCAAACCAAATCTCAACTTGACTCAACCCAAGCTGCGCAGGGTTGGCTTTCGGAAAGGCAAGCCGAACGGCTTTCTCAAATTCCATCGGAACTAGATGAAATAGAAAGCAACCTGTCGGCGGCCAGAGACTCTGCTTTGGCTTACCAGCAAAAAGTGACGAATCTCGAATCGGAGGTAAGTGCCGAATCGAAACTCGGGCCAATCCTCTTTGTTGCAGATGCTGTTGGGCTTCCACAAAACAAGGCGGCGCTTTACTTTATCTGCCTTCTTATCTTCGTGTTCGATCCAATGGCAGTTACGCTCGTGGTCGCGCTTTCAATGGCGACAGACTTCGAAGAAACCGTTGAGGAAGAAGACGGAGAAGAACCCACGCCAGATCACATCAAAGAAGTCGGAGACGAAGTCGAGCCTCAAGACGAAGATAAGTCCGCTTTAGAGGTTGCTGAGGAGCTTTCTAAGCCGCTTCCAGACACCGAAGAGAGAATCGACCGGATGCAACGGTTTGCTAGCTTAGACGAAGAATCTGGCAACATTCGAGATTCACTTCGAGACAAAATTCCAATCGAAGAAGTGCAGAGATTAGATGAAAAGGCCAAGGAAATGTCTGAGGATATATTGGAAGAACGTCAATCAAAACACCAAAACAAACTTTATGAAGAGAGTAATTCACGAAACAAAAACCAAGAAGAAGAGGTAGAAGAAGACGCATTTTATCCTGAAGAGCCCCCTGAGTTAGATTTACCAGAAGAAGAGCAAAAAGATGATGAAGTCGACGAAGAAGAATTTGAAGAGTGGATAGGAGGAGCTTCAGAATCTACCGACGAAAAGAAACCTTGGAAAGACCCATTCAAAGAACCCTTTAACAAGTAGTATTAACTTATGTCCAACGAAGACAAGAAGGTTATTGACGATGGCGGCGAGTATCGGTTTGTGCCAGACTTCACCACGACCGATCTTCCGCCCGGAGTATACTACCCAAGTTACAACGCAAACGGAGAGTTCGTTTTATCTGAATCCTCGGATTTTCCAGATGAAGTAGGAAATGCAGGATCAAACCCACCGTTCGGAGAAATCGTCGAGGAGAGCAAGGTATTTACATCCGAAACCAAAGATCGGCTTGAAACGACGATCTCTTCGGCAGAAAGTCTTGACGTAGACGCAGATCAAGAGTCTCCGGAAGACGAAGAATCGTCGGAGGTAAAAACTGATCAAATCGATGCCGACTGGGTTAACGACGGTTACTTTCCGCTTGAAGACTATAACGAAGGTTTAAAAGATGCCGACGAGAACATCAATAAGTTCCTTCGGTCGAAGAGCTACTACGAAGAAAACAACATTGATTACCGAAGAAGCCTCCTTTTCTTCGGCCCACCAGGAACCGGAAAGTCTCAATACGTCTCCAACAAGTCGTATGAGATCATCCGAAATCTCAATGCTGTCGTGATTCGACTTGAAACCCACGCAGACGTTGAAGTGTTTGCCGAAAATGGAATGAGAGAAATCGCGAGAGGCATTCCAAGCCGCTTCAAGGTCGTGGTCTTCGAAGAGCTTTCGGAGGTCACAAAGCACGACCAAATCAAGCAGTACATCGTAAACATCCTTGACAGCAGCCAGCTTCGCGATAACGTCCTGTTTATGGCGACGACGAACGAGCCGGAAAAGCTTCCGGACAACTTCGTTGATCGCCCCGGCCGCCTTGACTTTCTTCATCAAGTCGATTCAAAGGAAAACGATCCCGCTTACATTCCGAAGTTTTACGAGCACTTGATCGGTGAAGAGTATCCGGTCGATGACGACGATTGGACCGAGAAGATTGCAAAGCAGCTCACACCCGCATACGTCAAGGGGCTTTTCATTACCGCCAAGGAGCGAAATGAAAGCCTTGAAGACACCTACCAGCGCATCAAGAAGCGGAGAGAGTTTGTGAAGAACAACTTCAAAGGTCCAATGGGATTTTGATACATAAAATTGAACCAAACTCGTAAAGCTATGGATTTTCAAAACGACGACTGGAAAATTTCGGGATCGACTTGGAGTTATGAGGACACAGACACGGAAATCAAAACGGACGGAAACGTCGGATTGGGCGTAAACTCTCCGGACTACATACTCGACGTCGACGGATCGATATCGGTCGGCGGGCCAGACGAAGAAGAGAGGGAAAAGCTTGAAGAGCTTGCGCAAAAGCAGCGTGAGAAGGTTTCGGAACTCAAAGACCATATTATCAAATACCTTTCTGAGAACAACATCGGGTACAGCCGAACGAAGCAGTGGAAATCTGATTTGAACACTATCGAAAAAATGAAGCGAGAGCTTGAAGGTCCGGATCAAGACGGGCAGTTTCAAATCTATCCGGCGGCAGTGCCGAGAATTCTCGATCCCGACGAAATGAGAAAGCTAAACGACATATACGAAAGATGGAGCTAAAATGGTCCGGAGATTACTTAGAGGTTCTTCAGTCTGAAGATTACGACTTCGAAGCGGTGAAGGGGTCAGATAGCGTTTTGGTTCTTCCGAAAATAAAGGGTAAGTACATTGTCCGAAAAGAAGTGTGCCCCGCCTATTCTGTAAAGGGCGACGAAGAGAAGTACTGGACAATGGTTTCCGGATCGGTTGAAGACGGAGAAACTGACCTGCAAACGCTTCGCAGAGAGATGGGCGAAGAAACGCCCATTCGGCCGACAAAAATCCGGCTCATTGGCAGGCAAAAGCGATTTCCGTTCTCTAAGGCACTTACTTCAAGGTTTAGCTTCTATCACTTCGAGGTCCTGGAGTTTGATAAAACGGGTGCATCCGGCGATGGATCAAAGGTTGAAGAGGAAAGCGAATTTCATTTCGTTTCTCCGGAGCGGCTTCAAGAGCTAGCGGAGAAAGAGTCTTCGGATATTACGATTATGTACTCCGCAGAAGTCGTGAAAAACTCTGATATATAAACTTGCGTGGCAAGAGTTACATTGTAGTAATCAAACCCATACGAAAAAGTATCTTCTTGATCTTACTGGCTGCTGGATTCGGGACGCTTACAAGCGCTTGTTACCTTTACTTTAAACTCAAAAATTGCGAAACCTAATAAAGTGGATGCAAAAAGCTGGCCGAAGCCAGCTTTTTGCATTTTGGATGAAGCCGGGAACACTTTCGCGCACGCTTCTATATAACAGAGCACGATAAAACGGAGGGGACCCAGCCGGATAAGGAGACTGCTTTGAAAGCAGTTAGCGCTTTTACAGAGCGTTGAGGGTTCGAGTCCCTTCCCCTCCTCTCTTTTTGACAATAGACCGCTATAGTCAAATGAGCACTCGAATGATGCCAGGCGGAGAGCGAGCTGCTGTTCGCCAGTCAAGCCGATGCGAAGACGTGTGCGGCCTCTTAGAGTATCTGAATTGGCGCAGAGACTATGAAGAGTCAGACAAAGAAGGGCAGCTCGGGTTTTTGTTCTGCACCGCTTTCGGCGTCGATGATCCGGACATTCGTTCTCTCGACGACGACTTGATGGCAGACAGCCTCATTCGCTCGACGTACTGCTACGATGACTTTGTTGCTCCACCGAAAGAATGAGTATAATTCTGATCTTGTATAGAGAGCTTTCCGAAAACTGGCATATCTTGCCATCTATCGGACTCTTTGCTTTACTGATGTTTTTTCTATAAGGAGGGTAAAGTGGCGTTCGGCTTACCACCACCGCCTCGAAAGCGGTTGGCACCTGCAAAACGGTGTTCGGTTCAAATCCGATGCCCTCCTCTGTAAAGAAAGTGTGAATGACACCCGCTTGTGGAAACAACCGACAACGAGGGTTGTTCAACAGAGTGCATTATAATTGACACGGCCAACCAACCTTGACGATGATCGGACCTATCGATTGGCATCGCACTTTCGAGTACGTTCTTGTCGCAGCCTTTTATCTCACGTCCCTTTTGATGTTTGCAGCATCGCTTTCTGAGGGGCGGCCAGCACTTGGCGCACTTTCGGCTGTCGGCAGCGGAACAAGCGCTTGGTACCTGCTAAAGCGATTCGGAGACGGCATATTTATTGGTGAACGTTAACCAATGAAAAACAATGAATCGCGAAAACCTCCAAGCCCGACTTCAAGATATACCGCACCTTTCAATCGAGAGTAGAGTTGAAGCTTACGAAAATCTCTTTGAAAAGGTTGATATTAGCTCAGTAGAAGAGTTTGAAACTCGAAATGGAGAAGAAACGGTGGTCATGGAGGTCCAGCGGAGAATATGGCTTCTGTACCGTTTGGCGAAAAATCTCGGGCTTGAGGAAATCGAATCTCGCTCAAAAAAACTTCTTGACCATTTTTAAGATGGCCCAGTACAAACAAGTTATCGGCGTTCGGAAAGACTTAAACATAAGGCGGGGAAAAGAAATCGCCCAAGGCGCCCACGCCTCACGGGGAGCTTGCAGTAGAGCGAATCCGGACATTATCAAAAATTGGGAGCACCAAGGGCAGACGAAAATCGTTGTCGGTGTTGCCACGGAAAACAAGCTCGTCGAAGTGTACAACAAAGCCGAAAGTGGAGACGTTCCCGTCTATCTAGTAAAGGATGCAGGACACACCGAGCTTGAACCGGGCACCCGCACCGCTTTTGCTGTCGGTCCTGCAAGGGTAGAGAAGGTTGACAAATACACCGGAAATCTCTCTCTTCTTTAATCAAACGGTTTATATCAACCCTTTAGAACAATGAACTTGAATGGCACTCCAAAAAGCAATAACACAAGAATCCGGTTATGACGCTACGTATTGGCGCATTGACCGATTGCAAATTGACTGGCGAAACAAAAGAGCAAGTGTAAGACTTGCCGGATACAAAGATGAAGCGGCCAGACAAAATGATGTCCAGTCTGCAGTAATGGATCAAAAGAATTATCAGATTCGTGGAGATCAGTTCAAAAAGTTCTTCGACGTTCCAGATTCGGCAGACTACCCAACTTGGGATTCGACCGTAGAGTATAGCAAGGGAGAGATTGTTTCCTACGGGTCTGCCCTTTATCAAGCGACTGAAACCGTAGCTTCTGGAGAATCTGATCCGAAAGCTTCAAGCTCTTGGGAGATATACGGAGATCTTAGAGTAAGCCGGAAAATCGCTTACGACTACATCAAAAACAACGACATTGACTTCTCAGACGCTACTGATGCTTAAATTCTTTGTGAAGGCTCTTGACATTGGATACCAAACGAATTATACTTAGCGTAGAGTTGAAAACAAAAAGCAAGGCACCGCCATGAAACTTTCGAGCCTCATATATAAGGTACGCAAAACAGTAAGCGACGTCGAGACTCTTTTGAGCGGGTCGCTCTCGAAAATAGTCAAGCGGTTTCTTATTCGTAAGCCGCTCTACAAAAAGTTCAACGAATGGATGCGGAAGATTTGACATAACACAGAGGGGAGGTCGGCTATCGGTTCGCCACACGTTATGAACACGAAAGATAAAGGCGACATATCAGAATCAAAAGTTCAAGCGCGGTATATGGAGCTTGGATATACTGTGTTGGAACCAAAAGGTGATAATAAAAGATATGATATAGTCGTCCAACCGCCGGAAAGTGACGAGTTTGTTCGTGTCCAAATAAAAACCGCAAGAAGCAAAAATAGTGGTGAAAAAATAAAGTTTGATACAAAGAGTTCTAATCCGCATTCGTCGGATTGGAACGGGAAATATTCTTCACAAAATGTTGATGTATTCACTGTTTACTTTCCAGACAAAGATGACTATTTTGAGGTTCCGATAGAAGAGTGCGGGGCACACGCAAAAACTCTAAGCTACGTCGGAACTGACCGTCCTGAACTTGAAGGGCGTTTGAACATGACAGAAGATTACAAGCTTACATAGAGGGGAGGTGCGCTACTGGTTCGCCACACCGACCTGCTAAGTCGGCGGGCTTTCGTAGAGTCTTGCGGGTTCGAGTCCCGTCCCCTCTGCTACTTTCTTTTTCAATAAACGCGATTTTGGTAAAATGAATCAGCCGTTAAGCGGAGAAACCCCTGACCTAGACGAACCGAAGTATAAGCTTCAGTTTAGTTCAAGGCACCTTTCTGGTGAAAAAGAGGTTTCGACGGCCCAAGTGCAGTTTTGGCAAGATTACGCCGAAGACTTTGTAGAGTCCTTTTCCGAAAACACTAGCCGCTCGCAAAGCCTTCCGGTGAATCTTTTGCGAGTCGATCTTTTGACAAATGAGTATCACCCGCAGCACGTCCAAAGGCTTGACACGGAAGGTCACGGGCCGCTTATGCGCAAGTCACTTGACGTTCTCACGTAACAACCATAGAGGGGGTCCGGCTGGACGAGGAACGATAATAATAGAGGGATGGCAGAGTTCGGTTTATTGCACCGTCTTGGAAAGGCGGCTGGGCATTGTGTCCCACGGGGGTTCAAATCCCTCTCCCTCTACATTATGCATGTTTTTAGATGTGAATGTGGAAAATCATTTGAAAACAAAGCTGGTTTATCTAGCCATAAAAATTGGTGTGACGGATCTGGATTAAAATCAAACAAAGAGTCTGAACTATCATGTGAGTATTGTGGAAAAAGCGAGTTTAATAGCATACAAGGTTTAGGAGCACATGTGAGGTGGTGTGAAGAAGGTCCTGAAAGAGACAAATCTAAACTCTTTGATATATCTGACGAAAGAAGGCGAAAAATTAATAGACGCATAAACAAAGACGAAGAAAAAATACGAAAAACCAAAAAGTCGTTGAAAAAGAACTGGAAGAAGAGACTTGAAAATGGATACGAGCTTCCGGAAAAAACCAAAAAGAAAATTTCGAAAGCTTTAACTGCTAATCCTGATGCTGGCGGTTATAGAAAGGGTGGTGGAAGATCGAAAGGTTGCTGGCATGACTCACCGATAGCTGGCGAAGTTTGGCTTGATAGCAGTTACGAGCTTGCTTATGCAAAGCGGCTTGACGAAAATAATATAAAGTGGGAACGAAACACAGAGAGATTCAGTTATACATACAACGGAGAAAAGAAAAAGTATATACCCGACTTTTACTTGGTTGATGAAAACAAGTACATTGAAATAAAGGGTTTTGAGATTGAAAAAGATAGAGCTAAGTGGAGTGACTTTCCGCATGAACTTGAAGTACTGAAGAAAAAAGATTTATTGAAGATGGGTTGTGACTTGTAGCGTTTTTGTAGAGCGTCGAGGGTTCGAGTCCCTTCCCCTCTGCCATTTCATATGAAAAAAAATGAAGCAGGGAACAACTGCTTCATTTTTTGTTGGACCAAATCAGATTAAGCAAAGCAAGTTATGGTCCGTCGCACTGCCGGGCGAAGCATGCTGGCAGTGAGGATGCAAGCTCCGGACACCGTTCTTCGCGTTGCGGGAGGCGAAAGCCGTACCTGACCGCTTCCAATGGTGCAACCTCAAGCAGCTTGGCGGCGAGCGGGACCATTAGTGCCAAGCGGGTAGAGGGCGATAAGATAGATGACGGACTTAAAAGACAGGATCCGGGCTACTACACATAACTTGTCGTTTTTTTGACAACCCGATTATGGAAATGAGCAAAAAAACGCTTGCCGACATCGTTTTCTGGTTTCATATGGTTTGGATTGGGGTTCTTTTGTCGGTAATCTTTTTGCCCCCACACCTTCAATTTCTTCATACGATTGCCGCTTCTGCCACAATCGCGTCTCAAGTTTTGTGGGGCGGCTGCCCGTTAGTGACACTTGAAAACGCGCTTCGCGACGATCCTTACACCGGGTCTTTTACTGCTTACTTGCTTCACAAAACGTTCGGCATTGAAGTCGAGTCTTGGGCTGTCGCAACCAGTTTAGTTGGCATATTCTTAGTTTCTGTATTCATGGCGCTATGAGCAAATGGAACGTAGAGTCCGGAACGAAATCTCAGTTTTCGGAGCGGTTTTACAAGCTGCTTCGTGAAGTCTACGACGATGAAAAGTCACTTTCGAAAGCAATTGACGAAACAATCGAGCAATTGAAAAATGAAACTGTCGACGGAGAAGCTTGAAGAGGTAGAATACTACGAACAAAAGTTTGATCAGGGGCACAATATGAGGGGGATTCCTTATGCCAAAGACATTTTGATTCTCCACTTTGGGGAGTACGAAAAAGAGCACAAGCTTTTCGGAACGTTTACGATTTCGACCGAAACGATTCCGGATCGAACTGAAAAGTTTACCTTTGAAAGAATTCGAGAGCCCGAGAGAGAGCCAGATGAAGACGGAAAGCAAAGATACTCTTTTCAAAAATCTGACGGGTTCCGAAAAATTATGAAGCAGCTTGAAGCTTACTTCGACGACGAATTTGGGGAGGTCTACAAAGTACTGCAGAGACACGAAATCAACTATATCGTCAGTTGATTAAACACCCCCGACTGACTACGTAATCAACACGGCTTATTTAGTCAACATTTTTTGAATCTCGTGTGAAGACGAAACTACACGCCTGCGCACACGTGTAAGCCCATGCATTATAATCAAGATGGGCTTGCCTTGTTATGAGCGCCGATGAAGTCAACGGACTTTGCCACTTGGTTGCTTACGCAGCCGAAAAAATAGAAGGTGGCAAGTTTGTGGGCGTTGCCGTTAGCGGAAAGGTTTGGCACTACGGCATCGTTTTGAGCGACAGAACGGTGCTTGACAACAAAGGCAAGTGGGATTCGGAAGAGGCTTTTGTTGAGGCTTCCGAAAACCGTTGGGGCGAAGACTTCGATAAGGTTTACCCTGAAATTCGAGAGGAAGAAGTGGAGATTTTCAGCTCCGAAGAGCGCCGGAAAGCACGCAATTTTGCAAAGCAGCTTCTTTGATATGTACACCGCTTTTCCAGAGTCTGATACTGAAGCGATTCAAGAAAAGCTTGACGATCTTTTGGAGCGTGGAATTACCGACTTCAACGTCAGGCCAAAACCAGACCAGAAAGGCTGGGTTATTGTCGAGTGGTAAGTTAAATCAATCCAACCAGCTCCAATGGAATTTGTATTTCCACACAACTTAGAGTCTGGCCAGCGGGTTGCCATTGTTTTGACCCCGGCGGGCGCAGACGACGAGCATTACGTGATTGAAGAAAACACGACCGAGTCTGACGTTCGCGAAGAGATCAGCGGCGGCCGCCGATTTGCCGCAATTGTGAACGTCGAGTGAATAGCGGGGTGATGTCGGAACTTGGCGCCTTCGCGCGCGTGTAAGTCACTACAACATATTGACAACCGACCAACCTCAAAAAGATGGCTGGTACTTACACGAAGATCACGGCTGCCGACGTTGATCATTTTCTTTCCGACAAGTTCGGGTTTTCCGAGTCGAGTGAGTTCGGAGAAAACGCCCGTGAGCTTGTTTACGATTACCAGTTTACGACAAAGGGCGGTGAGAAGGTTGCCATTGTCGTTTACACGTCCGTAGACGAGCGAAGCGGCGTCTCTCGTTCTTCCGGTTCCGACGCGATTCGCGTCGCTCTTATGTGGGAAGACGGTGGGGAGTGGCGAGCCGTCGGATCGTCGAAGCGGGTCAATCGGATTGACACGTGGCGCAAAAACCTTCAGAAGCGGCTTTCTGGTTGGAAAGATATGCTTGAAGGGCAGTGCCAAGATTGCGGCGCGCCGCTTACCGTGCGGAAGGGAAATCACGGCAAGTTTCTTGGATGCACTCGATACAGCTCAACAGGTTGCAGCTACACCGAAAGTTATGATTAACGCAATCAAGAATCTCTTTTCCACGAAAGAAGAGCAGCCGGAACGCAAAGACATTGAGATTGTCGAAGACACTTCCGGAACGTGGAGTTACACCACTTGAAGTGGTCGGAAGACGAAAAGGCTCTTTGCGGCCGCCGAACGATGAACTCGAGCATCGGGGGTTGGGGAAGCGAGGCGCCGAGCCATCTTCCGACTTCCTACTGCTCAGAATGCGAGAAGATTGCAGCGAATCAAAATCTCAATTTGTAATGGTCAAAACCGAAGACGCACAAAAGCTTGAAAGCGATATTCGCAGGGTACTTCGCGAAATCGAAAAGAGCGTTTCTGTAACCGAAACGTACAATAAGGGGTTTGTGAACCCCACCTTCGCAGATGCAGGACTTCTTTACGAGTTCTTCGAAGAAAATTGGGGCATCATACGGAACTTGCGAGAGGGTAATCACGTTATTACAAAGAAGCGAAAGGAAAACATTTTGGCTGTGTACGATTATCTCCGAAATATGGCAGATCGGATCGAAAGCGGTCAAAAAATATACAAATCCGAACAGCTTTCTATTAGCACTTATCTTGAACGAATTGAATCTTAAATCACTATGGAAGAAATTAGCTTTGAAGAGTACAAAGGCAAAGGAGGAAACCCTATGGTAGCGGTCGCTTCCGACGAGCGCACGTTTTTCGAATTGGGAGAAGATCGTTTTGGGGCTTTTGCCCGATACGATGAAGACGGCGTTATCCGGTATCGCGCTTCGCTTCTTACTCGAAGTTCTGAAGAGCACTCTCACCGGACAAATGCCAGCAAACACGCCGAAGTTACCAGAGAATCTGGTCAAGAGCGTGCAAAGGAAAAGGTAATGGACTGGCTTGAATCCCAAGAATAACGCAAACATATGGACACGACCGAAACGGAGCGCCGAGTAGAGGCGGCAACCGAAATTCTCAATGACTACGCCGAATCTGTAAACGATGTAGAGTTCGAATACGACACCGTAGTAGACGAAGAGGGGGTCGAGAGAGCCGAAATTTGGCTTCAAACGCCCGCCCACGAGCTTGAAACGCTTGTCTACACCGAACCCTTCGATGAAAATTATCCGCAAGACAATCCGGAGAAGGTTGCCGATTGGGTAGGGCGCGTCTTGCACTTTGAAGCAAGCAGGCTTCAAGACTTTTCTCGCAAAATCGGCAAAGACCTTCACGGGAACAAAGATTATGGATAACCAACGGCAGCGAATAAAGGCCATTGACGAGCTTTTGATCCGCATTTTGAAAGAGCGGGTTGAGATCGGTAAAGAACTTGCGCAAATCAAAAAAGCGCAAGGATCCGGCGTTGAAGACAAGGCTCAAGAAGAGCACGTGCTTGGGCGAATTCGAGAGTACGCCGAAGATCAAATCAGCGAAGACTGCGGAGAAGAGATCGAAGAGGTTTGGCGGGCGATTATCGATCTCACGAAATCTGAAATGGAGCGTCATACTTAAAGACGCAAGCTGGAGTAGCTCAGTTCGGCCAGAGCAGGGACCTTGTAAGTCTCACGCCGCGAGTTCAAATCTCGCCTCCAGCTCTTTTCAAAAAGAAGATCAAAGTTTCAATGAAACGGTTACTCACATTTCTCATACTTCCGCTTTTTCTTTTTGGTTGTCAATGTCAGATTAATCTCCGAAAGCCGCGTACGGACGTTCAAGAGACGCGTGTAGATTTTCCACCACCGACAGAGTATCCACCACCTGTCGTTTGGGTTTGGGCAAAAAACGTCTCCGAAGAAAGCTTATCTGTCGTTTACTACCGAGGAGACTTCGAGTCGAAAAAAGGCCGCACCCGAAGGTGGACGAGAATAATCCGGTGTGACTTCGGCTATAATCTTCCGCCCGGCGAATCTGACATGACCCGATGCACATTCGTTGACGGAAGGCCAAGTCCAGTTTATGAAGAGTCAGACACGTTGAAAGTTACGGAGTTAGCATTTAACGAATAAGCACAAACAAGTTATGAAACCAGCAGGATCGTTTAAGTATCAGCCAGCATTTGAGCTTGATAAAGGCTCTGCAGAAGAGCTTTTGGACGTTGACGACGTTAACGAACTCACCGATGAAGGCGAAGTTTGTCACGCCATCATTGATTACAGGTTCGACGACGTAGACGCTCAAGTTTTGTATGGAGAGATCGGATCGACCGAAGAGACCGCGAAGTTCTTTCTTCGTACCGTTCTAAATGAAGACGGATCGCCCGAAGAGATCAAGATTTTCGTTCCGGACAACCAAGATCGGTATCCAACCGGAGAACAGTTTTGGGCCGGATTCAACCAGCCCGAAGACGCAGACACCGAAGAGCGGAAGATGGTCGAGCAAGTCCGGAACATCGCCAAAAACTTCAAGACTGGCGAAATCGTGATCATCGACGCCGCAAGCCTTGTTGAAGAGCAGCTTGAACAAGAAGATGCTTCCGATTCTGAATCATCCGATTCCTGAAGATTGTGAGGGAACGGAAAGCGGCCGCCATATGTTAAATTTCGATCAAGACGGAACCTTTTGGTGCGACGCCTGTGGAAGACAGTACCAATACGAAAACGAAGTCTCATTCCTTACGGACAAAGCCAAAAGGCAAAAGATGAGTACGATTCCGTACAGTAGCCCGTACAGCGAGTTTCCGGAAAACACGATTGTCAAAGAGCGGGACCACGCCGGGGGCTATACGACCTATTACATCTTTGTAGGCAAGACGCTTGTCGGCAAACGGAGGTATTTAGCTTCCAGCAAGAGTGGGGGAGCACCGCTTGTGGTCATGGAGGAATCGGCGGGTCGGCAGTCACTTCTGCTCAGACGTACGTGTTCAACGTTCAGGGAGGAAAATGGTACGTGTACCAAGGCGGCCGCTTTTCGTATTCGGTCGAGAGGCCAAACGAAGAGTTCATTAGCGATTTGAAAAAGTGGAACTTGGTTGGAGAATCAGACTACGATGGCCAGTATGAAAGATAGGCGATTTTCAAATCCTTACAGCACCCAAATGGAGAGTCTTTCGGAGAACTTTTGGGGCGCAGGGCAGCGAAGTCTCTTCATAAAGCAGCTTGAAGACCGAAACTTCAAGAATCACGAGATCCGTTACATCCGAACGAGAGCGCAACCGGACAATGATGAAATCGTAGAAAAGATGCTTTCATGATGTATTCAGACTCTTCAAACTACCATAACACCCACGTTTCAAATCTTTCCACAAGCTCTTCTGCCGACAACTCCGCCTTGATCGTTCGGCAGAAGAGAATCCAGTGGAGCAAGACGTATAAGCGCCATGAGGTCAACTACATGATCAAGAACTCGAACCTTCCAGAAGAAAAAGATCCGGTGTTAGGAAATGGATGAAGAAACTACTAAGAAGATGACTGAGTTTTTCCAAAAACAGATCAAGAAGATAAATCAAAAGAAATGGCTTGACAAGCTCGTAGAAGCAGGTGGAGCAAATCATGAAACCCGGTATATGAAATCGGTGATCCAAAATGGATGAAGTTTCAGACTGGTCAACACGTGAACAATGTAGCTACTGCGGAAAAACGTGGGATATTTGAAGAACAATTCGTTCTTTTTCAACTCAGTTTGACAGGCTTTGTCGCAAAGATGTGGCAAAGCCTCATATCTATATGTGAATCAAACAAACAAATATCGTTATGCCAGATACGCCAGAAGATCCTTTCGAGACTTCCGATAAGCAATTCGACACCGTAGAAGAGTACCTTGATCGGCTCAAATCTGACCTGAAAGAAAACGGTTACGACATTGAGTGGGGAGAGCGGGGAGAAGAAGACGGAAAGACGTTTGTCGAGGTCGAGTATCAAGGCGAAGTGCTTGAAGGGCTTCGAGTTCCAACAAACCTTGATGTCGTGAACAAGCAGATGGGGCCTCTAACCGGATACGACATGATGCTCGACACCGTTCAAAGTGCTCTTCACTACGACGAGAGAGAAGGCGACCTTCCATTTCTAAATCAGAACTAAATTATGAGCAAAGTCTTAAACAAGAAAATCAGAAGCGTAGAAAAGCTTGAAGAGCTTGAAAACGGTTTTGACCTTGTGAGAATCACATTTGAAGACGGAGACTCCGTCGAAGGCGCAGCAAAGTTCATTTTTCGCGAAGAGGCATATGCACGCAATTGAATTTAGCGACGAAGAAGAGAGTCTGCTTGAAGACATCGGAGTAGACAACGAAGACTACGCCATATGCGCCTTGTTTGACCACAGAAGCACCGCGGACGTAGAATACGAAGAAGAAAGCGGAGTGATTGTCGTTTCCGAAAACGGCCACACGATCCGACAAACCGTTGATATGGTAACGGACGTGTGCGAGTCAAACGACCCAAGAGAGCGCATTGGCGTCGGAGTTTCTATGCTTGAAGTCGCGATAAACGCAGAGCAACAATGGAAAGATTAAAAGATCACACAGTCGAATTTTACGAACGTGAAGACGCTGCCTACGACTGCCGGATCGTCGCGAAAATGGATGATCCGCCAGTTGAGGGAAGTGGAAAGGACATTTGCGATGCCTTGAGCGACCTTCGCCATGAGGTCAGGCGTTTTTCTGAAGGCGTTCACGAAGCCTTTGACGAAGTAATTCGAAACGAACTTGACGCAGACCTATGATTGACCAGATTGAGCAGTACGAAGAATTAGAGCGGGGATGGAACGGCTACGACGCGCCTCAAATTGATCCGGAGGTTTGTGAAGAGGCGAAGCGGGTTGTGCCAAAGCTTCCAAGTGGAGACGGATGGAAAAGCGGTTCTGAAGTGTTTCCAACCGGCCGGGGAACGATTCAGTTCGAGTTCACCAACAAGGAGGGAACCGAAATCGAGTTTGAAATTTTTGGCCGAAGCAAGGGAGAGATCCTAATCGACCCGAAGCTCGACGAAATGAAGACTTGGGAGGGAGAGATCGGGCGGTGCATAGATATTATCAACAGTTACTCAGACTAGTTATGTAATGTGGTTATACTTGGTGGCGGGTGTGCCATTCTTCATCTTACTTTTGTATTTTGCTATGAAAAACGGCTTCCTCACATTTGGCATCGGCGGGCTCAAGCAAGCCCGTGACCACAGCTCAAAAGAGTGGAAGACCGAACGCGCAATTGTTCCGATATCAAATTTTAAAGTCGAAACTGACGTGAAGTGGTGCCCGAACACGGACGAAATATACTACCGAACCCCGGAAGAAACGTCGATGTTCGAGAAAGAGTGGAAAGAAGTAAGCGAGTACTCAGATCTTTACGCCAAGCTTCTATCAAACTTTAATAGGAAGTACAAGCAGTCAGGAATAGAGCAAAACAATAGAACAAATTGGACACAAGCATCTAAACAGAACCAAACATATGATCAACGGAGACGTACTTAGCGATATTGTCATTGAACTTTCCGAAAATGGACACGATTTCGAGCAAAACGAATTTGAAAAGCTTGCAAGCGGCGATGAAAAGACAGTTGACGACGCTCTTGTTCGCCTTGCAAGGAAAGCTCGAAGAAAGGCGTTTGCCCCACACAGCAACTTTCCTGTTGGCGCCGCACTTCTTACGGAGAAAGGCGTATATTTGGGCGGCAACGTTGAAGTAAGCGGCCGCTCTACGTCTGTTCACGCAGAAATGCTTGCCGCTTACAAGGCGGCGTTTGAAGGCGCAGAAGAGTTCAAGGTTATGTCTGTGTCAACTCCACGACAAAGCAACGACACCGGACCCTGTGGGCTTTGCCAGCATACGTTGAGCCAGTTTACCGACGAACTTCGAATCATCGAAGACGGAGGCGACGGTGAGCACGGAATTTTTTATCTTTCCGAACTTATCGGTGACGGGTACTCTGCATCTACGCGACATCCTGAATACGTAAACGATAAATCATAAATGAGCGTATATAAAGAAATCTATTCTCGCATCCGAAATCAAAAAAGAGTTGTCGGTTTTTGCGGCAAAAAGCGAAGTGGCAAAGACACCGCCGCCGACGCGATTGCTGCCCTTGGTTATACGCCGATTGCTTTTGCAGATCCGATCAAAGACACGTGCCAAACAGTCTTCCAGTTTGACAATGAGCAGATTTATGGATCAAAAAAAGAGGAAGTTGACTTGTTCTGGGAATTTTCTCCACGGTGGGCGATGCAAAGGATTGGCACCGAGCTTTTTCGCGATGGGATTGATGAAGACGTTTGGGTAAAGTCTTTGCTTGCCCGAGTTGATGCTTCTGATAAAAAAAGGTTCGCCGTTACCGATGTTCGTTTTCCGAATGAGGTTGAGCACTTGAAACGGGCAGGAGCAGACATTGTATACATCCGGCGCCCTGAAAAAGAGCCAACTCTTGACTGGAAAAAGAAGTGGATTGCAAGACAGGGGGGCTTGATCAAAAAAGTGGCTTCACTTTTCTGCGATTTCGGATCGGAGTATCACGCTTCTGAAATCAGTCTTGACGACCACCCGGTTTCAGAGGTTCCGGAAATCATCAACGACGGCACCGAAACAGAGTTCCGGACAATCGTTCGGGCTTACACAAACGCAATCGAAAAATCCAATAAGCGAGTTCTCAACGACACTCCACTTCACGCTTCTATAAAGAACCTGTGAACTGGAAACATTGAGCGCGCGCGCCTGTGTAATATAATGCATTGAAAGACAAACCGATCCACGAAAAGATGATCGAAGCTGCCAAACAGTTTGCTGAAGACGCTCACGACGGGCAACGCAGAAGGTTCGAAGGCAGGGATTACGTCGAGCACCCCAAAGAGGTAGCGGAGCTTGTCCAGTCTGTTGCTGACCCGACAGATGAAATGGTGGCGGCCGCCCTTCTTCACGACGTCGTTGAAGACACGTCAGTTGACCTGCCGGAAATCGAAGAAGAGTTTGGCACCGAAGTCGCTTCGCTTGTTTTCGAGCTTACGACCGACAAAGAAAAGCGTGACGAATACGGCAAGGCTCGATATTTGGGCTACAAGATGGCTCAAATGGGCGAAAAGGCGCTTACTCTCAAGCTTTGTGATCGGTACTGCAACGTTCGGAATATCGAAGAGACTCCGGACGAGTTTTGCAATCGGTACTCCGAAGAAACGATGGAGACGACCGATCTTCTTATCGAAGATCGGAGCCAAATGACACGCACTCAACGAGAACTCGCATCAAAAATCATCAAAAAGGTATAATGAACGTAGAATCTAGTTTTCTGAAGGACCGGCCAGCTTCACCCGACGAAATTCGGAATCTCGAAACGGGCACTCCAAAAATCTTTTGCCCGCGAGAGTACGACGACATTTTTCGCGTTCCGGCTATTGATCCGGGTGCAGACGTGGAAAAAATGGAAATCGAGACGCCGATGGGGAAAAAAGAAGCTTCAAAGGCGAAAACCCAAGACTGGTACTTTAGAATGAATTGACGATGATTGAATTTTTGAACGGTTCCGGACCAGATAAAATCTATCGATACGAGCCAGAACGCCCCCCAAACAAAAGAGAGCGTGAAAACCTTCCGACAAATTGCCCGTCGATATCTGGAGAAGGGACGTACAAGGGAGAATTTTCAGTCGACGCGACCTTAGATTACGAAAACATCGAAGACGTTCCGTTCTTTCGGGCAAATATCGAGCGGTGGGTTTTCAAGCTTAGTTAGTCTATATATGAACAGACTCCAAAGAAAATCAATGTAATGTTTTCCAGCTTTCCGTCAATTTTTGAAACCGTTGAGAACTATCGGTACAGCATTACCATCGGACTTGGACTTTTGTTTTTTGTCCCGATGTTTATTCCTATCGGATGGTCAACGGTAAGCACAACTTGGCATTACGGAATGGGCGCAATGTTTTTTCTCTCTGTGGGAATGATCATCACGAGAGACGTTTGGCCGTTTTTCCAGCGAACGGTTTGGGGCCGGACCCGGACACAAGAGCAAACCTACGCTGAAGCCGTCGTTCGGCACTGCAAAGAAATCGGTGGAAAACCGCCTTTTGAAATCGACGTATCTTCACTTGAAACTGAAAACATTGACGAAGAAGTGCTCGTTGAATTTTTGAGGGCAGTAACCGAAACAGACGAGTCAATCCGACTTGAAAACCAGACAATTATCGTTACGAAAGAAGGACTTGAAACGTTGAAAGCGTACCTCTAATAAAAAATGATAGCCCCGTAGCTTAACGGTAGATCAGTTTATGGGCAAAAAACAAACTAAAAAATATAGAGGTGAGTTAGCTGAGGAAAAGATAGCTGTGGAGTTCATAGAGTTAGGATATACAGTTTTAGATCCTAGGGGAAGAGAAAAGTATGATATAGTAGTTCAATTAGAAGATGATGAGTTTGCCAAGATACAATGTAAACACATAAATTTTAAGCAAGATTATGGTGTAATAAAAACTTCTTGGCAAGGAAGAAATGAAGAGTATGTATATAAATCCAACGAAATAGACTACTTTGCTGGATGGTGTAAAGAAAAAGATGAAGTTTATATAGTTCCTTTTGAAGAAGCTGGACGAAGATCATTCCGGTTTAGATTCGAAGAGACAAAAAATTCGCAAAGCAAAGGAATAAATTATGCTGAAAACTATAAATTAGGAGAGTAGTTTAACGGTAGAACATCTTCTTGACGTGGAGAAGGTTGGGGGTTCGAATCCCCCCTCTCCTACTCTATAAATTAGCCGTGGGAGTTCGATTCTCTCCGGGGCTACTCGAAAAAACGGGTTACATTGCGCTAACTCAACGCAAACGACGTATTTCGACACACATTTCAGAAGACCCCGCAAACGCTTGTGAGAACGTTTTTTTCTCACTCGATGAAAACGGTGAACCTGACGTACGAGAGGTAGTCATTCGTGCAGGGAACCGCGATGAACTTTCAATGAAACTGGAGAAGGCGAAGGAACTTTCTCCAAATACTATCGTGTTAAATGGCACGATACGAGACTTCGATTTTGTCTACGAACAGGTTTTTGACAGCCAATGAAAAAGCACGGTTTCAACGGGACGTTCGGGTACGAGCCCGAATACAGTTGCGACGCCGAAGACTACGAGACGGCGAAAGAGCTTTTTGAGGGAATGGAAGTCGACGTAAGTCACGTCTCTCCAGTCGTCGACGCTCAGTTGGGAGAAGACAGGGCGGTTTTGCTTTCGGTTACGAGGCGAGAGCCGATGAAAGAGTTGGAGCGGAGCCAGTGCTTTTTGTTTATCGACGAGTTTGGGAACAAGTATTTTTACGTTCCTGACGTTCCGTTGCCGGAAAGCACCGAAGAGTTTGCTAGTTCGATGAAAGATTGGACTGCAGGCGGCGATTCGGTTCGGAAGCGGTCAAACTTCTGGCAACTGGCTCACCAGCTTTCCAACAACGGCCAAGAAATGGCCGACTCTTTTGTTCATGGGCAAAGCGACCTTGTTGAAGTGCTTGAGATCGAAGAAACCGAAGGCGGGGAGCTTGAAATCGAAATCTCTTATGACAGTCGGCTTGAATCAATCGTGAAGAAGCACTACGGCACAGATGAAGTCGACGACGAAATGATCTCAAGCTTTATTGTTGACGCGTTGAAACAAGAAGTAAAAAAGACCAATGAGTGATTCAATACGAGAACTTGCAGAAGAGCTAAACGAGCAAGATCCTGTTGACATCGAAAGTCTAGCGGAAGCCTTTGATACGGTGTTTTACTATCCGCCGGAAGGAGAGCGTCCGGTTGAAGCAGAGCACGTGGACGGATTTACTATCGGCTCGCCGGAAAATGTGGAAGACTTGATTCAAAAGCTCCGGAAAGCGCAAGAGACGGACCCGAGCTTTATTCAAATTGGCGAAAGAGAGTATATGTTCAAATCTCGAGACTCTCTCTCGCGCCTTATCGATGGCATTAAGCTTGGCCAGGCATTTAAGTAATGCTCGATTACGACCTGAAAAAAGAAGACCCGCAAAGAGATCAGTTTTACAAGATTCAACCAGAGCTTTGCAGCCCGATAAGCGAAGAAGAAATCGGGCCAGAAGCGGTTGAGAGCGTCAAAAACTACTTGTGGGAAGAGCACATCCACCTTCCGTTAAATCCTCCAGAGATCGAATATAAGCCTTCTGAAGAAAGGCATTTTTACTTTGCTTGGGACCACAAGATAACGTTTGCAACCGAGCCGAAAAACGTTCCGGCCGCTGGATTGATTCACGAAATGGCTCACGCAAAGCTTGGCGCAATCGGAATCGGGCCATTTATCGAAAGTCACGGAGGATTTTTTTGCCGGGCATTTGGCCAAATGTGGTCTGATTACACGACGGAAAGCTCGACGGTCTTCTACAAGCGGTGCAGAGAGAACAACTTGACCGTGGCCCGAAAGCTTCCGAATCTCAATCCGAATCCTTGGGCGGTTGTCGTTGAGAGGGGAAAAGAATACGCGGTTCGCCCGGCCCATCGGGCAATTGAAATGGGCTTCAATGTCAAAAAGACGTTCAACCTCAACGTTAAGGGTAATCATCCAATGGCTTCTTAAATCAAAAATCAAAATGGTTATGGAAAATCAAGAAGAGCTTTCAAGAGCGCTAACTACAATCACTCGGCTTCGGAACCTGTTGGAGGAGCGAGGCATCGAGTTGCCACCGGAAATTGAAGAAAGCATCGAAGACCAGCTCGAAACGTACGACAGGTACTTGGCTTACCTGCAAAACGTAGAGCTGCGGAAGCTTCGCGAGCAAAAAGAAGATCTTGGATCTGCTCTTGAAATCATCGAAGAGAAGTATGGAGCCGACAGTCCGGATGTTCGCCGGGCGTTTCGAAAGGCTCAAAATACTATTGAAAAGGAAATTCAAGAGATCGAAACACGAGAACCGGAGGATATGATGGCAGATCCGGATTGGATCTGATATTTATAGGGCCGGTAGCTCAATTGGGTAGAGCACGCGACTCATAATCGCACGGTTGAGAGTTCGAACCTCTCCCGGCCCACTCGTTTTTTAGCTTCGAACAAGTAACTCAATGATATGTCAAACCCGTTGAACTTAGAAGAGTCTGCCCTGCTTGCGAAAATGAAGCGGGACCTTGAAGAGACAAAGCAGCGGCTCGACCAAGTTGAAAGTGAACTTGAAGAAGAAGAGGAAGAGTCTTTGAGTCACCGAATTTACTCGCTAATTGACCAAAACGCGAAGATCGTCAATGTCAATGTATTTGACGAGACCATCGAGTTTGACTTGAGCGACGACCGAATGATTAGCATTCCGATGTGGTGGAGCTGGAAGTTAGAGCAAGCTGAAGAGTCGAGCAGGCAAAACTACCTAATATCCGAAGACGAAAGTCGGGTAGTATGGCCAGACCTTAACGAAGAAATTTCGGTAACAGGCATTCTCGCAGGAGATCCAGCACCAAGACCAGACGAAGAATAAGTTATGAGCAACAATTTAGGAAACGCGATTTCAGGAATTCCATCGGAAAACATTGGAGGAATCATCGGGGGTCAGAGTGGCGGCATTACCGGAAGGGGAAACAACCCCAAAACAGGCGGGTCGAATACCGTAAACACGTACCAAGTTCAAGTCAATATAAACAAAAGCTTGGCAGAACAGGTACTCGCAAACGGAGACCTGTTCAAAAACCACGAGCTTCGGTACCTCAAAAACAATATGGAAGTTCCGGACGTTTTTCCCGCTGACATTCATATCGACGATCCGTTCGACGACATTGGTACGCCGTTCGATACGGACACAAACAGCAAAGGGTATCGAAGCGACAAATATCATACGCAATATATAAAGTTGCCTTCGGACGGAAGCACAGACAAAATTCCTGACCAGATCGATCCGAAACAAGGCATCGATCATAACATTCCGGATAATATTCCAAATGAGCTTCCAGGAATGTTTGAAAACGAGACTGGGGGGATGTTCGAGAACCAAGAAGACGCCGGAATGTTTGAAACCCAAAAAGAGGTTGAACAGTTTCGGAAGCAAAAAGAATTTCTCGACCGTGGGTTTGAGAATCCCCCTAGCCTTCAAAGCCTTGCAGAAGAAAATAGCGACGACGACTCAGAAGATGAAGAGTCAATTCTAGAAAGGTGTAGAAATTACTGGAACAGCCTCAAATGATGGTTGAATCTGACGTTCAAAGAATCATATACAAAGGTTTCATCGAACCAAAGCGGCACGTCTTGGCGGTTCCGAATTGTAAGGCGCTCTACCCGAGAGGAGAGTCTGACCTTATCTCCGTGACTGAAGCTGGACTTGTCCACGAATTTGAAATCAAAACTTCCGAAGCCGATTTTAATCGCGACTTCGAAGACAAACAGTTCAAGCACGAAGTTTTGGAGGAAAGTGCTCCGATAGATGGTAAATGCACGCCGAACTACTTTTGGTTTGCGATGCCGATGAATCTTTGCGAAAAGGTGGAGGTTCCGGAGTACGCAGGAAAGATATGCGTGCGCACTGGCGGCTGTGAAGAGATCGAAAAAGCACCAAGGCGTCACTCCGACTACATTACCGAACGCGCCAGGCATTACCTCGAAAGGGGCGTGACGGTTCGGTTTTGGCAGTCGTGAATATTAACAGATCGCGTCATATATACTAACAGACGCAAAAACATGACTGCATAACACAACATAACTCTAATAAAATGGATAATCCGCTCAAGCGTAGTTTCGATCTCAACTACAAAAAGAAAGAAGACAACACCGAAGAGAAGATTGATCACGAAAACGCGTTCGATCAAAGCGACGGTGCAACCAGCTTTTTGAAAGAACAGTCCAGTCCGTTCAGCGGCGACGAAACCGCCGAAGAGGATGAAGAAATGGATGAAGCACTTGCTTCCGCTCTTGGAAAAGCTAATGATCAAGAGGAGGAAAGCCATCAGCCGCTTCAAGAAGAGGAAGGTGGAGAGATTGATCGCGGCGCCGTCGAAGACGTACTTGCCCGCCTCAACGGAGATTATGAGACGCAGCAAGAAGAGGAAGATCGTGGCGCAGTTGAAGACGTTCTTCAATCTCTCAATGGAAGCGGCGACGGATATAGCCTTGGAGAAGGCGACGTTCCAGACGAGCTTGAAGACAACCAGTTTGAAAAAGAGGATGAAGAAGAGGAAGACGAAATGGATGAAGTCGTTGCTTCGGTTCTCGACGAGCTTAACGACGAGCAACTTAATGAAGACGAAGAGGACCCTTGCTGGGACGGATACACGCAAGTCGGAATGAAAACCCAAGACGGAGAAGAAGTTCCGAACTGCGTTCCAGACGACGAAGTAGACGACGCAGAAGGATACGAAGAAAGCATTGACCAGTCCGATCTAATGGACGCAGTGCTTGAAGATCAAGTACAAGAGCTTCACAGGCTCGACAATCTTGCAGCACAAGTACTCAACGAGTAACAGAACAATGAACACCCTTTCCACCGACTTTGCGTTGAATCTTGATAAGGCGTTTATGCGCTTTATTCACGCTAATGCTTTGTATAATCGCTAAAGAGGTCGGTTTGTTGTGTTGTGCTTCCAGCCCGAATCGGCCTCACGGTCGGTTCGGGTTTTTTCATTTGCCCTTCATAGAGTTTTGGGAACCAACCTCATACCTTCTCATACAAGAGGGTGCATTTACGATCATATATGGGCCTTAGTAGCTAATAAGTGGTTGAGCATCAGCTTTGCAAGCTGTTCGATGTCGGTTCAAATCCGGCCGGGTCCACAAATTGCTGGTGTAGCTCAGGTTTGGTAGTAGCGGCTGCTTGAAGAGCAGCGCGTCGAGGGTTCAAATCCTTCCACCAGCACTTTATTTTGTTTTCACAGAAAGCTTTGAACCACTTACATATATAAAGTTGAACGAAGAAACAAAAAAAGTAAGCGGTTCAATGAGCAAATATAAAGATGACATAATCCGGCTTCGAAAGCAGGGTAAGAGCTATCGCGAGATCGAAAATAAGCTTGATTGTTCAAAAGGAACGATATCTTATCACTGCAAGCAAGCTGGACTTGAAGATGTTGGGTTGGGCCACGACGAGCTTTCCGATGAAAAGAAAAAGAAGATAATAGAGTATCGAAAAAGTCATACAAGCACGAAAACCGCTGAAAAATTCGGGGTGAGTAGAGCTTCCGTTGAAAAGCACGCGGAAGAGAAGTATGAAGAAGAAACACTTGAAAGAACTGAAAGAGAGTGTAAGTTTTGTGGAAGAAAATACACTTACGAAAGAAGAAAGGGTCACAGAAAAGACTGTTGTAACGGATGTAAAACGAAAATGAGAAGAACGAGAAACAAGCTTCGAGCGATTGACTATCTTGGCGGTGAGTGTGAGCGTTGTGGATATGATGAAAGCGCAGCAGCGTTGGAGTTTCACCACACAGGCGAAAAGGCGGTAACAATAGGGTCGGTGGCTAATAAATCGTGGGAGAACACGGTAAAGCCCGAACTTGAAGAGTGTATTTTGCTTTGCTCAAATTGCCATAGAGTAGAGCATTCAAACAGATTTGACGAACACTTTGTTGAGCAGCTTGTTGAAGAAGAGCGATTGAAAGAAGAACTTGCAGGAGTAGCGTAGTGGGTTGTTGCGCGCCGGATTGAAGCCCCGGAGGCGGCCGTTCGACTCGGTCCTCCTGCACAAAATAATCGGCGGTTC
>ERZ1034543.46-NODE-46-length-33061-cov-6.350512_pt1 | contig 33061 bp, 21 predicted proteins | sample MGYA00520654_ERZ1034543 | MGnify/ENA primary metagenome ERZ1034543 (study PRJEB33760, sample SAMEA4777712) | hypersaline lake metagenome | biome: hypersaline environment; feature: brines | place: Spain | collected 2012-08 | depth 0 m ... | reverse complement strand
AAAGAGCCGCTGCTCATCAAAAGCGGCGACTCGGTTGTGAGCGGGCCCGACATGACGTTTGTCCGCACCCGGCGGGGCGGTTCTCCGGAGCCCTTCATTCCGGGCAGTAGCCTGAAAGGAACGCTCCGGTCCCACGCCGAGCGAATTGCCCGCACCCTGCAGGCGGAAAGCGTCTGTGGCGTGTTTAGAGGAGCAGAGGTGAAAGGCTGCAGCTGGCGCATGAACGGCACCGGTGGGCGAAGCGACTACCGCGAGTCGTGCCCGGCGTGCCGCCTGTTTGGCAATACCCACTGGAAGGGGCGCTTCCGCACCGGAGATGCGTACCTGGTCGAAGAGGATCGGGACGTAGAGCCCGAAGTCCGAGATGGAGTCGGCATCGACCGGGTGTCGGGCGGCGCGTCTCGCGGGGCCAAGTTTGACCTTGAAGTGGTCCCGGCGGGCGTGCGCTTCTCAACGCGCTTCGAGGTGGTCAACTTCGAGGCTTGGCAGCTCGGGTGGGTCGCCTACGTGGTCCGCGACCTGATGGACCAGCGCGTACGGATCGGGACCGGCACCTCCCGCGGCCTCGGACGGATTGAGGCCCACGTGGATGAGATTTCTCTGGAGTACGTGGGGGAGCCGGATCCCCTCAGCGACTCGCTGCCTGGGATCGGGGCCCTCGTGTCCGAGGATGAGCGCCACGATTACGGCCTCGTGGCGGAGGACCGCGTGCCACGGCCGGATAGACTAGATCTTACTCGGCCCGCCGGCTCGCTTCGGAGCCGAGCGGAGCTCGACCAGTGGCGCGACCAACAGGAACTCCTCGCCGCCGTGGCGCCGGCCTGGGACGACTATATCCAGTCGGCCAGCACGGTTGGCTGATTCTGCGCACCGCCGCACGTCGCGGCCAGGCGATGTCTTCGCTTTCGAATCTGCCTTTCTCCACAAGTTGTCTGCGTGATGGTTGTTCGCTCGTGGGTGCAATCGCGAGAAGACTGGGCCGGCCCGGAAGCGGGGACCGACGGGGCCCTGCTGATGGCCGAACGGCCCCGCCAGGTGGTTTTGGGCCGCTCCGAGGATCTGCCGGTGCCCGAAGACGGCTGGCGGCAGGGACACTGCTTTACCCCCGACTGGCACCTCCGGTGGCGCCGGCTCGGCACCTCGGTTCGCCTCGTAGGATTTGGGCCCGTGCCGGGACGCTCAGGCTGGGGCGAGCCGGCCGCCGAGCGGTCGTTAGACGACCTGGAGACGACCGCCCGCTCCGCCGTGCTCTGGGGCAAACGCCAGCCGGGGGAGCAGATGTGGCTCGAACTTCGGATCCCGAACGTTATGACGCCTCCCACGCAGCACCCTCAAGGGCACGGCCCGTCCGATGACGAAGTGGGCGAGAGCGCGGTCCGGCGCGTCCTCCAGATGGTGACCTACCGGGTCCCCGGCCAGGACAGCGGCGATTTCCACCGGTACGTCGGCCTCGGCTACGCCCCGTCAGGCGAGGAGGACGAGACATTTGAGAAGCCCGATCATCCAATTGCGTAGGAGCTCAATTGCCTCTCACCTTCCGAGAAGAACTGCGGCAGCGAGGAACGACGCTTGCCTTCCGGTCAATGGCACTTGGTACGAATGACGACTGACATGGGAACCGACCTGCATCTTCCATACGGCTTTGCTCAGTACCCGAGCTCCTCTCCCCGGCGGTCCGCCCCACGGGGCCACGACACGTTTGAGGGACACAGCGGGCTGATGGAGTGTGAGCTGGAGGCCCTCTCGCCATTGCTGGTTATGGACTCCACCGAGCGGGCGGACTCGGAGCAGGGGACCGTCGGAAAGTTCATGCAGAGCGACGAGAACGGCTACGTTATTCCGGGCACGTCCTTGAAGGGCATGATCCGGAGCGTCTTTGAGGTGCTGGTCCCGTCGTGCGTAGGTCTGCATGACCATACGACAACTCAGCTCATTCCCGATCGTCTCAACCTGAAACCGTGCAGTCGCCGTACCAACCTTTGTCCAACATGTCGGACGTTCGGTTTTACGGGGGGAGGAAGGTCCCATCGAGGCAATGTCAACATTGGAGATGCGCGGGCAGTGGAGCGACCCTCTCAGGGCCGTCAGGTCCAGATTGTGGGGCAATTTAATCCCAACCCGGACGAGAGCGATCGATATCGGAATGCCGACCGGTCGCCGAAGGGACGGAAGTTTTACTATCACCAGCACGAGCTTAACGAGGCGACGACCCAAAACGAAAAGAAGTACGGAAAACACCTTGTGCCCCTGGCGCCTGGTGCCACCTTTCGGTTTACAGTGGGCTTCCAAAACCTTCCGTCCGAGGCGCTGTCGACGCTGGTGGCGGCCCTGACCCTCGCCGACGAGGCGCCCCTTCCGGGGGGCGGGACGACGGCGGTCCGTCACAAGCTCGGCTACGGCAAAGCCGCGGGTCTGGGATCGGTCGACGTCCGCGTCCGGTCTGTACAGCTCGACCCCGACCCAGAGACCCGCTACCGGGAGTTTGGGGCGTCCCGCGAGGAGCCGTCCGACCTTGATGCGTGGGTCCAGGAGCGTCAGGACCGGTTCTTCGAGAATCCCTCCCCACCGGTGCAAGACCTTATCGAGGTGTTGCGGTATCCCCCTCCGGAAAATCGGAACTACGGGTATCCGAACGACTGGTAACGGAGCGATGTGTGCTCCCTTTGATGGTCTCTGCCGAATCGCTGCTACTACACTCTACTACACCAATGCCCGATTCCGATCAGTTAATTCTCTTCATCGGAAAAGGCCCGTCCTACGAGCAAGCGCAGGCAGGGCAATATAAGGAGGCCACGTATTTCCTCGCCGACCGGCCCAAAGAAACCCACGAGACTCCGTTTGTCGCGGAGGCGCTGGTCCGACTGACGGAGACGGAGTTCGATCGGGTTCACGTGCTGGGGACGAGCGATGCGATGTGGGGACTGCTTCTCGCGCGTACTGGTCTCGACGTTGACGACGCGGCAATCGACGCGCTGGTGCAGCTCGAAGAGGGCACTCGTGACTCCCTTCCTGCGGTTGTCCGTGATGAGATCCGGAGGGCAGCGGGCGAGCATCTCGGTGTGGCCGTTGATCCGCATCTCATTCCCGTTGGAAGGAGCAGTGACGAATACTGGCAGATTTTGGACCGTCTGGCTGGTCTCGACCTGGAGGCGGGGCGCGTGTCGGTCGATCTGACCCACTCGCTTCGGTCGCATCCCGTATTTTTGCTTCTGGCCCTCGCGTACTTTCGGGCAGTCCGGGACGGTCTGTCGTTAGGGTCCGTGTACTATGGAGCCTACGTGCTGGCCGATGAGCACTTTGATGGGCAGGCACCGATTTTTGACCTCCGGCCCATGGTTGAACTGCTCGACTGGATCGACGCCGCGCAGGCCTTCGACCGGTATGGAGACGGGGCGCCCCTGGCCCGTCTCCTCCGCGACAGCGACGCTGAACTGGGGGACTTGGCTCAGCGGGCCGACTACGTCTCGCGCGTGCTCCAGCTGAATACGCTCTCGAAGGTGAAGGCCAACACCAGAGAACTCCACTCACTGCTGGCAGATCTTCCGGCGGATAGTCCGCTTCCGTTGGAGTTGATCAAACCCCGACTTGAACGACTGCCCAAGACCCTTCAAGGCCAAGCCCAGTGGGAGGCGACGCTTACGGTGGCGGAAGAGCACTGGAATTCGTACCGGGCCGGCCCGGCGGTGCTCTCCACGTGGGAGGCGGTCATCGAACGTCTTGGCGCCGCATTTGAGGTGGACGTGGAAGCCTATGAGAACCACAAGGCCCTGGCAAACCTCGCGACGAGTTGGAACAGATGGGGGGAGCGAGAGGAGTTCTCCGAGTTTCCGGACAAAGCCTCGGTCTTGAGAGACTACCGAAATGCCATCGCGCACACTCGTCAAGGTCGGGACGAGTCGTTCCAGCCGAATGATGTGTACCGGGACTTTCCGGGGCTTCTTGACTACTTCCAGTCCACCTTAAAGAGCAACGCGCTCGATCGGATTCCGGGCGTTGTCTCTCTGGACGCGTTTCGGTACGATTCGTGATTGTGTGAAAACGCCAGAGCACGCACATATCCTCGTCAAATCACCATCGTGTCGCTCGTCCCGGGCAGTGTCTTCTCACATCCGTGCTGCTGAATGCGGCCTTCGCACCGCTGGCAGAGAGGGAAAAACGCCAGGTGGTCCGTCGCTGGCTGAACGCACTCGTGAAGGGAGGCCCGCAATTCTTTGATGAGATCAGTGGAGCAGTCGCGTGGGAAGACGCTTTGTTGCAGGCGACGCCCATAGTCTTCGCAGAGCGACGCGACGGCGCGCAGACGTGCCGGATCGGCAATGTCGTAGGCGACGAGCCAAAGGGAGGCATCGGGCATGAGTGGGAGAACCTTGTTGGCAACATCGAGTCTGAGGGTCTCCTCACGTCCCTACGGCGAGCGAAAGGCCCGGTACGAGGTGTCGTCTTCGGTTCGGCGAAGTCGGCGGCGCATGTTGTGCACCTTGGCCCCGACAAACCGGCGGGCCAGTTCGAGGCGTCGGGCCGACTTGTCCTGGGCGGCATACTGCCCGAGGCGCACGTCGACGTTGGCCGGATGGCGACCGTGAAGGCGGCCCTTCACCTTGCCGTACGGAGATAACAAGACGACCTGGACCGTTTCCTGTGGGCAAAAGCGTAGGGCCAACATGGTACAGTGGACCCGGCCCACCAGCGCAAGGGGGGCGACCTCCGGAAGCGGGACGGATCGCAGTCGCTCGGTCGTCCCGTCGCTGTGCCCTGTCACCACGAAGTGATTCTGCTCCCGGCGGACGGCCGCGCCGACTGTATCGACGTACAGGGTGTTTTGGAGACTCGTGCTCGGATGCAGATCAGTAGAGGACTCAGTAGAGGACGAAGCGTTGGACATAACGGCAGGAGGAATGCCCAGCCCCCGTTCCTATGAGGAGTTGCCTATGAGGAGTGGGGCAGTCCGGCGTTTCTGCGGGCCTCCGGAGAGGGGTTCAGCCTCTTTAGCGGCGGGTCGGTGATGTTTCGGCGAGACATTCGGGCCTCGTTCGCCCTGACTCAAGCCTCTGATTTTTGAGGAAGAGGCTACTCCGCCGCAGACTCGTTTGAGCTATCCAGCTGAGCAACAAACGCGACGAGAAGGAGGGCCACGAGGAGGGCGACCCAGGGATCCAGAAGCACGGCCATCCCCGGCCCGAAGAGGTAGATGAGGAGCAGTACGAGGGCGATGTAGAACAGTGCATGCATGGGAACGACGTGGTTAGTGAACTGGCGAGACGAAGCGTCCGCTTTTCGAGGTGAGGGCAGGATACAAACAAATGAAAACGCCCGGCAACCCCCACCAAGGCCTGCCGGGCGCAGAGGCCCCTCCACAGACGTGCGCGGGAGAGAATCCTCAGAGGTGACTCAAACGAAAATGCCGGCCCAGCGCCCGCCGCTCCAGGCCGGTCAGGTCAGCAGCGCGGCCCCGGACGCATTGTTCGCGAACCAGTCCCGCAGTTTCGACCGCGCGGCCTGCTCCGCGTCCGCATCAATGTGCATTGCGACCGCCGCTGCGGCCGCCGCAATCACGGCGGCATCATCGGTGTACCCGCCGGGCCACCAGTCGGCCGCCGCGTCGGCGGGGAAGATTAAGTATCCAAGCGCCCCGTGGGCTTTCGCCTGGGCCCATGAGGGCATATTCGGATCCTGAAGCGCGTGGTAAAGGACCAGGGCCGAGTGGCGAGGTCGAGCCCCATCTGCTTGGCCGTGTCGCTCAGCTTGCACCAAAAGCAGGCGTCCGGAAAGGACGAGCCGTAGTCAGACATGGTAAGCAGCGGAAGCGTGTCGAGAAGAACCGGGATCTCTGTTGTGCGCTGCTCTTCTACATGCCCGTTCTGGGTGAGATTGGGAACGTGGGATTCACCGTAGACGCCCTTGGTTCACCGGCGGGCGAATGAATTCACCGCGCATGGCCCGGGAGGCCCGCTGTTGGTCGCCGAAGACCGATCGCCGATTCAAAAGGGCAGATTATCGTCCGGGGAAAACGTCTCTTCCTCCGAGTCGTCGCCGGAGTCGGTTTCCTCGTCGGAGGCCTGGTCATTGCCCGTAACGTCGTCGATGACCGACGGCGGGACCGAGGGAGAGGGCGGTGAGTGCGAGTGTCCGCCGCCGCAGCCACAAGAGATGGGGTGGCCGCAACTGTGGCAGCAGGGCTGCGTCTCGTTGGTCTCGTCGTAGCGGACGTTGCAGTGTGGACAGTAGGCCATCGGGGGGGTGCTGTTGAGTGGCGAGAACAGAGATATTGTCGTGGAAACAGGCGAGCGCAGCCGAAAGGAGACTGGCCATTAGGGGACCGGCCATTAGGAGCCCGGCTATTAGGAGCCCGGCTATTAGGGGGCCGGCCATTAGGGGGCCGAGCCCATTTGCTTTACTTTGGTGGCGTACTTGCCGACATAGTTCACAAACTCCGAGCGGCCGTACGTGAACGTTTCCAGGCCGACATCCTGGCCTTTGCCCCGGGCGTAGATGCCGCGCTCCACCGCTCGAAATCCGTGCTTTCCGGCAATCTCGTCGTAGTCCCATTTTGAGAACGCTAGGGCCACTTGTTCAATTTGACCGACAAGCCGGGTGGGGACCTGAAATTCCCAGGTGTCTTCCCACAAGCGGTGGTCGATCATTCCGTATGGGGCGCAGTGGCCATACTCAATCCGAAATTTGGGAGGACTCATTATCCCTCCCGAGGTTTTCGCCACGATGAGCCGGACGTGTCCGGTGCCGTCGAGCATGTAGAGCAGGGCCGGACCGGTGACTTCGAAATCCAGGTAGGTGTCCCCAAAGATTTGCTTGAGCCATCCGTCCGTCGCAGGCCGCCCGACGACGCCGTTGTCTTTTGAATCGTCGGGGGCCCAGGTCGGGCGGGTCTCCCGACAGGCAGAACTGACGGCCCCCGCGCCCTCGCCCCGAGAAACCTCCGTGGCGTACGTGAACTGGACCCTGTCGCCTTCGTCCTGGATGCCGGAGCGAGAGAGGGAAAAGTCCAGCATGTGTCGGGGATGGCCCTGCTGTTTGACCACCCGAAAAAACCGGAGCAGCGCGTTTTTGCGTCGGCGACGCTGCCGGGCGATTTGGGACCGAACCTCGTCTCCCCGCATCCCCTCCGTGGCGGCCGCAACCTGTTTGTAAGCGTCTTTCGCGCGGCCGATGAGCCGGCGCACCTCTTTGCTATCGGCCTCGGGCCCGACCTCCGTCAGGCGGCGCTGCAGACGCACTGCGTCGGACACCGAGCGGCGGAGGGGCGCGTCCTGCCCAGTCTGCAGGTAAGCCTTGAGGGTTTCCGTAACGTCGGTCGGCTCGATCCGAAATTCGGCCCTGACCCGGTAAAGAACCGCGCTTTCCGTCATTTCCCGAGTTACGCTTTTCGAGCCCTCGACCAGATGAGTCTCCCCGGCGGCCAGGACCGCAATCTTGCTCTTGGTGACTTCCTTGACGTCGCGGGGCGTTTCGAGGGTGGAGACGGATTTCCGAGAGAGGAACTGCGCGCCGAACGTCTCCAGGGCCGACTGGCGCGCCTTCTCGAAGGCGAGAGCCTTCGTGCCGCTGGGAGTCATGCTGCTGCCCATGACGGCCCGGCCCTGCCCGGTGAAGGTCTGAGCGCGCGCTTCAGGGAAGAGGGGACCCGCGAGCACAGTGGCCCCGAGAAGCAAAAGTGCGTGTCTCATTAACATATCTCTCATCGGCGGAGAGCCTTAGTTCGTTCATGCCTGTCTCTCGAGTGCTCCTATTTCGACGTCGTTTACTGCGTCTCGTCGGCCCTGTCTTGCTCGTACTTTTTCACGGCCTCCTGGAGCTCTTCGAACGCCTCGCTCGCGCGGAAACGGGTGTAGAGGGCCTCATCTTGCTGAAGCTTCGAGAGAAGCTGTTTACCGGCCTGGCCGATCGGCATCTCCATGAGCACGTAGGCCCGGTACTGATCGTCTTCCTCAAGCACTTTCCGCTCCCGTGCCTGCGTGCCGCGGAGAAACTGGTTTACCACTTCCTTCTGGGCCTGAACGAATTGCTGAAGGTAGTCGCCGGAGACTTCTTCCTGGAAGTCCTTGGTCAGGCCCTGAAACCGCACCTCGACGGTGGAGGCGATGTCGCCGCGGGCCCGGGACTCGGCTTTCTCAAGGGCCATCTGAAGCCCTTCGGAGACGGCCGCGCCGGTGCCAAAGAGATATTTTTCGGACTCCGGCTGTTCGGTCATCCACTCGGGCATGTTGTCGAGCGTCGCGCCGGGGCCACTACAGGCCGACAACAAGCCGGCAACTGCCAGAAGCGTGGCGCCCCGCATGAGAATGGAGAGGGAGGGAGAAAAGACCATGATCGTATGGGACCAGACAGTCGATTGGGACTGGGAATTCAGCGCCTCTGTGCGCGACCTCATACCGGGAGAGACAAGGAGAGATGACTTGCCCGAATTCAGCGACGACGCGGTGAATTCAGCGTGCTGTCTTCCAACTGGGCTTTGGGTTCCATAAGTAGAAAAGCCCGCTCCCTGCAGCGCAGGAAGCAGCCAGATACGGGAAGCAGGCAAATACGGCAGGTGACGATCGTTGGACGGTTGTCGGACGATTGCTGTGTGTCACGCCATGCCTCCGGAGATCGAAGTTCCCCGAAAGCGGAGAGCTCTTATCAATTAGCTGGAGGAAGAGTATGGGGAAGGGACGCCACGGGGAAGGGACGCCTATTCGAGGTATCCGTCCAACCGGGGCAAGCTCACTGGGTGGCCCCGAGCTTTCGGGACGGCCTGTCGGGCGAGAACCTACCTCCAGGCGAGGATTCTCCAGGTGGGAACTTATCTCCAGGCGAGGATTCGCTGGGGGAGGACCCACCTCCGCGAGAAAAGCTCCGAGAGGACCTGCCCATCGGGAGCCTGTCAGCTATCGGGAGCTTGCCAGCAAGAGCCTGCTGGTAGGAGCCTGCCGGCAGAATCCTGCCAGTGGGACTTGTAGGAAGACCTCGGCCTTCTCTCTCACCGGTGGGTCTTCTCGTAAGTGGGACCTTTCACCAACGGGTCTTTTTCTCCGTGCCGCGCCAGTTCTCCGTGCCGCGCCAGGATTCAAAGTAGCTGATACGAAAGATCCACTGATGCAAAAGACCAACTGCTACAGAAGATCAGCTGCTGAAAAGCCCCCACTTGGAAGCGATCAAACATGTGCTTGATCTGTTCCCATTCTGCGCCTGAGGGGTCAGAGGGATAGCGAGAGCTCATCGTTCTGTAGGCGTCTTGTGAGTTGACCCATGCCTTTCACAAGACGCTGACCGACGCTTTTCTGATGTCTCAACTCTGTTGTCTCGGCCAGTTGAGGGAAACCTGCCGAGTAGCTTCTCAACTCTGCGCTCACTCTTCAGGCATGGCTCGGGCATGGCCGTGGTCCTCAAGCAGGACCGATGAACCAGTATCTACCGGTCCTCAACCTGCCGCGTCTCCGATCTGCCGTGTTTTTCGGTCTGCCAGCTTGTTCAGACACCGAATGTCTGACTACCGGCCCGGCGCCATGTATCTTTCGCTCACGATCAATCGACCACGATCGTACGCCTTCAAATCATGCGTCACTAATCGATCTCCAATAGGTTGGTGGGTCTCCATCATCTTGGTTCTCCGACAAGTGACGACGGATCTCCAATGATACATGTCAGTCTCGATCTCGCACAATGATCTCAGGTGCCATGGGCAGCAGTACCCCAGACAGCAGTAACAAGCCAGTTGGTGACAGGCCAGACGGTGATGAGCCGGCCACTGACGAGTCAGATAATGACGAAGAACAGGCCTCAGGGTCGCGAGGTCCCGGCGGCGAAGAGTCCCAGCAGGAGGCCGGAGAGAAGACTCCACTTGAAAGAAGCGACCGGTATACCACCACCACGGTTTCTGAAGAAGAATGGATAGAGCTCATGAACAGGGCAGATCCTCTTGAGCAGAGGCTCCAAGCTCAGAAGGCGTTCGACCGGACGGAGCCTCCCGCCCGGTCGATCAAGGCCTACCAGCAGGACACTCGGTACCTTCTCTTGTACCGAGGAGAAACGCCCATCAAGCGTCTTCGCTACCGGGCCTACGAGACGGACGTAAATGTTCACCGCGTCGAGGACTCTCATCTCTATGAAGTCCAAAATCTTCCGCCGGAGTCTTTTTTTCAGGCCGGTCGGATGGACCTTGAAAACCATCGGCGCATGGCTTTCGCTCTGGTATTTGCAGAGTGGGAAGGTGGTCATGTCTTCGAGGTAGAACCTGAGAAGGATGGGCGTAGGATCCGGCTGTTTGATTCGACAGACCCGGTTTCCTCTCCTGATGATTTGGATCTGTCGGCCGCTCCAGTTGAGCCGGCTCCGGTTGACCGTTGACCTCGACCTGACCGTTCATCTGAACTGGCAATGAGCATATCTGTGAACCGGTGATGAGCATATCTGAAAGCAGGGACATCTGCAGGCACACCCAAATGTGCAGGTCCACAGATGTAAGCGCACCTGTAAATTGAGCGCACCTTGGAGCAGGCGCGCCCGAGAGCGATCACATCTGCAATCACATCTGAAAGCGTGCCCGGTACCTCAGGTCTTCTCGGGAATCCACTCTTCCACTAAGTGGCCACTTTCCGACCGGGGTTCCACTTCTCTGCTACACGACCTGTCCATCACACCACCATATGAGCTACCGGCTCAGTGCATGAGGACCCAATGCGTGGAGGCCTAATGCGTGGAGGCTCAATGCGTGGGGCCCGGTGCGTAAGAGCCGGGTGCATAAGGGCCGGGTGCGTAAGGGCCGGGTGCGTAAGGGCCGGGTGCGTAAGGGCCGGGTGCATAAGGGCCGGGTGCATAAGGGCCGGGTGCATAAGGGCCGGGTGCATAAGGGACCGGTAGCCCTATAAAATATAAAAAACCAGTAAGGGCGTTGGAGCCGACGCATAAAGACGCCAACGCACAGAGTTGAAGCCAACGCATGTCTGAATCTCACAGACAAAACTCCTCGGCCTGGGGAGGCGCTCAGTTCAGCAAATGAGAAAGGATCGGACACGCGGTGTCTGATCGGCAAATGCTATCTATTAAATTCGGGGATCCCATCCTGACCATCGGCTCTCAAGACTCTTCTCCTTCTATGAGTTTGAATCTGCGAGTTTAGACGGGGCGGGATGTAGAAATCGCTGTGTCCTCTTGGTGCGTAATTTGTGCAGCAATAAAATGCAGAGACTTCAGAGAACGAAAAGACGCCAGGGTACTGGAGTGTCCTATTCCGGTAGAGACGGTAGCACCCCTGAAAAGGCAACTGCGAAAGGTGGAATCCAGTCCCGAACTGAAAGCGCGCAGGCAGAGAAAAAATCTTGCACAACGCCTCGGGGAAGAAGACGCGGACTGGTGCCTCCAAAGCCGATCCCTGCTCGTCAGTGACAGGCGAGTTGTCGACGAGTTGACCACCGAGAACGCTTCCGGAGAACCGGAGGAAGTCTATTTTGGGATCTCTGAGCTTTTCCGGCCAAGCAGATAACTCCTCTTTTTTGCTCATAGGCGACTCGCCCACACCATTCCCCCTCCGACAGCTGGCGGATAGAATTTACTTCGTTACTTTTTGGTTGTGGTTTCATCTCAAAGTATCTCTATGTTGAATCAATTTGAGTATCTCCTTAATAAAAAACAATCGTGGTCCCTCTTCGAACCCACCCCGCCGGAGGAAAATGATTCGGAGGTTTCAGAAACAGCCATCCCCGACAGCTACCTTTCCTCCCCCGAGTAGCTTTCAGTCTCAGTAGAAATTCTGTACCGCATGTCTCGCCCAAAAGAATCTCGCCCACAAGAAGAAGACTCAAGTAGTGCCGCTGTTAGCCAGATCGCCGATCTTTGTAGGCAGCACCCGATTGACCGAAAGGTAGTATTTGTGCCATATGCCCAACTTGGGCAGACGCTGACGACGGCCGTTGCTCGTGAGAACGGAAGCGTCGGGGGGCTGGAGTGCCAGACGCCACGAAGTCACGCGAAGCGTCTGGCTTCTGGGACTGACGCCTTCCAGAACCAGACCCACCTGAGTGGAAACCGCCACTCGCTGCTCGTCCAGTCTCTTCTCCACAGGGCCAAAGCGAACGTGGATGGAACGGAGGTGCAGCAGACCGAACGGCTCGCTCCTCAGCTCGCAGAAGCTATTGACACGCTCCGACTGGGGACTGTCTCGCCAGAGGCGGTACGCGAGGAGGCTCGCTCTGAGAGCGGCCATCTCCCGCTGCTTGCGGAAACCTTCCAGCTCTACGACCGCGCGCTGGAAGAGCACGATCTTTACGACGACGCGGATCTGTTTCGGGAGGCCGTTCGGGTAGTCGAAAAGCGAACTGGCGCGGGCGAAACGGTCTATGCAGTCTTCGGAGAAACGGAGCTCCACGAGTGTGCGCTGAAGCTTGTTCGAACTCTTCGAAGCGCAGGGAAAGCGTTTCACACCCTCGGCTCAAAGTCGCAGGACCCTCCTGAAACAACTGCCGCATTCGCCTTCCAAGACGACTTGGGCGGTGAGAAGGAAGAGGCGCCCTTTGATACCGGAGTTCCTGAGCTTCACCGCGCCACAGGTCCTCTCCGGGAGGCCAGGGCCGTTTTTGGAAATATTCTGAACGACAATCAGCGCCTCGACGAGGTCGAGATTGCTTACACGTCATCGCGGCCGTACCTGACGCTTCTGGCCGACGAGGCCGAGCGGTTGGGCATCCCGTTTACGCTCGGGACTGGACTCCCCCTCACTTCGACGCGTCCTGGGCAGGCGCTTTCCGGATTTTACGAGTGGATCGAAAGCGGATACGAGGCCCCCGTTCTCATTCGCCTTCTCCGAAGCGGGCTCCTCCATCCCGGCGAATGGATCGAGAAGGAGGGCCATTCTGACGTGATCACGGGGCACCGTCTGGCGTCCGTCCTTGCCGGGCGGCGGTACGGCCCTGGGAAGGAGGCATACAGCAAGTCTCTTGAAGCCAGTATCGAAGCAGTAAAGAATCCGCCGGAAGAACGCCCACAGGGAAAACGCCCAGAGGAAAATGGGCTATCGGAAAGAGACGAGAGAAAGATCCGCCGGTTGCAGGTTGCCAAATCATTTGTGGAGGACTTGGCGGGGTTGGTTCCAGATTCAGGAAGCGCCCGTGAACTCGCCGCCAACAGCCTGACGTTTCTGTCGACGTTCGGCCCTACGCTGAGGCGTAGCAGCGGGGAGGGAGACGCAATGGTGAGCGAGGAGGACAACACAACTGAGGAGATCGCGAGCGCAGTGCTTCGGGGCCAAGTGCTCCAGCAGATCCGAGACACGACCTTCGAGGTCCAGGGCAGTCCGGCACAGATGGCCCGCCTGTTCCGACAGGCGCTTGAAAACCGCTACGTCGGCGCGCAGAGCGCAACACCTGGAGCCGTTCACATTCTTCCGCTTGACAGCGCGGGGTTTTCCGGCCGAGAGCACCTCTACGTGGTCGGAATGGACAGCGAGACTGCATCGGTGCCGGTCACCGACGATCCGATCCTGACGAGCGACAGGCGTTCCAGCCTGGGAGAGGAAAAGACTGGGGCACTCCCCCAGCCCCGAAACGCCGCAAGCGAGTCGGCCTGGCGGTTCAACCAGGCCTTGAAGCGCCACCGCGGCTCTACGGCGCTTCTTGCCACGACGTTTGATCCGAACGAGGGCGAGGAGCGCCATCCGTCGACCCTTTTCCTCGAAGCCATGACGAGAATGGATAAGGAAAAGGAGGTATCCGATCTCCCCATAGAGGGCTTGGTGCCGAGTACTGACAATATCATGTTGGACGAGTCAGAGACCTGGTTGTGTGCAGCTCCGGCTGCCGTTCGAGCCCGCAAGAACACCGTAGGGTCCTCGATACACGAACATCCGGATGGATTCACGGCGCGAACCGTGCTTCATGAACGCTTTCCGTGGGTCGAGCGAGGCGAGGAAGCTCGCCGCCAGCGACGATCAGAAGAGTACACCGAGTACGACGGGCTTTTGAAGACGGCAGAGCCAGAAAAACTAGACTTTCTCGATCCAGGCTATGAAGGTCCACCGATCTCCTCCAGCCGCCTAGCGATGCTCGCCGAGGCCCCCTACGCCTACTTTTTGAAGTACGTGCTTCGCGTCGAGCCCCGGGAGGAACCGGCGCTCGAAGAGGAGCCATGGCTCAATCCGCGCCGAAAAGGAAGCATTCTGCACCGCACATTCGACCGGTTCATGTCCGGAAGAGAAGATAGGCTCAGGGAAGAAGATCGAAGCGAGCTGATGAGAGTCTTGAGAGAGGCTGCTGAAGAAGAGGCCAAACGCGTATACCCGGGCACCGAAGCAAAGCTGGAGGAGGCGCTACGCGAACTGGAGACCTGCGCCCATCTCTTCTTCCGGTCCGAACTGCGCCGCTCAGGCCAAATAACGCCACTGCGCCACGAATGGGAATTCGGCTACGGGAGCAAGCGTCAGGATGGAGAGGGGGAGGCGTTTCCCCTTCACCTCGGCGACAGGTCGCTCCCAGTTCGAGGAAAAATTGACCGGGTCGATCAAAAAACAGACGGAGCGCTTGCCGTCTGGGATTACAAAACCGGAAGCCAGTACTCGTTCAGCCGAGAAGACCCGCTGAAGAAAGGCCAGAAGATTCAGTGGGCCCTCTACGCGCTTGTTCTTGAACAGAAGGGAGAAGAGGTCACTGAGTCCGGCTACTTCTTCACCTCCGAGAAAGAGATGGGCGCGCGGCTCGCCTTCGAAGTAGATGAGACGACCAAATCCGAGGTGAACGAAATCGTGTCTCGCCTCGCCAGTCTGGCTCGAACCGGGACCTTCCCGATCGCTCCGAAAGCACACAACAATAGTCCTTGGAGGTGGGGAGACTGGGATCACCTGTTTCGAGACCTGAAGGAGCGCGTCGACACTCTCGAAGGTCCGTACTCGGAAGACTCAAATCCTGAGGAAAGGCCTCGACCACATTTCCTATAGGATGAGTAGTTGCCGTTGGAGATATCCGTACCGGAATACAGAACCCGCTTGGTCTTCCGTTTCAGCTTTTCATCTGATCGTCTACAATCTCATATGGACAACCGTCAGGCGAACCATACTTCTCAGAAGACCGATCAACCAGAACGCAACCGAATCGGGCCGTGGGAAGAAGATGACCTCAAGAGCCTCGATGACTTTGAGCCGAATACGAATTTCGTCGTCCGGGCTGCTGCCGGTTCAGGAAAGACGACGGCGCTTGTGGCCCGGATGGTCGCTCTCGTGCGACAAGGAACAGCCGAGATCCAAGACCTGGCGGCTATCACGTTCACGCGCAAAGCCGCCAGCGAAATGAAACAGCGGCTCTACGAGGAGCTGCGCTCTGCAAGGGAAGTGCTGAGGGGAGAGAAGGGGACCTACGAAGGGACCGAGGCCGAGAAAAGGCGCGTCGACCAGGCGCTCTCAAGCGTGCAGCAGTGCTTCGTCGGCACGGTTCACTCCTTCTGTGGTCGGCTTCTCCGGGAGCACGCGCTGGAGGCCGGGCTCCCTCCGGACTTTGCTGTCGGAATTGACGAGCGCGACGAGGCGGACCTGCGCTCTCGCGTGTGGGAGCAGTACGTGGAGGAGACTTACCAAGAAGACGCAGACAGTCTTTCGGAGCTTCGGGAGGTGGGCCTCCGCCCGAACGATCTCACCGGTCTCTTCAGAACCGTAAGTGACTACCCAGAATTGGATCTGTATACAAATCCCCCCTCATCGCTGCCGGACCTGGACGGGGCCGTCGAAACCGCCAAAGCGTTCGTCCGGAAATGGCAGGCGCATAGGCCCCATCCTCCCGTCAAAGACCGTGACGGCGCGCAGCAGGCGCTCGACAAGGCCGAAGGATTTATTGAAAACGACTCGCTGGACAGTCCGGCCCAGAGGGCCGAATTACTCAAGATTCTGGATGGTGGATACAGCAGCTCTAGAGAGAGGGGGAAAGTGACGCTTTCAGCCTGGGGGAAAAGTGGATCTGACTCCTATGAGGCATCCAGGGACCTTCGGGACGATGCCTATCACGACTTGATGACCTCGACCATCGGTCCGGTGCTTCGAAAGTGGAAGGCACTCGCGCACCAGAGGGCCACCGAGTTCGTCAAGCCAGTTGAAAGGAAATACCGAGAGGTTCGTCGCGAGGAAGGTCTCCTTACTCACCACGACGTGCTCTACCACACCCGAAACCTTCTGCGCGACAATCCGGAGGTTCGGCAGAAAGCCTACGAGCGGACTCCCCGCCTCCTAGTCGATGAGTTTCAGGACACCGATCCGCTTCAGGCCGAGATCCTCTTTTATTTGACCGCTGAGGATCCCACGACGGAGAATTGGACGGAGTGCATCCCCAAGCCCGGTAGTCTCTTTATCGTCGGCGACGACAAGCAATCGATCTATCGCTTTCGGCGGGCGGACATCAACATGTTTAACAAGGTCGAAAAGCAGGTAGAGGAGAAGGGAGGGGAAGAGGTCATCCTACGACGCAACTTCCGCTCGTACGAGGAAATCTGCGGCTTCTGTGACGATGTGTTCAGCGAGACCTTTTCCGAAGCCGAGCGGGAGGACGTCCAGGCCGAGTATAAGGATTTCATTTCGTCAGAAGACGCGGGGGGACGAGACGAACACGCACGCCGACGTCTCAAGGTTGATTACATCAAAAGGAATCCCCCCGATGAGATTGCCGAGGATACCGCCGAGCAGATCGCGGGCTTCATCAAGCGGGCCCTCGACGAAGGGGCGGCCCATGAGATGGCCGGTGACCCGGAGGAGAATCCAGTTTTCGAGGAGAAAGCCTCCCCTGAAGACTTCATCATCATAGCTGGCACGACGAAAAACCTTAGCATCTATGGAGAGGCCCTGGCCCGGGCTGGGGTTCCATTTACGATCACTGGAAGTAGCGACTTGGGGGACTCAGACGACCTGAAGGACTTCTCTGACCTCTTGACCTGCGCGCTCCGTCCGGCCGACGAGTTGGCAGCCGTTTCCTACCTGCAGGGGGGGCTCTGCGGCTTCAGCGACGATGATCTGTACCAGGTCCGCCGTGCGTTTGACCAGGTGCGTTCGTCCCCCTTCCATTTTGCGCGGGCTGAGATGCCGGAAGAGGCCCTTGAGATACTGCCTGCCTCGCTTGCAGGCCGCCTCAGAAAGGCAGCAGCGCGCGCCCAACGTGCTCAAGACCTTCTGCAATCAAAGCGGCCGTCTCTGGCCCTTCCCGAAATTGCGGAAGAGGCGGGCCTGTTGGCCGCCGCTGCACACGCGCCGCCCGAGGAGGTCGGATCGATCCGTGCGGGACGGATTCTGCGCGCCCTGGCTCTTGCCCGAAAGCGAGCCGGGGAAGGCGATGACTGGGCTGAGATCCTGTCGGTGTTCCAGGACATCTTAGATCAGGAGGTTGACGAAGACGGGCTTACATTGGAGAGCGGCTCTGGCAGCGCCGTTCGAATCATGAACCTCCACCAGGTGAAGGGACTGGAGGCTCCTGTGGTCTTTCTAGCGGATCCTTATCCAGAAAGTGGAACCCGACATTCTCCTACTCAGCACGTTCGCCGCGATGAGAACGACCTTGTAGCACCAATTACGAAAGAGACTCCTGGAGGACCCAAAGTAAGCCATCCTCCTCTCGGATGGGAGGACGAGGATGGTTTTGAAAAGATTGAAGAGGCGCACGAGGCCGCTGAGAAGAAACGCCTCGTGTACGTCGCCGCGACCCGCGCAGAGCGCCTTCTGGTTGTTTCTGAGTACCATGATGGTGATGAGATCAAGGATGGAGACTGGGCACCGCTCTACGGCCACATGGACGATGTACCTATCTTAGAGCCTGAGGCGACGGTGGGCCTGAATGGACAAGACTCCGATTCGGAGCTTCCGGCTCCCGATTTAGAACAATACAGGATAGAGCGAGAAAGTGCGATTGACCAGGCCCAGCGGCCAAGCTACCAGATCACGAATGTGTCAGAAGAGCGCGATGAAGGCGGCGAAGCACAGGTTTCTGTTCTGAGAGATGATGAAGACGGATACGGGCGGATGCTGGGTATTGGGGTTCACACCCTCCTCGAAGATCTCGTTCAGCGCGGCCTGCCCTCCGACCGCGTCTCCGAAAGCAAAGTGCGCAGTCACCTCCAGGCTGCCCGGGAGCAGTTACAAAACGCAGGCGAAGAGCCGGATGAGATCACGGGCGAGGCTGTCGAAACGGCCCAGGCGATGGTAAACCGATTTCTCGCGAGCTCGCTTGCCACACAGGTGGAGGATGCCAATCGGGTCTTCGCGGAGTATCCGCTGTCAAGCGTGAAAGAAAAGTCAAACGCAGACAACGGAGGAAAAGTGGATGATGTCCGCCGCGGCGTTATTGACCTCCTCTACGAAGATGAGGCGGGCTGGCACATCGTCGACTACAAGACCGACCGCGTTGGAGACAGTGGCCTTCCCGAGACGCTCGGGGACCACAAATACGCCGACCAGGTCCGGCAGTACGCCGACGGTTGGGAGAACCTTAATGGAGAGAAGGTGGCCAGTGCAAGCCTTTGGTTTGCTGATTCCGCTGATAAAGTTGACGTGCTGTAAGACCGCAACCCCAAGCAGAAACGCCTGGTGGAGGGGCTTTCGCACGATCGTTTCATCACCTGAAGTAACTTGAAATATATCGGAGCCGAGGGTCGGCCTTTTTCCGAAGCACTACAAATTGCCGAACCGATTCAATTTCAACTACTGAGAAATGGAAAGCAGCGACACGACAAGCAGTGACGCAACGATCTCATACGCGAATCTGCCTGAGGAAGAGCGCGACGCACTTATAGAGCAAATCTCACGCTACTACCCCCTCACTGAGGAGATGATCGATCAGTACCCGCTGCTCTGGGACTGGGAGAAGCTGAGTGGTAGAAAGGACCTCCCGTGGAGCGAAGAGCTGATCGCCCGGCACGAAGACCGGTGGCACTGGAGTGGATTCACATCCCTAAGCAGGAATGATGCCTTGCCCTGGTCGGAATCTCTGATCGCCCGCTTTGAGGACCGGTGGGACTGGGAGAAGCTCAGCGAAAGGAAAGATTTACCCTGGTCAGAAGACTTCATCGCCCGGTTCGAAGACCGATGGGACTGGAGCGAGCTGAGCTACAGTAGTTCGAGGGCTTATCAGAATGAGCCCCTGCCCTGGAGCGAAGACCTCGTTGAGCGGTTTGAGGAACTGTGGGATTGGGGTAGCCTCAGCCAAAATGAAGCTCTCCCGTGGAGCGAGGAGTTTATCGCCCAGTACAGGGATCGGTGGCCAAAGTCATCCTACGACGGTACATGGAGACACCTCGATGGGAATGAGGGGTTGCCCTGGAATGAGGAATTGATCGAGCGGTTCGAGGAGCAGTGGGACTGGCGGGGTCTGAGTGGAAATGAAGCTATTCCTTGGAGCGAGGAGCTGATCGCTCGCTTCGAAGAGCGATGGACGGAGGCAGGATTCTCTGAGGAATGGGGTTCTCTCAGTAGAAATGAGGCCCTCCCGTGGAGCGAGGAGCTGATCGATCGCTTCGAGGACCGGTGGGATTGGGAGAAGCTCAGCGAGAACGACGCCCTCCCCTGGAGTGAAGAGCTGATCGCCCGGTTCGAAGACCGTTGGGACTGGGAAAGGCTTAGCGAAAGGGAAGACTTGCCCTGGTCCGGAGACCTTATCGAGCGATTTGAAGACCGATGGTACTGGAAGGGGGGGTGGAGTACCAGCGACGATGACGGGCTTTCGGTTAATGAGGGTATCCCGTGGAGCGAGGAGCTGATCTCCCAGCACGAGGATCAGTGGAACTGGGAGGCGGTGAGCAGAAATGAATTTCTGTCTTGGTCTAAAGAACTCATCGCTCGCCACGAGGACCGGTGGGACTGGCGGGAGCTAAGCGAGAAAGAAGTCTTGCCTTGGAGTGTCGAGCTTGTTGAACGGTTTGAGAGCGAGTGGGACTGGAATCGGTTGAGCATAAATAAAGCTCTCCCGTGGAGTAAGGAAATGATTGCCTCCCACCAGGACCAGTGGCAATGGGAGAAGCTCAGCGAGAACGAAGCTCTGCCCTGGAGTGAAGACCTGATTGCCCACTTCGAAGACCGGTGGTACTGGTCATGGCTGGGTGGAAATGAAGCGTTGCCTTGGAGCGAGGAACTGATCGCCCGCTTTGAGGACCGGTGGCGCTGGGATTTGTTGAGCGACAACGAGGCCCTTCCGTGGAGCGAGGAGTTGATCGCCCGCTACGAAGACCGATGGACGGAGGCAGGATACTCTGAGGACTGGAGCCAGCTTAGCAGAAACGGAGCCCTGCCCTGGAGCGAGGAGCTTATCGCTCGCTTTGAGGACCAATGGGACTGGGAGGCGCTCAGTAGCAACAGAGCGTTGCCTCCATCGCGAGATCTGGTTGCCCGCTTTGCCGACCGGTGGAATTGGGGACAGCTCCGTTCGGAATTGATCACAGGGTGTATCTCCCCTGAGGACGTCCAGCAAACACTGGCTTCGGCCTCCAGCGGCTTCACGCTTTCGGAGGAGCGCCGGCGGCTCCACGAAGCCTCGCAGGTTGGAGACGTGCAGACCATCCAGGAAATGCTGGAGTCAGGCACAGACCCGGACATTGGGCTCACCTCTGAGGATGCGCCCGACGTGGCTCTCTCTACTCCGCTTTTGAATGCTTGCAGGGAGGGACACACTTCTGCAGCCCGAGCCCTTCTGGATGCGGGCGCCGACCCGAACGTCACCGACAGCAAGGGGCGCGGAGCCCTCGATTTTGTCGCGACGAATGGATCGCTTCCTCTCGCTCGGCTTCTGCTCAGCGCGGGCGTGGACCCTACCGTTTCGGAGGCGGAGGATCTCCCCGGCCTCGCCCACGAGAACGGTCATACGGCCGTCGCCGACGTGCTTCACATCGGTTCGACGCTTCTTGAGCACGACCCGGAGTTTGAGACCGTAGGTGATGAAGGTAACCAAGGACCGTTTGAAAGGGCGTTTGGATCGACAGGGTCCTACTCCGAATTTTTGGAAGACGCCGCTGAAGTTTTAGAGGAACAGGGCCGGTTGGATGAGTCCAACCGTGAACCGTCGGCGTTTGACCTTCTCCGTGCCGTTCGGGACAGAGGCTCAGCCTTTGTGCAAGAGCTGCTGGACCGGGGCGCCGATCCCAACGCGACCGCAGCCGACCGGCATCTCACGCCCTTGCTGGTGGCTACGGCATTCGGGCAGTCAGATGTTGCCGACCTTCTCTTGCAGGAGGGAGCCCACCCTGCCTTCGGTCTCTCCCTCGGCGAAAAGACCTGCCTGATGGTGGCGGCCACCTGCGGGGAAGCGAAGATCGTCTCTTCCCTGCTGGAGGCTGGCGCGAGCATGAGCATGCGAAGCAGAGACGGGGAACCTTGGGGCAATGGCAACCGGGAGTTCCTCGGGTCTACGGCCCTCACGTACGCCATCTACGGGGGGCACGTCGAGACGGCCAGAGCCATTCTTGAGAAGGCCAACGACGTGTCGCCGGATCCACCCGCCCGGCTCCTCCCTCACACCGAAATTGCCGGGGACGAGCGCACCTCGAACAATCAGGAACTTCTGCACCCTGCGGCCCGAGAAGGCCACCTGGAGATGGCGAAGCTACTTCTCAAGTACGGAGCGGACACCACCCAGACCGACAGCGACGGACGAGCGCCCCTCGGCGTTGCCGAGGCCGCGGGAAGCGAGGAGGTGGCAAGGCTCCTCCGCGAGCAAGAGGAACAGGAAGAAGACAAGACAGGAGAAAACAGCCAGGCTGAGGAGCCCTCAAAACCTAGCGCGCTCAATCAAGAGTTGATCGAAGCGGCTCTGGAGGGCAATGTTGGCAAGGTGGAGCAATTGATCGGTGAAGGAGCAAATCCGGACGTAAAAGATGAGTCCGGTGCCCCGCTCATCCACCGCTTCCAATTGGAGCCGGAGATGCTGGACGTGCTCCTCAGCGCGGGTGCAGACCCGGATGCCCGTGACGACTACTACAATGTCAACTATCACCAGCTGGACCGAAAAAGGGAGGTGCTCGGAGGCACTCGCCTGCACTTCTGGGACAGGAATGCCTTTGAGGCTGCAAGATGCCTTATAGAAGCTGGAGCTGACCCGAACGCTCGCGATTCAGACTGTTGGGCAACCCCCCTATTCTACCACATCTACCAAGTCCCCCAGGAGAGCATCTCTGAAGAGTTGCTTGCACTCCTTCTGGAGGCTGGAGCTGATCCAAACGCAAAAACAAACACCAGCGACGTTCCATTGCACGGCCCAGGAGACCCAGAGGTGACCCGTCTCCTCCTCGATGCGGGAGCAGATCCAAACATGCCCGGTGACCACGAGGAGCGAGACTTCCCCCTCCACAGCGAGAGGGACCCGGAGATCATGGTCCTTCTTCTGGAAGCCGGCGCTGATCCAAACGCCCTCAACCGACGGCGCCTGACGCCACTGATGCGAGCGATAAAGTGGAGCGTGGGTACGCTAGAGCAGATGGAGTGCCTCCTCGAAAATGGGGCGGATCCCAACATTCAAAACGCGAACGGAGAATCCGCGCTACACCTTCTTGCCGAAAACACCGACCCTGACGCTGAATTCAGGCGGGAGGCCACCAGTTTGCTTCTCCGCCACGGGGCCGATGACTATTTGGAGAGAGGAGGACATACCCCATACGAGATTGCTAATCACAACGACAACTTTGCGGTGATGGACGCCCTGCAGTAAGATTGAGAAGCGACCTCCCCAGCCTTCGATGCTCTTCGGGCCGGTCCTCTTAGCTTTCTGACTCGGCCGCCACCCTCTCTTTTTCCTTTTATCGAGAATTACCTCACATGAGCGAAGCACAAGAGGATTCCGCTGGCCGTGAACTTGAAGCGGCCCTCGTGGACAAAGCCCGAGACGGTGATGTAGATCGCGTTCGTGATCTCCTTGGGCGCGGGGTGGACCCAAACGCTACGTTCGCCGCGGAGAGCGAGGCCGACGCTCCACCTATCACAGGCAAGATCACTGCGCTGATATTTGCCAGTTGGGCCGGGCACACCGAGATTGCTAAAGTCCTCCTTGAAGCAGGCGCTGAGCCGGGCCTGGGCTCTCTGAACGGCAAGACGCCTCTTGCCGCCGCTGCAGGAAAGGGGCATGCGGGCATCGTCGAGGCGCTTTTGGAGGCCGGTGCCGACCCAAGTGCCTCGACCGAAAGGGCGGGCCCACCGCTCGGGTTTGCCGTCCACGGTGGGGACAGAGAAAGCATCAAGCTGCTCATAGAGGCCGGGAGCGACCCGAACTATCGCGTCTCGGACCAGGATTTTACCCTGCTCTCCTACACGGCAGTCGAGGATGAGCCTCAACTGACCGAACTTCTGCTGCAAGAAGGAGCCGATCCTGATCTGGTAGACAGCGATGGGCTGACGGCGCTAGCGTATACCGCCTTGAGCGGCGCGACGGGCGTGGCGCAAAAGCTGCTGGATGCAGGGGTAGATCCGAGCATCTCCCCCGGTCACCGCAGCCTGCCGGAGCTGGCTCGGGACAAGGGAAACCCGGAAGTCGCCAGCCTGCTTAGCACAAGCCGGTGAAACGCAAGCGTGTCCTTACTTACAAGCGCAACTTACAGGCGTAATTTACAAGCGCATCTCTACTTACTAGCATTCGGAGTAAAGACGTGAAAAAAGCGATATAATCCTTTTTATGAAAGTACGACCTTATCGGATTAAAGGCGGGACGTATTCATGGAAGAGGTCGCAAGATCTTACACATTTTCCGAGGAGGCAACTGTTCGACTCCCGTCGCTGTGGAGCTGGAATCGTCTCAGTGGTAATGAGCTCAGTGACAATGGGGTTTTCCCCTGGAGCGAAAAGCTGGAGCGAAGAGCTGAACGCTTTGAGAACCTAGGGGCCGCTTTCTCTCCCCTCTTGACGCCAAGCCTGTGGCAGAGACTTTTCGTCGGCGAAAGTTTGCCCGCCTTCATGCACAGGAAGACTCCTGACGTGTCAGACATTTCATGTCTGATCGATACCGGGTCGCTATTATAATGCGGGCACGATGTTTTGAGCGGCACTAGTTTCTCTTCACAGCTCTCAAGAATCCTGCCAAGGACTGATCCGCAGGAGAAGGGAGAAGTTCGTACATGCAGGTACACACATACAGATCCACATATGTAAATACCTCAAACCGGTATGCGGATGCAGGTACTTCCTGTGAGAGCACGAGTTGGTGGAAGCAAATGAAACCTCGCGACCAGGTAGAGCTTAGCAACGATCAGATTGAGCTACTTACGGCTGGATGAGTCTTCCAGACAACTGCCTTCGAGGGCACCGGCTCTTAAAAATTTTGGCTTTCAAAACGCTCTTTCCAAAGAACTCAACGCCATAGGCACTATAAGCGAAGAGCAAAACCATAATCAGCATTGCCTGCTGCTTGGCTAAGGAAAATTGACGCCGTACAGAAGATGCTGATTCTGGTGTCCCGAATAGTTACCAACTACAATCTCGATTGTCCTCCAGGTTACTGCATGAGGCCTTGAGGACATGCGATAGAGACTGCTGCCTCGGCAACGCTACCTCGGCAGCATCTTCACGGGCACTACTGTCCGCTCCTTTTCCTCCTTACTGAACTATCTCGAAACTAAATTAATGCAGTCAAGAATAATAAACGATCATGCCCTGGATGGTTTGTCAAAAATACCCGATCAGCACGTCCAGACTGTCGTCACTTCTCCTCCATATTGGGGGCTCCGTGACTACGGTAAGAAAGGGCAGATAGGGCTGGAGGAGACACCAGGCGAATATGTAGACAACTTGGTGAATATACTCGACGAAGTGAAGCGCGTTCTAAAAGAGGACGGAACGTTCTGGCTAAATATAGGCGATTGCTATTCAGGTGAAAATAGAAAAAAATATAAGCCAAAAGACCTAATCGGAGTCCCTTGGAGAACAGCTCTGTCACTTCAAGAAAGCGGATGGTATATTAGAAATAATATAATATGGAAGAAAACAAACCCGATGCCGGAGTCAGTAAAAGACAGGTGTACTACTAGCCACGAAAACATATTTTTGCTAAGCAGAAATAAAAAGTATAAATTCAGACAAGACCACATCAGAGAGCCACATAAAACTTCTCCTAACTATAACGGCGGCCAATTTAGAGGGCACACCACAAAGGATGGAAATAAGTGGGTAGATCAGAGAAATCAAAGACATGGAGGAAACGTAAATTACTCTAAGGGAGGAAGGAACAAAAGAGACGTCTGGGAGATGTCGGTGGCCTCCTTTGACGAGGCCCACTTTGCCGTATTTCCAGAAGACCTTCCAAAAACGTGTATCCTGGCCGGTTCAGACAAGGGTGACGTCGTCCTCGATCCGTTCATGGGTTCGGGAACAACTGGAGTAGCAGCGAAGCGGCTGGGAAGAAATTTTATTGGGATTGACCTGTCTGAAGAGTACTGCGATATCTCTGAAAATAGAATACAGCAGCACGAGTGGAACGAAGGGTACGTAGAAAGAGAGCTTCCAGAGGAGGCGAATTTCTTGACGGAGCCGAATGGGATTGGTAAAAAAACTGCCCTTGCCATATGGGATTATTTTGATGGATGCCTCCAGGATATTGTCCAGTGCGACCCAACGGAGTACAAGCAGATATCCCACGTTACTGAGAGGCGTTTTCAGTCCCTAGAGTCCTATTTCGAAAGTAGACTAGAGTGAGCGATTCATATTATACATTTATAAAAAATGGATACGAAAATGAACGTATAAACTGACGATACTTTAGGGCGATAAGTACCCCATCTTAAAAACCTCTGCTGGGGGTCCATTAAGCTTTAAAAATTGTCGTTAACGTTGTGCAATCACTGTAGATAAAAACACACATTCGGTCCGTATTCGCCCTGCTTTCCTGCTGCGGCTAGTGTCGAGACCGATCGAAACCACCGGTCGCGTTCCTTGCGAGCAATCCAGTCCGAAGAGAGGGATGATGAGCCCCTGAAAGGGATAATTAATGTTGTAATGTTGGGTACAATTCGCAGGTAATACTCCGGGGTCATATGCCCTAAAAAGAGGAGTGTCGAAGATGTATTCGAAGCTGATATTTAGAACAGGTTTGTAAGATTAATATGATGTAGGAGCGAGGAGGAAATTGATGATGGGAGTAGCCACTGAGACTCCTTGAACATTGGGGTCGGCTGCTCACCAGTGCAAAAGCTGAAAGCACCTTGCAGGTATGGGAAAGTCGTCAGCGCGAGAAGGAATTCGGCGAGATAAAAGGTAGAAAATCCATAGTTTCGCTTTTTGCATTGACAAACGAACTGCTATGTTTGGTGATCTAAAGGACGCTTTAGACGATGTTGTCGATTCTGCCCGAGAGGCCCTTGGCATGGAGAGCGAGGACGATACTCCTCTTCATGACGCGGCCGCTGAGGGTTCGGTGGAGGAGGTGAGATCCCTCCTCGATGCAGGAGCTAACATCACGAAGACGGACTACTTCAACAAGACTCCGCTGGAGGAGGCGGTTGAATCTGGATCCGTTGAAGTAGCAAGGCTCCTCATCGACGAGGGAGCGGACCCGAATCGCGAAAATGAGAAGGGCCATAGACCAATACACCGAGCTTTCGGGGAGCCCACTGAAAAATCTAGGTCTGCTGAGATCGTCGAGCTCCTTCTTGAGCATGGGGCCAACGCAGACCCTCCTCTGTCAGACGGCTTTTATGGACCCCGCTACACGCCTCTTTGCGCAGCCGCAAAGAGCGGGTACAGTGAGGCTGTGAGCCTTCTTTTGGGCGGAGGCGCCGACCCGCATGCAGAAAAAAATTCTGACGCCCTGTTCTTGGCCGCAGGCTCCGGCTCCAGAGAAACGGTGGAGCTACTCCTGCAGGAAGGGGTCGATCCTCTTCAAGCTAACGACAGGGAGCAAACACCACTTTTTGATGCAGCCGGTTCTGGCTCCGCGGAAACGGTCGAACTTCTGCTTGAGGAGGGGGCTGATCCCACCCGCACCGACAAGAATGAGACCACTCCACTCTTCGACGCAGCCGGTTCTGGCTCTGCAGAAGCGGTCGAGCTCCTGATCGAGGAGGGAGCCGATCCTGCTCAAACCGATAAGCGTGGAAATACTCCACTCTTCAACGCAGCGGGCTCTGGCTCTGTGGAAGTGGTCAAGCTCCTGATCGAGGAGGAAGCCGATCCCACCCAGGTCGGTAGTAATGGAAAAACGGCAATCTTCAATGCGGCACGCTCCGGCTCCGTAGAGGTGGCTGAGCTGCTCGTCAAAAACGGCGCCGATCCCACCCACGGCACCGACGACGCCACGCTCTACGACGACGCAATGACTCCTGCCTGGCCGGCAGCGAAAGAGGCAGCCGGAGACGGTTCGCTCGACATATTGCAGTTCTTCGTCGAGAAGGGAGCCGATTTAGACTGCGTTGGCGAACACAGGAAGACGCCCCTCCACCGCGCCGTGTCGAGCAGGGAAGCAACCCAGCTTCTCATCGCAGGTGGGGCAGAGGTGGACAAGCCGGACAGCATCGGAATGACTCCTCTTCACGAGGCCGTTAGTGGTGGCCATTTGGAAACAGTAAAGGCGCTCTTGAGCGCTGGCGCAAATCCACGCCGCAGCTCCGAAAATGAAAAAAACCCGCTCTGGTTCGCCGCTGGCGCTGACTCAGAGGAGATGGTGAAGGTTCTTTCAGAGGCGGGAGCTGATCCAAATCGGAGGGACAACGAAGGGAAGAGCCCGCTGCATGAGGCCGCGCACCTCGGGCATGCGGATACGGCCCGTGGTCTCCTCAAAGCCGGAGCCGAGACAGGAGTTACCGACAATTCTGGAGATACGCCGCTTGACCTCGCTCAAAAGAATGGCTATGAGAATGTCGCGAGCCTGATACAGGACGGTGACTTTAGGGATGAGTAGAATCTGACTGAGGATAAATGCCGAGGATCAGGAGGACATAGAGAATCAGGAGATCTCCCGCACACCTCAACTCAGCGCTTTTCTCCTCGGTCAAGCCTGAGAGGAACGCAAGGCCGATCCCAACCTGTCAGCAAAAACACGTTGGGTTAACCCTACTTTTACTCGCACTCAGTACATTGCCCACTTCCATTATGTCTGACGAGAACAGCGCTTTCTCGATTGCCAGTCACCTATCGGAGGAGCAGCGCGAGAAGTTCGTAAAGAGGCTCTCGCGCTATTACCCACTCTCCGAGGAGATGATTGATCAGGTCCCGCTTCTTTGGGATTGGCAAGCGCTCAGCAAGAACAAGTCGCTGGAGTGGTCCATCGGTCTTATCGAAGGCCATGAGGACCGGTGGGACTGGGAGAAGCTGAGCGAGAGAGAAGATCTACCATGGAGTAAGGAGCTGATTGCCCGCTTCGAGGACCGGTGGGTATGGGAGGGACATGGCAGTTTGAGCGATAACAGCGGTCTGCCTTGGAGCGAGGAGCTGGTCGAGCAGTTCGAAGACCGGTGGGAATGGGGGAGGCTGAGCGAAAGAGAAGACCTGCCTTGGTCGGAAAACCTCATCGGGCAATTCGAAGACCAGTGGGAGTGGACTGGCTATTATTCTTTGAGCTCAAACGAAGCCTTGCCCTGGAGCGAGGAGCTAATTGCACGCTTCGAGGACCGGTGGAACTGGAGCGACCTCAGCAAGAATGAGGCGCTGCCCTGGTCGGCGGAACTGATCGCCCGCCACGAGAACCGATGGAGGTGGAGGGATTTCTACCTCAATGAGGCGCTGCCCTGGTCGGAGGAACTGATCGAACAGTTCGAAGACGACTGGGACTGGGAGCAGCTCAGTAGAGGTGAGGCCCTGCCCTGGTCGGAGGAGCTGATTGCCCGTTACGAAGATCTGTGGGAATGGGGAAATCTCAGCAGAAACGAGGCGCTACCCTGGTCGGAAGAGCTTCTTGAGCGCTATGAGGACAGGTGGAAGTGGAGCGGGAGAAATTCCCTGAGCACAAACGATGGGGTTCCGTGGTCCTTGGGTCTCATTGAAGGATTCGAAGACCGATTGGACTGGGAGAGGCTGAGCAAGAATGAAGCCTTGCCCTGGAGCGAGGATCTAATTGCAAGGTTCGAGGATCGATGGGACTGGATAGAGCTCAGTGGAAATGAGGTGGTGCCCTGGTCCGAGGAGTTGATAGGGCAGTTCGAAAATGAATGGTGGTGGCATAGTCTCAGCGAAAACGAGGCTCTGCCCTGGTCAGAGAAGCTGATCGCACGCTTCGAGGACCGGTGGGAGTGGAGCGGCCGTTATGATGACCTGACTTCTCAAAAGTCGCTGCCCTGGACCGCAGAACTGGTCGGGCGGTTTAAAGACCAGTGGGATTGGGAAGAGCTCAGTAGGAAGAAAGAACTTCCTTGGTCGGAGGAGTTGGTCGCTGACCACGAAGACCGTTGGGATTGGGAAGAGCTTAGCGGCAATGAGGCCCTGCCCTGGTCGGAGGAGTTGATCTCCCGCTTCGAAGACCATTGGGACTGGGAGAAGCTAAGCGGTAACGGAGGGCTACCTCCTTCGAGAGAACTAATTGCTCGGTTTGCCGGTCGTTTGGACTGGGGACGGCTCCACATCAAATTAGTTACCGAGTGGTTCACGCCGGAAGAGATCCGGCAGGTTTTGGCCTCGGCCTCTGAGGACTTCACGCTTTCAGAGGACCGCCAGCAACTCCTCCGGGCTGCCCAGAACGGAGATTCGCAAGCAGTACGGGACTTGGTGGGATCAGGAATAGACCCAGACATCGGACTTACCTCCGAAGATGCACCCGACGTGGCACTTACAACCCCACTTCTGCAGGCCTGCAAGGAGGGGCACGCCGCCGTGGCTGAGGCCCTCCTGGACGCTGGCGCCAACCCTGATGTAGCCAATGAGGACGGGCGAACCGCGCTGGACTTTGTGGCCGACGAGGGACCGCTTCCCCTCGCCCGGCTTTTGCTGAGCACCGGCGCCGGATTGGTCGCCCGCCACAGGAATGACCCGACCGCTACCGACGCGCAAGACCTAATCAGGTCTGCACATGAGAAAAGCAATTCTGCCGTCGCCGACGTACTGCACATCGGCATAACGCTCCATGAGAACGCCCCCCGTACCGAAGCGGAAGGCGGGGACACGGAAGGTGGCGACTCCGACAACGAAGCGTTTGGGAAGTCAGGCTCCTCCTTCGACGATCCTGGTAGCGCTATCGATGAGACTACGGAACGCCTTCTTGAGTTTTTAGACGACGAAGACCTCGAAGACGACTCCGGGCCATCGAAGTTTGCGCTCCTGCGTGCCGCACGGGATGGGGACCCGGCCCGCGTGAAAGAGCTACTGGACAAGGGCGCCGATCCCAACGCGACGGCGGCGGGTCGATACCTCACTCCCTTGATGGTCGCTACAGCATTCGGGCAGAAAGATGTCGCGGATCTGCTCCTCAAAAGTGGAGCACACCCTGCCCTTGGACTCTCCCTTGGAGAGAAGACCTGCCTGATGGTAGCGGCCACCTGCGGGGAGGCGGGGATCACCTCTTCTCTGGTGGAGGCTGGCGCGAGCATAGGCATGCAAAGCAAGGACGGACAACCTTGGGGGAACGGAAACCGAAAGTTCCATAAATCCGCGGCCCTCACGTACGCCATCTACGGGGGGCACGTCGAGACAGTCAGAACTATTCTTGAGAAGGCCGACGAAAAGTCGCCGGATCCACCTGCCAAGCTCCTTCAATCGACCGACATTGCGGGTCACCCGCTTACCTCAACCAATCAAGCACTTCTGCACCCTGCGGCCCGAGAAGGCCACCTGGAGACGGCTGAGCTACTTCTCAAGTACGGAGCAGACCCCACCCAGACCGACAGCGACGGACGAGCGCCCCTCGACGTTGCTGAGGATGCAGGAAGCCAGGAGGTGGCTGGGCTTCTCCGCCGGCACGAGGAGCAAGAAGAAGACCAGACGGGAGAAAGCAGTCAGACTGGAGAATCCTCAGAACCCAGCGCCCTCGATCAGGAGCTGATCGATGCAGCTCTGGAGGGCAGTGTTGACAGGGTGGAGCAGTTGATCGACGAGGGAGCAGACCCGAACGCAAAAGACGAGTCCGGACTCCCCCTCATACGCCATACAGGTGTAAGCGACGCCGAGGTGCTGAAGGTGCTACTTAAGGCGGGAGCAGCCCCCAATGCCCGTGACGAATACAGCCTGGGTGACCTTGGGGTGGACCTGGCTGGGGCCACACGCCTGCACGATTGGTTTTATACAGACTCTGAGATTGCAGAGCATCTTTTGGAGGCAGGAGCTGACCCCAATGCCCGAGATTCTCGGTGGGCAACCCCCCTGTACTATCATATTTCTGAAGGGGACATCTCCCAGGAGCTGCTTTCCCTCCTTCTGGAAGCTGGGGCAGATCCGAATGCAAAAACAAGGAACAGCCGCGTTTCGCTGCGCGCTGCGACAGGAGATCGAGACGTGACCCGTCGTCTTCTTGAGGCGGGAGCAGACCCAAACATACCTGGTGACCACGAGGAGCGTGACTTCCCCCTCCATATCGAAAAGGATCCAAAGATCATGCCCCTTCTTCTGGAGGCCGGCGCCGACCCAAACGCCCTCAACCGACAGCGCCTGACTCCGCTCATGGAAACAGCCAAGTGGGGGGGCGGCACAGTGGACCAGATGAAGTGCCTGCTTGAAAACGGGGCAGATCCCAACATTCGAAACGCGAAGGGAGAGGCTGCGCTGCATCTTCTTGCCGAAAACACCGACCCTGACGCTGACTTCAGGCGGGAGGCCACCAGCCTGCTTCTCCGCCACGGGGCCGACAGTTCTCTCAGAGAAGACAACTTCGACGACACGCCCTACGAACTCGCCGAGCGCAACGACAACTCCGTGGTGATGGACGCCCTGCGGTAGTAGATGGAGATAGAGCGCGCTCAGTGCAGCGGCCGCCCCACAAACGGGGCGCTGCAACTGAAGCCTTCTCTGACCACTCAGACCTCGACACCTACACTCTCAGGTACACCAACCAACCTTGATTCATGGACGAGCAGACGAAAGAGCTGTGCGATGCGATAGAGAGCTTCGACGAGGAGGTAGAAAAAATTGAGTCGCTCCTCGAGGAAGGGGTGGATCCCGATTCCCAACTCGGGGACGAGGACGACAACGCCTCGTTGGTTCACAAGGCAGCCGCGCAGGGAACCAGAGAAATCGTTCAAGTCCTGCTGGACGCCGGTGCCGACCCAGACGTGCAAGACAAGCGTGGGAAAACACCACTTCATGAGGCGGCCCGTAATGAGTCGAATAAGATTACCTCTATGGACGCTAAAATCGTAGAGACGCTTCTTAATGAGGGCCTAGATCCGAACGCAAAGCAGACGGAGGACGAAGAGTTTGCTGGTGGGGAAGGAGAGACGCCGCTTCACAAGGCAACGCAATCGTCCGGCGATTCGGCGCGACAGGTGGTCGAAGCACTTCTTGGTCACGGGGCTGACCCGAATGTTGAAAACAAGTATGGAAAAACGCCCCTTCATCTTGCGTCGCAAAGTGCAGATCCCGAAGTCGTAAGCGCGCTTTTGAACGAAGACGCTGACCCCAACTGTACCTCCTTAGAAGACGATTCAGAGTTTTCCGATGGCGGCGGTGAGAACACTCCCCTTCATCTTGCTGCAGAGGAAGGAAACGATGGCATTGTACGTGCGCTGTTGGAAGCAGGAGCTAATCTCAGCGCAAAGAATGCGAAGGGAAAGTATCCGATCCACAAGGCAGCAGAGGAAGGGTGGTCAGACGTGGTTGAGCTTCTTCTGGATGAAGGTGCCGAGGCAGATGCCCGCGACGATGTGGGAAAGACTCCTCTTCACGAGGCTGCTTCTGCACGAGAACAGGGAGGGTTTGGCCAAGACGAGAACGATCCTCAAGGAACCCTCCAAGCGCTTGTTGGGGCCGGAGCCGATGCTGATGCCCGGCAGACACACGAGGCGCCGAACCAACTGTCGGGGCCAGAAGGAAAGGAAAACACGCCTCTACACCACGCAGTCTTTTCCGGCCTCGCGGAAAATGTAGAGGCTCTTCTTGAGCAAGGGGCCAACCCAAATGCCAGAAATGAGAATGGAATGGCACCCTTGCACCTCGCGTCCGATGGTGAACACGTCGAGGTTATCCGCGCTCTGCTGGAGGCTGGAGCCGACCCAAACGTAAAAGACGAAGATGGCG
>ERZ1034543.45-NODE-45-length-33231-cov-7.960423_pt1 | contig 33231 bp, 34 predicted proteins | sample MGYA00520654_ERZ1034543 | MGnify/ENA primary metagenome ERZ1034543 (study PRJEB33760, sample SAMEA4777712) | hypersaline lake metagenome | biome: hypersaline environment; feature: brines | place: Spain | collected 2012-08 | depth 0 m ... | reverse complement strand
TCTAACGGGTTAGCAAACAAGGCGTGACCAAATTTTATAAACTGTCTTCATAGCTGAAGAAAAATCCTTTCTGAGATAAAAGCGAGAAAAAGTGGATAGGAAAAATTTTGAGAGAGTTTTTCTAGATGAACTCTACGCCGAGTTCCTCCTCGATCTCTTCCTCGTACTCGTCGCTGTGAGTCTTCTCAGGGCCGTAGATCTGTGGAGAGTCGACTCCTGTGACGATGATCATCGCCTGGAGCGAGTCGTCCATGTCTTCTCGCACCTGAGCTCCCCAGATGATCTTGGCTGAGTCGCTTAACTTGTTGCTTACTGTGTTGACGACTTCTTGAGCCTCGTTCAAGCTTAGCGAGGTACCTCCTGTTACGTTAGCGAGCGCTCCTTTACCTCCTTCAATGTCTACGTCAAGCAGTGGATTGGAAAGTGCTTTCTGGACGGCTTCTGTTGCTCTGTCTTCGGTGTCGCTCTGTCCCATTCCGATCATGGCGATTCCTCCTTCGCCCATAACTGCGCGGATGTCCGCGAAGTCAAGGTTGACCAGTCCAGGCTTTGTAACAAGCTCTGTTACGCCTTTAACTGCGTTTACAAGGATTTCGTCTGCGATCTTGAATGCTGTGTTGAGCGAGACGTCCGGTACAATTTCTAGTAGTTTGTCGTTTGGAATTACGATTAGAGTGTCGACGACTTCTTCCATTCTTTCGAGTCCGTATTCTGCGTTTTCCTGTCGGCTCTGTCCCTCCATCTCGAAAGGAAGTGTAACGATGCCGACGGTGAGTGCGTCCTGCTTCTTCGCCTGTTCTGCGATTACAGGTGCTGAACCGGTTCCTGTTCCTCCTCCCAGTCCGCATGTGATGAATACCATGTCTGCGCCCTGAATTGAGGACTTGACTTTCTGCTGTGATTCTTTTGCGGATTCCTCTCCTACTTTAGGGTCTGCTCCTGCTCCAAGTCCGCCGGTAAGTTCCTTTCCGATCAGAACTTTCTTGTCAGCGTTAGCGTAGAGAAGATCCTGTGCGTCGGTGTTCATAGCGATGGTTTCACATCCCTCGATTCCGACGTCTACTAGTCTAGATATAGTATTGTTTCCGGCTCCCCCGGTACCGACAACCTTGATCTCAGCCTTTCTCTGCTCTATTAGATCCTCTAGCTCGCTGTCGATATCGTGGTTTTGGTTTCCTGATCTTCCCGCGTTATGAGCATCGTTCTGATTCATACTGAGCAACCCTTGTCCTGTGAAACTGTTATCACCAACGTATATAAAAATGGCTCAGCGACGCCAGAAAACTAGAACAGAGAAAAGAAAGAGAAAAATACGTTAAGGTGAAAAAGAAAAATTCCAGAATGACTCAGGAAATCTAGCCTTTGATCTCAACCTTTTCAAAACCTGTATTCTCCAAGAGTTCATCCCGTAGCTCGTTCTTGAACTTCTCAGGCAACTCGTGGTCGTGATCCTCAATGTCGTGATCGATAATCACGGTGTCGCCGTCGAACTCGATGTCTCCGTGTCCAAGCCGGTACGAGAAAATTTTCTCTGCGATCTCTTCGTCGTCCTCAACTTTTTCCAGTACATCTACATCGTAGACAAGGTCTTTCCCGGAAAGAGGATGGTTGAAATCAACTTTTACTCTACCTGAACCTTTGGAGAGAACTTTTCCTTTCCTGTTTCCGACCATGATCTGGTCTCCGACACGGATGTTGACTTCCTGCTTCTTGAACTCTTTCTCAGGGTAGGTCTGGATGTTATCAGAATCACGTCCGCCATATGCTTTATCCGAAGGAATTTCTATCCCTTCCTCGCTGTCTCCGACTTCCATTTCCTTCAGTTTTTCTTCCAGGCCTTCGATTACGTAGCCTGATCCGATCAGTACAGGTATTGGCTGGTATTCTACTCTTTCGTTGTAGATTCCCTTTTCTTTTGCCTTTTCCTCGTTTGAGAGGTCGAAAACTTCGCCTTCCGCGGTCTTGCCGACGTAATCAATTAGTATCAGATCGCCTTCTTCCATTTTTTATCAGCTCTTGGAGACAAAAACGCGTTTAACATTTAAGAGTGCTTTACTTAACCGGGAATATGACCTGGATGGAACAGCTACCGGAGAAACTCAGGGTTTCACTGGAGAAAATCCTCGAAACAAGTAATGAGCACGAAGAAGCTTACATGCAGGCGGAGAACGCTTCAGTCGCCCAGATGTGGGTGGCAATTGGACATCTGAACGAGAAAGTCCAGAACCTGGAGAGAATAGTTAACGCGCAGAGAAAAGCGTTGAACAATCTTGATCAGGATGTCAACGTCAACAAGCACCTGGATGAGAATCTTGAGGAAAGCTTGAGGCGTTACTAAAGAAATTTTTCCCCAGATTTTCAGTGGGTTAGTTCTTCCGGCTTCTGTACCAGTTTAACTCCTTTTTCTTCCAGCTCTACTAGGTCTGCTTCCTCGTATGCGAGAGCCATGTTTTGAGGGTATCCCGAGAAAACCCTGTCTCTATGCTCTGCGATCATTTCTGCGTCTTCTTTCACTTTTTTGTCGTCAGCCAGACGGTAAACATTATTCAGTCTGGTATAGTGTTTTTCAACGTAGCCAAGTCTTTCAAGAGTCTCCAGTCGGCTTTCGAGATCTTTCTTGAAACACGATCGTCCAGTGAAACTTGGACTTTTCCGTTCTGAAAAGTTTCTGTCGAGACAAGTCCTGCGTCACGAAGAAAAATAATTTCGTTCGAGACTTCCAGATTCAGCTCTTCTATCTCAGTGATATTCAGTTCGGGAAGATCCTCGGGGTTGTACTTCAGATGAGGCTTCTGCTCTCCTAGAGCCGCGATCACACCTGTAAGAACGCCTTGCCTCAATTCACTGTTCATTACTCCATCACGATCGCAGGCTTTCCGGGCTCGGCTCTTGACGCCTTGTCGCTGCTGGAATCTGCTTCCGTAACTATATCGATCCAGGAATCAAATTTCTCCTCGAGATAGGCGTCCGCCTCACTCAGGATTTCCAGTTCTTTCTCCTGTGAGAAAACTTTTTCTGGAAGTTTTCCAGGTGAGTTCATATGGTCCTTCAGGTAGCTCTCGATCTCTTCAGGCTCTGAACTGGTTTCGGCGATAAGCTGCTGCATCGCTTCGCCGAACTCAGGCCTCTCGTCAAGAATCTGCTTCATCTTGCTGAAGAGCTTACGTTTCTCCTCACCGGCAACGATAACTTTGATCTCCTCGAAGTCGCCGACAAGATCAGAGAGCTCACGTATATCACTCATTACGTCATCGACAAGCTCTTCCGCGGCCTCAACATCTTCGTCGATAAGCTCTTCTTCCGGTTCTGGCCATTCTGCTTCCGAGACAAATCCTTCGCCCCCGATCTCAGTCCAAAGCTCCTCACAGATATGAGGCGTAAATGGAGACATTAACTTGACCTGAGTCTCTACAAGTTCGTTGGCGGCTTCCGTATTCAATTTTTCGCTGCGGTCCCTGTACCTGTTGACAAGAGAGTTCAGCTCGAAGAAAGCATTTAAACCAGCTTTACGAGTCTGGAACTCTTCCAGACCTTCTGTAGCCTTTCTCTTAATCTTCTGCAGTCGGGAAAGAGCGTATCTGTCGAGGTTCGTTTTCTCCCGTTCCTCACCAGAGTTGTAGAGCTCTTTGCTACGGTTGTAGAAGCTTCTGATCTTGTTGAAGTACTCCTGTACGTCGTCCTCGTTCCAGTCGAAGTCCTGCCATGGTTCACGGGACGCGAAGATGAAGAATCTCGTGGTATCCGCTCCGTAATCCTGGATTGCGTTGTCCGGAAGTTTGACGTGTCCTTTGCTTGAGGACATCTTCTTGCCTTCGAGAGTTCCAAGCCCCCAGGTGGCGATGCCCTGAGGCCAGTCCTCGCGGTCGAAGAGAGCCGTATGATGGAAGAGCATGAATGTAAGATGGTTCTGGATTAATGGGTATGCGGAGGTCCTGTAATCCAGAGGATACCAGTACTCGAACTGTTCGTGAGCTTCTTCAACTGTTCCCTGGTCGATTCCTGTCTTTTCCGCGACTTCCTCGGCTGTCCCGGTATCGCTGAACACGTAATCGAAGAACTCTGGCTTCAACTTCTCAGGCTCTACGTCTCTGATTACGTGTCTGATGGTGTAGAACGCCATGTAGATCGTGGAGTCGCTCAGGGGCTCGACAACGAATTCGTCGTCGAAAGGAAGCTTGGTTCCGAGTCCGAAGTTCCTGATCGCTGGCCAGGACTCTAGCCAGTCGATTGTGTGTTCGTAGTCCTCCCTTTTCTCCTCGGGGATGATATCCATATCGTCGAGGTGGGAGTGTACCTTGTCCTTCCAGCCTCTGTCGCCGTACTCGAGGAACCAGGATTCCTGCATTGAAACTATTACTTTTCCGCCGCAGCGGCAGACAACTTCTTCTGAGAAATCGTACATCGAATCAAACATGCCTTGATCCTTGAAATCGTCTATGAGTACGTCTTTCACAGAGTTCACGTTCTCTGAAGTGTAGTCTCCGCAGGATGCGTTCAATACTCCGCTGTGGAACTCTTTCTCGTAGACCTCCTCAGTGGCTTTCTCGAGTGCTTCCTCACCGTCCTGAGACTCAACTCCGTGTTCTTCACACGCCTCTTTAGCAGGAATATCGTCGTAGGCCTCGGTGTTAATTATCTGTTTCGGTTCGATTTTCCTGACTTCATTTGGCGAAATTCCGTACTCTTTCAGCAGGTTTTCGGAATTTTTCAGGTCCTGTAGCGAAATCCAGTCGTAAGGTGCGTGAGCCGGCACGGACATAACAAGTCCGGTTCCGGAGTCTGTCTCCACGAAGTCTCCTGGCAGCATGATGGTTTCATCGTCTGTTACAGGGTTCCTGAAGTACTGGCCGACAATCTCCTCTCCCTTCACGTCTCTGACTTCTTCTACTTCACGGTCCTGGAGTTCAATTTTTTCTACGGCTTCTTCGCTGACAAGCCAGTTCTCTCCGTCCACTTTAATTATCTGGTAGTCTCCGGATGGATCGATCAAGGTATGTGTCACGCCAAAGACGGTTTCAGGCCGGAGCGTCGCCATCGGAAGATAGACTTCCTCTCCGTCGAGCTCGCCCTCAAATTTTACGAGAGTGTATTCTTGCTTCTCTGCATCTTCGCCTTCAAGCAAATCATGTGTTGTAACAGGATTTTCATCATTCAGGCAGTATTTTGTAGGATGCATTCCCTTTTTGACAAGTCCTTTCTCTCGAAGCCGTTTGTACTGCCATTCGATGAACTTGTTGTAGTCCTTGTCGTTCGTAGTAAATTCCCGGCGCCAGTCAACTGAGTAGCCGAGGTTTTTCATGTTCGGCTTGTACGAGTTGTCGATAAAGTAGTGGGCGAAGTCCATAGGCTCTTCCATGGCTTCGAGATCTTCTTCAGGTACGTTGTAGGTCTCTGTAAGAGTTTCCCACTGATCTTCTTCACCTTCCTTGAGTCTCTGGAGTGCTCCGATTATTGGCGTGCCTGTGACGTGCCATGCCATCGGGAAGAGCACGTTGTATCCCTGCATGCGCTTGAAGCGGGCGAATACGTCCGGCAGCGTGTAAGTTCCGACGTGTCCAATATGCATGCCGCCGCTCGGGTATGGGTACGCGACGGTGATGTAGAACTTGTCCTCGTTTTTCGGGTCTACTTCAAATAATTGTTCTTCCTGCCAGCGCTGCTGCCATTTTGACTCCATTTCATTCATCCGGTCTTCGAATTCTTCGCCCATACACAGGTTTGTAGATGTGAATTTATTTCAATCTGTCCGCGGGAACGGAGACAGAGGCATGAGGCCGGTTTTTCTGGCCCTGGATCTCTAATCCTGAACGTTCACTACTAATTTAAATGATCAGAACTGAATTTTTGCTATGACCCGGTTGATATGTGTAAGTAGTGGAAAAGGAGGGGTCGGAAAGACCACAGTAACCTCAAACCTGGGAGCAGCACTTACAGAGTTCGGAGCAGACACTATAGTGCTGGACGCAAATCTTACTAATCCAAACCTAGGATTCCACATCGGAATCCCGCTGTACCCGACGACACTACACGACGTCCTCAAAGGCGACGCACATATCACCGAAGCCATGTACATTCATGACTCCGGACTGAGAGTCGTACCAGCAGGACTTTCTGTCGACGACCTGAGAGATACCACGCCAGACAACCTCTCTGACGTACTTCTTGACGCGGTCGGCGAACCGGACTTTGTACTGGTCGACTCCGCAGCAGGACTTGGCCAGGAATCAATCTCTGCAATAGAGGCCTCTGACGAGGTTCTCGTAGTCACGAATCCAAATCTTCCGGCGGTCACAGACGCGCTGAAGACTGTCGATATCGCTGAGGAGACAGGAACAGAGATTACAGGCGTCGTACTGAACATGGTGAAAGATCATGATTCTGAACTCGACAAGGAGGAAGTAGAATCTATGATCGGACACGAAGTTATTATGGAGGTGCCTCACCACGAGAAAGTTGAGGAGGCGCTTTCAGTCAAGAAGCCGGTGGTACATCACGCACCTGATCACCACGTCTCTGAAAGGTTCAAGGGTGTCGCGGCGAATGTAGCTGGAATTGACTACGAGATGGATCTGGCTGAGAAAGGGTTCTTAACCCGTCTACTCGACAATATCAGGCATTAAAGCCTTCAAATTTTTCTTCTCTACTTCTCTGAATAGTCAGGTTTTTAATGCGGGGAAACCAAGAACTTATTGTATGACACGAGTAATCTCCGTTGTATCCGGTAAAGGAGGAGTAGGGAAGACGACGATGACCTCCAACATCGGAGTGGCGCTTTCCAAACACGGTGAAGACGTTGTAATCATCGACGGCAACTTCTCCGGCGCAAACATCGCACAGCACTTCGGCATGGGATTCCAGGACGTTTCTCTAAATGATGTACTTGAAGGCGACGCCTACATCACACAGGCAGTATCAAAACATCCTGAAGGAGTCTCTGTACTACCAGCCTCAATTCTGGACTTTGACTCGGATGCAGAAAATCTCAAGCACTCTTTGATCGACTTCCTCGGCGACAAAGACTATGTTCTGATCGACGCAGCTGCAGGAGTCGGCGATGAGGTAGAAGCGGCTGTAGAAGCCTCGGATGAAGTACTACTTGTGTCAAAGCCAGAGCTCCCGTCATTGACGAACGCGCTTGGAGCGAAGAAACTGGCGGAGCAAATGGAAAGAGATGTAATTGGACTGGTCCTCAACGAAGTCCGCAACGAGGACCACGAAGTAGAACACGAAGATATCAAGGATCTGGTAGGAGAGCAGATTCTCAGCAAAGTACCGGATCACAGGCACGTACGGGAAGCCATAGCACTTAGAGATCCGGTGGTCTCCTACAAGCCGGATTCTAGAGCATCACACAAGATTGAAGACGTCGCATACCAGATTCGAGGCGAAGAACCGCCGAAGAGAGGTTTGAGCACCCAGCTCAAGTACAAGGTCGACGAATTCAATCTTCTATAAAAATCTCCTTTAATTTTCTATTACTATCCCGGGAAATTTTTTCTCACCATCAGGCTTATATCGCAAAATACTCAATTCTCCCTCATGACAGATCTGAAGCCATACGAACAGTATCTATGGAGTCCAAAAAGATCCGAGTACGAGGCGAAGGAAGTACCTGAAGATATCGACTGCATCTTCTGCGCCCAGGTAGAGGGCGACGAAAGAGTCTCGAAACTGGAAATTTTCGAAGACGATTTCCTAATGGTCGAGCTTAACATCTTCCCATACAACACCGGCCACCTGATGGTCGTCCCGAAGCGCCACGTCAACTCACTCTCCGATCTCGAGGACGAGGAAAGAGATAGACTGTTCGCCATGGTTGCAAGGGTCGAAAAACTACAGAACGAAGTCGTGGAACCTGCCGGCATCGACGTCGGTCTCAATATAGGGAAAGCTGCAGGAGAATCGATTCCACATCTCCACGTCCAGCTGGTGCCGATCTACGAGAAGGATCGAGGCTTCATGGAGACTTCGCTTGACACCAAGGTTATGAAGGAGTCGCTACCGGACACGCAGGAAAAATACAGGGAAAGAACAGATATACTCGAAGGATACTGGGATGAGGGATAGAAAATGACGAGCTTCTTCCACACATACGACCTCAGAGGAACTTACCCGGACGAAATCTCGGAGAAAGAAGCAGAGAAAGTGGGGAAGGCCTACGGAACTTTCATCGACGCAGAAAAAGTTTTGGTGGCCAGAGACGGTCGGAAACATGGAGAAAAAGTAACTAGGGCTTTTATAGGCGGTGTAATGTCGACAGGCACTGACGTGGCGTATGCTGGCATAGCTCCGACTCCTGTAGCCTACTTTGGCCAGGTAAAAAATAATTTCAAATCGGCAGCAGTCGTCACTGCTTCACATAATCCTCCAGAGTACACTGGATTCAAGTTCTGTCTTGAAAACGCGCTTACGATGTCCAGAGATGGAGGTATGGAAGAAATAGAGGAAATTTACGGAGCAGAAGAATTTGATGAGGTAGAAGGAGTCGAGGAAGAAATAGAACTTGTCGAAGACTACATAGAAGCTCTCAGGAAAAAATTCGGAGATCTCAATCTTGAAGTTGCTGTAAACTGTGGGAATGGTGTAACGGGTGTCATGGCTCGAAGACTTTTCGAAGAGCTTGGCTGCGAGGTGAAAACGGTTAATGAAGAAGTTGATGGAGGGTTCCCAAATCATCTTCCGGCCCCTGGTGAAGAAGAGGCGCAGAAACAGCTTGAGGAAGCTATGAGTGATGAAGACCTAGGCATAATTTTTGATGGAGACGGAGATCGAGCTGGATTTATCCTGCCAGGTTATGGATACATTGAGGAGGATAAAGTTATTGCTCTTCTGGCTGAAGAATCTCTTAAGGACGCCAAGGGTTCTGTGGTCTATGATCTCCGGGCTTCGAAGCTTGTACCTGAAAAAATCGAGGAATTCGGCGGAAAACCTGAGGAGTCGCGTGTAGGACATACTTTCATCTCGGAGAAGATTCATGAGGACTCTGAAGTTGTTTTTGCAGGCGAGCTTTCCGGTCACTACTACTTCCCGGCCTTTGACTTTCCTTGGGATGACGGGCTTTTCGCAGGAGTCTTGATGACAAAAATGGCGTCCGAAGTGGATTTGCTTGGTAGGATAGAAGATTTTCCGGAGTATCCTGTATCTCCGGAGCTCAGGATTGACTGTCCTCAAGACGCAAAGCAGTTGGTTGTCGATAGGGTTATAGAGGCTTACTCTGACCACGAAATGACAACCAAGGATGGTGTAAAGGTAAAGTTTGACGGTGGCTGGGCGCTTGTTCGTCCTTCAAACACGGAGCCGAAGATGAGTGTCAGATGCGAGGCCGATTCGGATGAGCGACTGGAGGAACTTCTTGAAGAAGTTGAGGCCAAGGTAAGAGGGTTTATTGAAGAATCCTAGTAAAAATTCGCCATTACCTGGTTTTCTTATTTTATTTCTCCGATGAATGTGCCTGAAGAGATTATATCTCCCATTCCTACAAGTCTTTCCGGGTCTTCATGGATTAATGTAGGTGCTGCTACTACGTTTAAGTCTTCTATCTCTTCTATACCTGTCTCCGCAAATTTTTCTAGATCCAGGTGGTTTTCAAAGTGTTCAAGCTCGTCTAGGCGGTGAATATGCTTGTTTTCTAGGTCGAACTTCTCCAGTTCGGATCTGTCTGGTATTTCGCCGATTTCTGCCAGTCTGAGGCTTGAAGCTACTCCGAAAAGTAATCCTCTTCTCATTGATTTTTTCCCTATAGGGTAATCTTCGTCTGTAACGATCAACTGGAATCTGTAGGAGTGAATGTGGCATCTGGAAACTCCTTTTTCTTTCACAAGTTTTTCCGCTATCTTATAGGCTTCTCCAAGACTTAATTCATCTTTTACTTCAATTTCAAGATGTTCGGCTATTTCTTTAGCTTCAACTTCGTCCATTCCTATGCTTTCGAAAGCTGGAAGCAGGTCTTCCAGGATTTTCCTGGTTTCCGCGGAACCTGTGCTGACGTACTCAAGGTGTTTTGGAGTATCAAGTTTCTGCAGCTGCATACAGGCCTTATCGATTTTGGTATCGAAATTCCCCTCAATATTCTGGAATCCTGAGAGAATTATACGGTCCAGTTTCCTGTCAAGGCTTCCTAGATTCTCTTCAACGCCTTTCCTGAAATAAGGCCCGAAGCCTTTAACCGTTCCTGAAATGATTAAACGTCCGGTTTCATCGCCTTCGAACTCTACTATGGTGTTATATTTAGTTCTATCCGTGTTTACGCATTCCTTGGCTCTCTTGAGTAGAAATTTTCCGTCTATAACAGGATAGACTACTTCATCGTTCAGTTTCTCTACAAGTTCCTCTGAAAGTAAAGGGGTGTAAAATACGGTGTAAGCTCCTATACCTGATAGATAGTTCGCTATTATACCGCCCTGTCCGCCCAAGCTTTCGGAGCCGTTGAAGGATAGATCCTGATCAAAGTTTTTCCTGTTAACCTCCTTATTTACTCCATTATCTACACAGTACTTCAGGGAGCTCTTGAAATCATGCATGTTCTCCACAGGATTTACTATTTCTGCTTCAACATCTGAAAAATCTAGATCCAGGTCCTCAAGATTGTGGTGTACATCAATATTTGCGTTAAATCCTGTAAGTGCGCTTACCTGGTCGCCTTCCAGAAGTTTCAGGCTTTCGCGGTACCTCATCCGCCATTTATCTTTCATAGTCCCTGACACAGCTCTCTGAGGCTTTTTTCCGGATCATCGGATTTTACAACGCCTGACGCGACAAGTATTCCGGAGCATCCAAGTTCCATACTTTTCTCGACATCCTCTGCGTCTTTTATTCCTGCTCCAGCCAGTGTTTCCACGCCTTCTGCCGTATTTTCCACAGCTTTCCTGATCATTTCTGGCTTGGCTGTCGATACCGCTGTCTCTCCTCCGATAAGCTCTGGTGGCTCGATGGAGATGTAATCTGGCTTGAATCCGCTGTATCTCTCTACCTCTCCAGGTGTTTTTGCGCATAAAATAGTGTTTAAACCGGTTTCCTTGGACTTTTCCACTGTCTTTCTGATGATCTCCGGCTCCAGACGTCTCTCCGAGTGATCGATCATGGTTCCGGTAGCTCCTGCTCTCTTGACGCCTTCAGCCATCACATGCCCGGTATGGCTGCCGGTATCTTTCCTGCTGACGTGCTGTGCAAAAGTTTTCACGTCTTTTTCAGCAACTCTCTGTATATCCTGTGGCTGTGGACAGATTACTATCTCTTTACCGGTATCATTAGATACTCTGGCGCATATCTCTGCCAGTTCCTCTGCTTTTTCTCCCATTGCCTCGCTGTAACCCTTGAAGTTGACTACTATCATTTCATTCTCCTCTTAACTCTATTTTGATGTCCGGATCATTTAGAACCTCTACTTCTCCATCTGAAACATTGATATCGATTTCCTGATCTCCAACTCTTTTACCTGTCCTTACACAGTTTAAATCTTTACATGGATCTATAATAATTTTGGAGGTGTTTTCAACTTTTATTCCGAGTAGATAGCTGTCTATTACATGTAAAGCCATTCCTGCGCTCCATGCCTGCTCGCTGCAGCCTAGTGAGTGTCCTTTTTCTGAATCAACTACTTCTGGCAACGCACCAAGCTGTCCTCGATCCAGGAACTGGTTTAATTTTTTCAAGATTCCTTTTCCGATTTTTTCTTTGCCGTAGGACAGGTTTGCAGCTGCTGCCCAACATGTTGTAAGTCCCCAGGTGCTTCCGGTGTGGTAACCGGATGATTCGTATCCTGGATCAGTTATTGATCTTGTCCTGGCTCCAAAACGTGATGAAAACTCTCCGTTGATTTTCTGCAGGTATCTTGAGGCCTTTTCAGGTTTTATCTGCTCGTACATTAGAGGTATTGCAGGATTTATTGTCTCTGCGGAGTTTTCGGCAAGAGAGTCTTTCATGTAGTTTTCGCCTTCAAATTTCTCCAGGCCGGACTCAAGTTTGCTTTCGATCTCCAGATCCTCTAAATCTGCAGCTTTCAACCAAAGGGACTGTATATCGACTGCGTTCTCTCTTTCAAGAGTATCCATCCATGTTCCGCCTGGGGCGTGATCCACAAGTTCTTCTTCATCAAATTCCAGACGTTCTAGAGCCTGCTCTTTGGCTTCTTCGATTATATCATTTGATCTGAAATGTCTTTCCAGCTTGTTTACAGCAATTATGAACAGGGGCGCGGTATCAGATCTCGGGAATCCTCTGTATTCATCCTCTCCATCAAGGTTTATCTTTCCTGGAAGTCCTTTTTCCGCGAAGTTTGTCAGAATGTCCTCTGAAAGCTCAAAGTATCCGGCATCGATCAATCCGAGAACCGTCCAGAAACTGTCCCGGGCCCAGAAAGACTGGAACCATGGGTGGCCCGCGATTACACCGGTATTTTCTCCATCGTATATCAGGTTCTTTACGCTTTCCAGGCTGTAGTTAAACAGTCTTCCAAGATCCTCGCCTTCAAAGCTCTGTTCTATGTCCTGTAGTTCCCCGAAAACACCTTTTGACGTAGTAACTTCTATTTCAAGATCTGACTGAGTTTCAAGCTCTTTCCTGAAGGATATATGACCTGGTATAAAGCATTTCTGGGTTTCTCCAGGCTCATGTGTCTTTGTAAAGCTGCCACCGGTCAGTTTAAAATCCTCCTGACTTGAAATCATCAGTTTTTTGCCATTCCTGCTCACTGTGACTCTGTTAGGTCCCTGTTCTGTCTTGTACTCTGTTTCATCTATATCTGTGCCTTTATCGCGTATATCGACACCAGGCTCCAGTGCAACGTGCACAGCCTTTTTTTCTTCCATCTTGTTTTCGAAATGAAGCTTCAAGCTAACTCCTGGAGTTGTTGAAGGTGCTGAAACTTCTTCTGTAATCCTCAAGCTATCAGTTTCGTGGTGAAAAATCATTTCGTCTCCGTATTCTGCTGCTTCCACAGTATTTTCTCCCAGCCATACGCCGTTGACTTTTATCGCGTAGTAATCCATGAACTTGTAAGGCGGCGACCAGAAACCACTCCATTTCGACTTGAAACCTGTGTCCATATGCCTATTGAGGAAACAGTGCAGGTTCGAGATCACTCCTTTTCTATCCTGCAAGTTTTCTGTTATACTGTATTTCATAACCAACAGATTGCCCTGACACAGTATAAAACCTGTATGTTAACCTCTCGGTAGCAACTCCGTTCAGGCTGTTGTTTTAATACTGAGCGCAGAACCATACATAACTATGAAGCCTGATACTTTCCTGGAGGTTTCGTTCGAAGTAGCGAACAAGGTCGGCGGCATATACCAGGTTCTCAAGTCGAAATCCCGGAAAATGCAGGACTACTACGGCGAAAACTACATTACAATAGGCTTCTATGATGAAGAATCAGCAAGAAAAGAATTCGCGCCAAGAGAAGATCACCAGTTCCAGGAAATCTTCACAGAACTGGAACAGAAGTACGGCATAAAATGCTATTACGGCGTCTGGACTATCCCTAGCTCCCCGAAATGCATACTTGTAGATGCATCAGGCCTGGAGAAAAACGTGGACGAAATCAAGACCAAGATGTGGGAGGAACACGGCGTAGACTCTCTTGAAGCGGGTCAAGACTTTGATGAACCGGTTAAATGGAGCTACGCGGTAGGAAAACTTGTCTCAAAGCTCGAAGAAACTCTGGAAGGCGAAAAAGCTGTACAGCTCCATGAATGGCTTTCAAGTCCGGCAATGTATGAATTTTCAAGCCCGAGCGTCTTTACCACTCACGCCACAGTTCTCGGAAGAGCTTTATCCAATACAGATTATGATTTACAGGCTGCTGTCAAAGAAGGAAAAGTCGATGATGAATTAGCATCTGATCACGGAGTAAAATCCAAACATCAGCTTGAGAAAGCAGCTGCCAGAAATTCAACAATTTTTACGACGGTAAGTAAAACTACAGGTAAGGAAGCAGAAGCCGTACTGGGCGAGAAACCGGATAAGATTCTTCCAAATGGTTTCAACGTCGAAGAGTATCCGAGTCTAGAGGAACTATCCTATAATCATACGAAAAAGAAATCTGACCTGAAAAAATTCCTGAGAGCATATTTCGAGCCTTACTACGACGTAAATCTTGAGGAAGATCCACGGATACTGTTTATATCAGGAAGATATGAGTTCCATAACAAGGGTGTTGATTTGCTGATAGATTCTCTGGCGGAACTCAATCAGCAGCCTGGAGACGACTTTTTCGTGTTTATATTTGTCCCCAGCGACGTGAAGGGTGAAAAACTTGAAGTACTGGAAAACATGTCTCTCTACGAGGAGCTTGAGGACTTCATTGACTCTGTGATGCCCGAGGTCAGGAGCAAGATCCTGAACTCGATAACGTCGGGTGAGGATCCTCTGGAGGATATTTCGGAAATAGTGGACGCAGGTGGAAAAGTTGAATCTCTTCAGAACAACTTCCACGCAAAGAAAGGAAAAAAGCCGCCCCTCTGCGCATTCAACCTGAATTATGCCGATGACGACATACTTGAGAGATTAAATCAGAGAGGATTAACAAACTCCGAAGATGACAGAGTGAAAATAATTTTCTATCCAACTTATCTTTCTGTAGGCGACAAGCTTCTTTCTATGGATTACAATGACGCAATCGTAGCCTCCAGTGCAGGAATTTTCCCGAGCTACTATGAACCATGGGGCTACACGCCTGTAGAAACAGCTGCAAACGGCGCTCTATCTATAACAACAGATATGGCGGGATTCGGACAGTTCCTCAAGGAGAAAACTGATCCTGAGGAGCGAAAGGGTATAAGAATACTTGAAAGAGAAGATAAAACATTCAAACAGTCCCGTGACCAGTTAGCAGAGATGATAGGTGACATAGTCAACTACTCAAAGACAGAGATTACAGAGAGAAAGCACAACGCCAGGAAACTCGCGCAACTGACTTCATGGGAGAAACTCGGAGAAAACTACAGGCAGGCACATGAAATGGCAGTGAACAGAAAATGACATTCGAGATAGAAACCGAAAACATTCAGCAAAGCGAAGAAAGCGTCGAAAAAATAGAACCAGTGTTCAGAGACGCCCAGCCAGATATACAGGCTATAAAAGAAGCTGCAGATCAACACAGCAAAGAAAATCTCGTACTCATCGGAAACGGAGGATCAGTAACCAGTTTCAGGGCGTTCCTGTATGCATTTATGCCCGAGGTGGATGCTGACGTCAGGATAGTCACAACAATGGAGCCAGACTATCTTCATAGACTCTCAAGGGAACTGGACCCCGAAAATACTGTTGTAATGCCGATCAGCAAGTCAGGATCGACAGTAGGGGTTCTGGAATCACTCATGTTTTTCATGGAGCGCGATTATCCTGTATTTGCCGTTACTTCCGACAATAATGGCGCACTGAGAAAAATTGTCGAAAAAAGAGATCTACCGTGGATAGAACATCCGGAAGTCGGCGGAAGATTTTCGGGAGCAACCGAAACAGCTTTGACTCCGGCCGCGTTCATAGGGCTTGATACAGAGGAAATCCGTGCTGGAGCCGAGAAAATGTACGAAAAACTCGAAGAAGAGGAAAATATAGCATACCACGTAGCTTCAAATCTCTACAGCGCTGAAGAAAACGGTTACAGCAATATATTGAACCCGGTATACTCTACACGTCTCCTGGGGTTCCAGCCACTGTTTATACAGCTCATGCACGAGACAGTCTGTAAAGAAGGAGAGGGAATGACTGTATACGGCGATCTGGGCCCGGAATACCAGCATCACACCAATCAGAGACTTTTCGGCGGCAAGAAAGACGTTGTTCCATTCTTCTTCCGTGCTGAGACTCATGAAAAGAGAAAGTTAGATGTTCCGGACGACTTCACTGATATTGATCTCCGTGGCCGGAAACTCGGCGATTTAGATAGGATAGAGCTTTCAAAGTCTCTTGAATCTGAGTATCAGGGTGTAAAAGATGCTCTATCGGATGAAGAAATGCCTAGGGTAACGATGACTCTTACTGAACTGTCTTATCAGGCGGCCGGCGAATTACTGGCGTTCCTGCAGTACCTGGCTGTATACTCGGCGAAATTCAGGGGTGTTGATCCATTTACACAGCCTGACGTGGAGAAAAGCAAGGAAATTGGTTTCCGGGAGAGGTTCACAGAATGAATGTGGTTCTTCTTTCCAAGCAGTTGAAGGATGGAGAGGCAATTTCCGAGTACACAAAGAATATTGCGGAAAAAATTGTACAGGAAGGTCATGAAGCAACTATAATTTCCTTCGATGATAGCTCATACTACAGTATAGATGAAAGGGTTGATGTTGTCAGGTTTTCTCTCCATTTTGACGGTGATAATATCTACAACTGGTCTATGATGATGAACAACGAGATGAAAGGCCAGGTAATGAGTCTTCTCGAGGAGAAAGATTTTGATCTGATTCATGCGAACGACTGGACAACAGTTCCTGGTGCAGTGGCGATCTCTAAACACCTGGAGAAACCTATGGTCATAACTATCCACTCAACGGAGAATGAGCGAGGCTTCGAGGGAGAGCAAGCAGAAATGATCTCTGAACTTGAGTGGCAGGGGGCTTACGAGTCCGATCAGGTTCTTGTTACAAAAGAAGATACTAAGAATTCTGTGCTGTTTGATCTGGATGCTCCGGAGGATAAACTGGAGGTAATCGATCCCTTCAGCGATGGATGGCGGGAAAGGATTTTAAACAAGTACAGAGAACTACTTAAACATAAAAAAGAGGTGAAAAACTAGTTGAGTCGGAGATCGAATAATTTTCTGCTTTACTGGAATCCTGAGAGGCGGATTTCATGAGGCCGCTTTTCATTACCTGGGAGTATCCTCCGTACAAGGCAGGCGGTATAGCCGCCCACTGTGAAGATCTCTCGACTACCATGGATGACCAGGGTCATGATCCTGTGGTCGTTACATACGGCGAGGAGGAGAGCACGGAGTACCGTGACGGCGTGGAGATTCACAGGGTGCCGGCGACAGATGCAGCTACAGATACTCTTTCATGGGCTATGCATCTCGGCCACCAGATGGAGAAGAAAGCGATAGAGCTTGCGAAGCAGAAAGATTTCGACCTTGTCCACGCACATGACTGGATGGCAGTCCCCGGTGCTACAGGAATCAAGAAAACTCTGGACCTGCCGATGGTGTTCACCGTACACTCCACGCAGAAAGGACGGGACGGAATCGACTCAAAGTATCAGGAGACAATCCACAACCTGGAATGGTACGGCACCTACGAGGCCGAGGAAGTCATAACAGTCGGCCGCGACTTCTCGGAAGAGGTAAAACATACTTACGATGTCCCTAACGAAAAGGTAAACTATATTCCAAACGGCGTTGACCTGGAAAAATTTGACAGCCACTCTGGCAACCTCAACAAGAACAAGTACGCCCTGGACTACGAGCAGATCGTTCTGTTCGTCGGCCGAATGTACCCTCAGAAAGGACCAGGCCACCTTATCGAGGCGATGCCAAAAATACTTGACAAGGCACCGGACGCCAAGTTCGTCATGTGTGGATCCGGAGCCACAGAACACTACAAGGGAATCGCAAAACAGCAGGTAGGCGACAAAGTGCATTTCCCGGGATACGTACCGGACTCGGAACTTCTCTCACTTATGAAAAACGCAAAAATGACTGTCGCACCTAGCGTCTACGAACCGTTCGGAATCGTACCACTCGAAGCCGCAGCATGCGAGACACCGACCGTCGGAAGCTACACCGGCGGCATGAAAGACACCATAATCCACGAATACACAGGCCTACACACCTACCCGGCTGACCCGGGAAGCATCGCACACCAGGTCAAGAGAGCGCTGAACGATCCGGGTTGGAGCGACTGGCTCGGAGAAAACGCCCGCGACCGCGTAGAAGACAACTTCCGCTGGGAACAGATCTCAGCATGGACGACAGGAATCTACAGCAATGCTGTGAAATAATTATAAAAGTTTTTTGTTACTAACTAGTTAACATGAAATTATCTGATGAGACGTATGAGGTAATTGAAGAAAACTATGGTTCTGACATGGCGGATTATGCTAGAACCAAAGTAGAAGGCGATCCTAGAGACTTCCATGGCATGGAGAGCGCCTATGACACAGGTCTCGAAGTAAACATGGAGCAGTATCTAGACACTTTAGGGGAAGAAGGTCTGGAGACTGCTCTTGAAGAGTTCGCAGAAGATCTTCAGGAAACAGAGCAGATTGGTGTCCTGAGGCTCCTCCAGGCTGAAGCCAATACTCAGACACTCTAAAATTCCTCTCAATTTATTTTTTTAGCCACCACATCATCTCATCCACGAGCTTCTCTTCGGCCTCATCGCTCATGAAATGAGTCTCGCCCTCAAATTTTCTGAGCAAGACTTCTGTTTCCATTTCTTTCACGGCGTCAGCGGTGTTTTCAAACTTCACGGTCGAGTCATCCCCTCCGTGGAAAACTGCAACCGGGAAATCAATATTCTCTGCTGCTTCATCGAATGAATACTTCTGGAAATCTTCGAAGAATCTCTCATCAATGGTTTTGTCATCAAAGTGAGTGTAACTACCTTTTTCCCTGACCACTTCATGGAACTTGTCCATTTCCGAGTTGTAAAGCACTGGAGATTTCCAGATGACACCTTCAACGCCCAGTTCCTCTGATGCGTGGAGTACGACTTTTCCTCCGAAGCTCATACCGAACAGGAAGATTTTTCCGGGATTGTAGAAATCTATAACTGCCCTGAGGTCTCTGATACGGGAGCTCAGGCTCTGGTTGATGAATTCTCCATCTGATTCGCCGTTTCCACGGAAAGTGAATCTTACGGCGTTGAATCCTTCCTCTGCAGCTCTTTCCGCTCTCATTTCGTAGCTTCCTTCTTTATCGGTTCCATACCCGTGGCAGAAGAAAATCCATTTGTCAGAGTCTGCTGCGTGGTGTGCTGCGGAAACTTCCTCGTTATTTTCCACTTCAATCCTTGATTCTTCCATGGAAACTGTTTTTCGGGAGAACAGGTTTTATATCTGGGTGAGTGATCAAGTCCTGTGGTAGACAAAGAGAAAATCCGGGATGAAAAAATCAAACAGGCCGAACCCTATGAGGGTTACTGGGAGGATTCCTACGATTTCGTTTTCAGCAAGCTGCAGAAGTACTTTGAGGATCCTGAGTTCTCTAGAGCGATAGAGTTCGGCTCGGGAAGAGGAAAGTTCTTCCAGAACTATGCAGAGTATTTTGAAGATGTTGTAGCGATAGAAAGTGACTGGCAAAACCGTGATAGCGCCATGGAGAATGCTTACTGGAACAACATGGGTCACATAGAATTCAGGAGCTCGGAGGATGATGGAGAAGATCTGGAGCGAAGTTCCTTTGATTTTGTATTTGTAGCTCAGTCCTTCAGGCATATGAAACCTGAAGAAGCTGAAGATATGATAGAGAAAGCCAGTGAACTTCTCAGATCGGGAGGAATACTTGTAGTCTTTGTACCAAACCTCAAGAAAGGCCAGAAACGCTTCCTCAAAACACATCTTGATCAGGAAGAAAACTATGTAACTGAGGCAGTAGAGGAAAAAGAGTTTTGCTCTATAGATAGGGAGGATAGTTCAGAGCTAGGAATACAGAGGTACAAGGCCGAGGATTTTCATGAAAAAGATGGTTTCAACCTGGAAGAAGAAATATACTTCCACGATCTTATATTACCGGACTTCATCGACAGTTACATCTCAAGAGACAATGTGATAAATAAGTCATTCTTCAAGGGAAAATTTGGTTCTGAAATGGCTGTAGTTCTCCAGAAAGAATAGTCTAATTATCGTCTAAATCTTTTCTCAACTTCCTGCTGGAAATCCATCAAGTGCTCAGTGATTACAGCGAATCCCTGATGGGGGTGATCAAAGTAAGAGAAGTAGTTGTGCACGCTTCCGTCGTTGTAGCTTTTGGTACAGATGTGGTGAAGATGGTCGGAGGTCAGCATCTTCCTCCAGACCTCTGTAACTTCTGGGTCGTCGATTCTCTTAACCTTTGCTTCTATATCCTGAAGTCTCTGGAACAGCATCTTCTGCATTGGGTTTCCGAGCCACGCACTCGCGTCCATCTCCTGGTCAGCCCAGGAAACCGTGTTGTATTCGAAGGCATCGAACTTTCCGACAGGATCGTTGTTCTGTGCGACCTCTCTGACTTTGGAGAACTTCAGGTTTTCGTGCTTCAGGACCTGTTCCGGGAGATCTTCCAGGAACCAGAGGATTCCTGTTCCTTCCCAGTGGTGTTCTCCGAAGGTCTCGTAGTCCATGAAAAGATTCAGCATGTCGCCCTGACAAGCGCTGAGCCATGAAGAGTATTTTTCCGCGGTCAGAGGGTACTCGCTCCACCAGTCTGCGGAGAATCGGTAGCCCACGTCGTCAGTCAGTTTACGATTTCTGAGAAGTATGTTCGTTCCGTTTTCCGTTACAAAGTCTGGCTGTGTGTACGCATAGTTCTGTGATCTCCAGCCGAGAATTCTCGGGACACCTTCCGTGAAAACACCTTTGTAGCCTTCCTCGGCGGCAATCTTTCCGATCTCGTTGTGGTAAATTAACTCTGTGTTGGTCATGACCTGAGGTCTATGGCCGAAAGCGTCCTCGATCAAAGATCTGTGCTTCTCCAGCTGCCACCTGAACTCCTCCTTGTCATGAAAAAGCCCTGCGAGCGAGTGATAATGCGCCTGCCCGATGAAGTCAATAGTATCGTCCGGGAAGCTGTTCAACATGTCAATAAGCTCCGGGTGGTACTCTCGGGCCTGCTCCAGCCAGCTTGAGGAAATTGAGAAATTCACCTTGAACTGGCGATCCCGTCCCTCGAACTTCTTCGCGGCCCGCAGCAGTCTCTCGGTCGCCGGGAAGTAGCAGTTTTCCGCGACATCCTTGAAAAAATGTTCATTCATTTCATCGGAGAAATACCGGTCGTAAAGATTGTCAGCATCCTCGTAGACGCCATCAGTCCTCAAACGATGAGGCTGATGCACCTCAAAACTCAAAGTCACCGGTAGCATGCACCGTAATTCGCAGCCCTGATTTATAACCAGACGTGTTGCCACGGAGCGAGAAAAAACCGCGGTTTCAGAAGCTTAAAAACAAGTTACCACAAATTACAGATACATGCATGTTGAAACCCGTCGACAGGAAAACGGAACACTGATCCGCGTCAAGACCGGCCAGGAAGTCGCAGTAGCGGTCTACACCGATGAAAAAGAACGCATATACCTTCCCGGCGGCGAAGGCGCAGACTCGACATACTACAACGAAGATCCAACATTTCTCGCAGAGACGGAAAATGGTTACGCAGTCTTACACCCGGAGATACCGGATAACGTCCAGGTAATCAACTGAATTTCCTGTAAACTTCTGAGATTTCTTCCGTCATATCGCTCCAGCTCCTTGAATCGTATTCTGGCGAAATTTTCCTCTCAAGTGCTCTCGATAGACCATCACTGATAGAATCCGAGTCAGGAGAAATTTTTACGATAGAATTATCCTCGACAAGCTCCGAGACACCACTCTCCGTAGCAAGAACAGGAGTACCCGACTCCAGGGCCTCCGTGATAGTGAGGCCGAACGGCTCGTTGATAGAAGGCGAGACAAACGCGTCAGCTTCTCTGTAGTAGTCTCCGAGTTCCTCGCGTGGGATGAAACCGGTGAAGAAAACTTTTTCCTCAAGCCCCAAAATTTCTACAAAATTTTTCAGCGCCTCTGTCATATGTCCCTCGCCGCCGACAACAAGCGAAGCCTCATTTCCGTTTTCCAGGAATTTTTTGAAGCCATAAAGCAGGTGTTCGATACCTTTCTGCTCAGCGTGACGACCTACGAAGAAAATCATATCCTCTTCGATACCTAGATCTTCCTTCACATTTTTCCCGGCAGACTCGGGCTGTGAAAAACCGTTGTGGATAATTTCAGGTTTTCTTTCAAATTTTTTGTCAACTTCGTTTCCAAGGGCCTCGCTTACGGCGATAACTTTATCGGATTCCTCCGCAGAAATTTTCTCGATCTTTTCTATATCCTCTGAGACTCCCCGATTCCTGTTGGAACTCAGTGAGTGTATTGTCGCGATCCAGGAAGTTTCAGAATATTTTTTAGCCTTGAAACCAGCTTCTGCGCCGAACCAGTCATGTGTATGGACGATATCAAAGTCTTCAGCGATTTCTGCCACTTCTGCGGAAATTTTCCGTGCCTTCCAGGTCATATCGCCTTCGCCGCACTCGGCAGGGATTATATTTTCGCGTTCAGGCGCCCTGTCCTCAGGAAGCACGAGTTTGACCTCGAATTCCTGTTTTTTCTGCAGCTCCTGGAAAAGGTGGTAGACGTGTATATCCAAACCACCGTCAATCTTCGGCGGGTAGCCCCAGCCGACAAGCAGAATTTTCAGGTTTTCCTCGGTCATAGAGAAGTTTTCTCAGCTGAATTCTTTTAGATTCTCCGCAGAGAAAAAGAAGAGTAGAAAATTTGGGAGTTTTTACTCGATTCCCATCGCGTCGTTCGTCATCTCGATGCTGGTATCCTTTTCTTCCATCTCGAACATGGAACGGATTGCATCGACATTGTCAGGGACGACAATCGATTCCTGGTGGACCATATGGATCCAGTAAAGCGTGTTATCCTCTACTGTGACTGTTTCCTCCCAGACAGCAGCTTCCGGCATATCACTCCTCTTCCTGCCGAGATCTCGCATTTTCTCGTGGAGTTTACCGGTAGAATCGAATCCTTCGCCAGCTTTCTCGAGATTCACACGCGGCTGATCCCGGAAAGCCTGTTTCACGTCTTCTTCGCTAGGCTCTGATTCCAGCTGCACTGTAACCATGTGAACGTGGCCGTATGTCACAGGAACTTTCACTGCCAGAGTCTTGATATCCAGCTCAGGCATAACTGCCTGAACGTCCGGGCCGTGATGCGAAGGAACATCTGTAACTGGCACAGTGGAGTTTACAGGCCCTCTTGAGTCCTGTGGGATATCTCCTGCTCTCCTGACAAGGTTGGCTGTCGCCTCGTCGACACCGAATTCTTCATCGACTGCGCTCATAGTTCTTGAAAGCGAGGTCGTGTTGCACGAGACCACCTTGACAAAGTCTTCTCCCTGAGCCTCCTCGTAGTTCGCATCCGCGTTGAACTTTACATCCGCTATATCGTCAGAAGCTCCGCCCTGGAAGATCGCCTTGATTCCGTTCGGCTCGTAGAGATTTTCCTTGTTCATTTCATCGATCCCGGCCGGTGTCGCATCGACTACAACGTCGATCTCGTCAACCTTATCCGTAATAATTCCTTCAACGTGCATACCATCCTCCTGAAGCTTTTCAAGGCCATCCTCGTTCGAGGCATAGAGATCAGTTCCATGTAGATCTCCTTCCTCACTGAGAAGAGTTTTCAGCTGCCCTGAAGCCGATACATCCGAAAGCCCGTACAGCTCCATGTCATCCTGTTTTTTGACCGCTTCTGCCACACGTTTACCGATAGTTCCGATTCCGTTTACAACAACTTTTACCATAATATCACGTAACACGATACACGTCGGTCGAATAAAAAGAATTCCTAAACTTCCCTGAAAAAGATAAATTTCGAAGACAAATCTCTCTATCATGAAAGAGCTGCTAGAAAAACTACACAGAAAAACTGATTCGCACAAGGGAGAGAACGGGAAGATTGCTGTAATCGCTGGCTCCAGAGACTATACCGGTGCACCGGCACTTTCCGCAAAAGCAGCTCTCAGAACCGGATCAGATCTGGCAAAAATCCTGACTTCCGAGAAAGTTTCTCAGACAGTTGCCGGTTACTCGGAAAATTTTATCGTCGGAGACTATGAAGGAAATTATTTCTCGAGTGAATCCCTAGAAAAAGCAAAAAACCTGGCTGACTGGAGTGATGCACTTGTTATCGGACCAGGACTCGGAGAACCGGAGAATGATTCTCTGCAAAAGATCATAGAGCACGCGAAAAAACCAAAAATTATTGATGCGGATGCGATAGAACCGGCACTCAACTCTAGTTTCGAGAACTGTATTTTCACGCCGCATGAGAAGGAAGCCGAGCCTATAAGAGAAAAATATGGCTCACTGGAAAATTTTTCAAGAGAGGAAGATGCCGTGGTTTTGCTCAAAGGAAAAGTTGACAGAATTTACGCGGACGGCGAGGAAAGAACCTCGGAAACCGGAGACCCGACAATGACAGTTGGAGGTACTGGTGACGTTCTCACAGGTGTCGTAGCTTCTTTAATTGGCCAGGGTCTGGAAAACTCGGAGGCAGCGCTTCTCGGAGCCTGGATCAACGGGAGAGCTGGAGAGAAAGCCGCGGAAAAATATGGCAACGGTGCGCTGGCGACGGATATGGTTGAGAAAATTCCTGAGGCTATGGAAAATCCGGAGAACTGAAATTCAGAGATTTTTCATTTATCTGCGGTGCCGTAGAAAGAGTTTTCCTTTTTCCAGCCCGGCTCGAAGTCGTAGTTTATTCCTGAGTCCTTGATTTTTTCCGCTAGTTCCTCAAGTTTTTCCTTGGCGCATTCTGGTGTCAGGTAACGCCATTCCTCGCCGGATTTGATTCTTCGCCTGATCGCTGTCCCGGAGTAAACCTCGGGGTCGTGCATATTCTGCTCAACCAGTTCAAGCTCGGAAAAATCTTCTACAATTTCTTTAACTAGAGGGTTCTGCGAGATAACAGCGTCAGCTTGTGTTTTCTCCTCAATCTTCTCTATCCATTCCCGGTTCCCTTCATCAGTTTTCTCTTCGTCATCCACTCCAAGAACTTCGATATCCGGAAAGCACTCGTGGATAACAGCTTTACGTTCCTCAAAGCCTAGGGGGTTGTCCTCAGTCTCCTTCTCGCCGGCGCTGCCGATAACTATACAGAAATCTTCAAAATTTTCTCTGTATTCGTCTACAACGTTTTTGTGTCCCTGGTGGAACGGCTGAAACCTTCCTATGAAGGCAGCTTTCATTCGAAAATTTCTTCACCTGCTTCCTCGATATCAGATCTCGTTAACTCCGGAAAATCCTCTAAATCATATTCTTCGAGAATTTTTTCTCCCAGGAAATATTTTATCTGCCATGAAAAGTTTTCATGGTTATCTATAGAGATCTGAGAGCCTAGAGAGTCTTTTTTCTCATTCCATTCCTCTGAAAACTCCTCTGCGTTTTCTTCAGGTTTCCGGCCTTCTGAGTTCTCCTCCAGAAACATTAGGCCGAGGGTTTCTGCCAGCAGTTCCCGCCAGAGCAGCCCTGAAGGATCTGTTTTCTCGTAGAACCAGGATTTGGCGTATTCTTTTCTCACGACTTTTTCCAGGTCCTGCACCCAGGAATCGATTTTCGGGTTGAAATAGACCTGTGCGGCCTCTGAATTTATTGCTGTGCCGTGTGCGCCGTGTTCTGTGCTTGAACCGCTTGGCGCTGCACCAAGGTTTATCTCAAGCATCTTGTCTTTTTCCAGGATAAACTTGCAGCTCTCCAGGATTTCTTCCACTGTTTCACGTGCTTTTCTTAGTTCATGCTGCTCCGGTCGGATGGTGTAGCTCATAATTTTCTCTCCTCGGCTTTTTTCTTCCATTTTATGCTGCAGCCGACTGGATCCTGCTGCTCTCCCCGAGGATTTTTTCTTTTCAGCATTTTTTCGATTGCATCCTCCATGTAGTGCTCATTGATCTCGCCATCCGGTCCTGTCCGATCCGTGAGTTTCCCATGGTAGAACAGGCGGTGTCTCATGTCCAGCAGGAACGGATCCGGTGTGCATTTTGCACCGTATCTTTCAGCTACTTCCTGTTCAGTGTCTGCGAGGTAGTAGAAGTTTCTGGAGTCCAGGTCAAATTTTTCCACAAACTCCGGCATCTTTTCGCGGGAATCCATTGGATGTGTTTCTGCGTTCGGGTTGATGCCGACTACTGCGATGCTTGAGAATTTTTCATCCAGTCTCCTGATTTCCTCTGCCTGTCCCTGGACGAACGGGCAGTGATTGCACATGAAGACGACCAGTACGCCGTCAAAGTTGTTGAGGTCGCTTAACGCGACTTTTTCCCCTGTGTAGTTTTCAAGCTCGAACTCTGGTGCTTCGTCCCCGATCTCAAGTTCTGGTTCAGAATTTTCTGTCTTCGTCATGTTATATACTGGTGCGGGAAATTTTGAAGTCAGTTGTGGAATTTCTATCTAGGTCTTTAATTTGATCCTTGTAGATAAGTTAGATTGAGGATTATCTGGTTTCTGCGATTTAAACAATAGGTTTTTAGGTTTTGCATGGGTTTTTGATCTTTGTTATGAGAGAAAGAAACCCGATTATAGCGGTTATTCTATCTCTGATCACGTTCGGGATTTATTATCTGTACTGGTTCTATGACACGAATGGGCAGTTCAAGAACGAGCTTGAGGATGATTCTCATCCAGGTCTGAGAACTCTGGTGCTTCTATTCCCGCCTTTCGGTCTGATCTCGCTTTACAAGCAGGCGAGGTCATGTGAGGAGGCGACAGACGGCCATGACTGGCTTCTGATCTTCCTGGCGCATATAGTTTTTGCACCCATCGCGATTTTCGTGATTCAGAGCGATATCAACGACGCAGCGGCCTGAATTAATTTTTCTTTTTTATTTATCTTTTCTAGCTACCACTATCCCGCTCTGGTCTCCCTCGTCAAGGATTTCTACATCGGTAAACCCTGATTTTTCCAGTATTTCTTCGACGTCTTCCCTCGTGTAGAGGTTGATATCCATTATATCTCCGGCGTAGAATTTTTTCCCTGAGTCTTTCTCCGTGAATTCGAAGGAGAATACGTATCTCGGGGTGCCGTCTTCGTAGACTGTTGTTATCGGGTTTTTGACCTTGTAGTTTTCTGTTTCGCGGCTCCAGATGGAGCAGTGCCCGTCTTCGTGCTTCTTCACGTTCGGGGATTTGAAGTCGAATACGAAAACTCCATTCTGGGAGATCAGGCCGTGTACTTTTGTGAAAAGTTCCTGCATGTGCTCCTGGCTCAGGTGTGGTGTTGTGCCGAACAGGGTGAAGACGTCTGCTTCTGTTTCCAAGTCAAGTATGTCCATTTCCCTGAACTCTACGTTTTCCCTTCCTACAAGGTTCTCCGCGATTTCCAGCATTGCGCCGTTGAGGTCGATTCCCAGGACTTCTGTATCCGGATTTCGCTCAGCCAGGATTTTCGTCAGTCCTCCTGTGCCACAGCCGCCGTCGATAATTCTTGACACGTTTTCAGGTGCGTTCTCCAGGGCGATATCCGCCTGTCCCTCGTACTCGTAAGTGTTGCCGTAGAGGAAATGTTAGATACCAGCTAGGTCCTGGTAAACATTCATTTTCTGGCTTTCTCCATTCCTGATGCGCTCAATTATACTCTGAATCTCGTTTTCGTACTCCATAGCCATGGTTTTCTGCTGTGTTTTCAAATTTTTTCGGGGTGCTCCAAAAAAATAAAAGCGATCGACGTAATACTTCGTAATATGAAACACCATACTGATTCTCAGATCTACCGGAACGGAAACTCGCTTATTCTGGCATACGACCACGGAACAGAGCACGGACCTGTTGACTTCGAACCGATGCCCAAGTCCTCGGACCCGAAACACGTCTTCCAGGTCGGAAGACACGACGCAGTCACAGCAATCGCACTACAGAAAGGAAACGCAGAATACTATCGAAACTGGGAGGAAGAAAACAACGTAAAAGACGGAGCACCACTGCTCGTCAAGCTAAATGGAAATTCTGCTCTTCCAAAAAGAGAGGACTACTACTCACCGAAACAGTGCAGCGTGAAGTACGCACTTGAAGAACTGGGTGCTGAAGCAGTCGGATTCACTATGTACGCAGGTTCCGTAAACGAAGACAGGATGTGGAAGGAGTTTAGAGAAGTTCAAGAAGAAGCGAGAAAGTACGGAGTCCCTGTCGTCATGTGGAGCTACCCACGTGGAAAAGGGATAGAGGAAAACGATGAATACAGTGGACAGAAGGATCCTGACGTAGTCGCGTACGGAGCACGACTTGGACTCGAGCTCGGCGCTGATATGGTTAAATGCAAGTATCCTGGAAGACAGGAGGACTGGAAGCAGCTCGAGGAAGCAGTACCTGGCTTCAAGACTGTCATGTCCGGAGGATCCAAGAGGAGCGATAAAGACTTTCTTCGGGACATCCATGATACTATCGAGGTCGGTGGAAACGGTCTCGCCGTAGGTAGAAATATTTTCCAGCGCGAGGATCCGGAAGAGCTTCTAGATAAACTCGAGAAGGTAATTTTCGAAGGCAAAGACGTAGAAGAAGCAATTTAGCGTGGTAAAAATGGCTAATGAAGAGACCATTGACGAAATTTTCCACGCCGTTGCAGAGGTAGCTCCACATATATCGTCAGGTCTTCTCCACAGGAGAGAGTACGTAGGTGAAGAAAATCCCAGTAACGAAAAACAGCTTGAAGCAGATATATGGGCCAACGAATTCCTGAAGGAGAAAATAACATGTATAGACGGTGTAGGCGAATTTGCCTCGGAAGAAGAGCACGAAATCATCGATTGCGGTGAAGGTTTATCGGTCACAGTGGATCCACTAGACGGTTCCTCAAATATACCTACAAACAATATAGTAGGGACAATTGTCGGAATCTATGATAAAAAACTTCCATGTTCGGGTGAAAATCTTGTATCGGCTTTCTATGTGGTTTACGGACCTTTGACGAGTTTCACTGTTGCAAGAAACGGACAGGTAAACGAATACGTACTGGAAGAATCTGCAGGAGACGAAGTTGAACTGCATAAATCAGCTGAAGACATAACTATTCCCGAGCCTCACGTGTATGGATTTGGAGGGAACAAGCACTGGACAGAAGAATTCAGACAACTTGAAAATGAAATTTCCCAGGAGTTGAAGCTGAGGTACGGCGGGGCACTAATAGGCGATGTAAACCAGGTCCTGCACCAGGGAGGTATATTCGCATACCCTGAGAGAACAGACACGCCTGAGGGCAAACTCAGACTGCTCTTCGAGGCAAATCCAATGGCTTTCATATTCCAGAACGCCGGAGGAAGCTCAACCAACGGGGAAAAATCCATTCTGGAAATAGAAGCACAGGAAATCCATCAGAGAACACCTCTCTACCTAGGCAACAAGAAACTGGTCAACAAACTTGAGAGAAAACTCAAGTAATGGACTTTTCTCCTCCTACATTTACTTTATTTTACTTTCTTCACGGATCCGTGGTTTTCCAGAACCCTATATTCTTCTGTCAATTCATAAAAGACTGAAGAGTCATTTGGTTCCTGTTTCCTTCCTAGAGGTGTGATTCATGAAAGGTTTTACTGAAAAATCGATGATCAAGATTTCTGTATTGTTTCTAACCTGTCTTCAAATTCTGGCCGGTACATCTATGGCGGCTACAGTCTCAACCACAGATCGGGTGCCGAATTACTTCTCGGCCTCGGATAACTCTGTGAACACGACAGAGTTCTTCAGTATACCTTCAGACGGTGGAGAAACTAACTACACGTATCAAGTCAACTCCACAGGAGAATGGAAGAACCTTACTAATCTAGAGGATTTTGATCCTACCAATCTTGGCTCAGAAGCCACTGTAAAATTCAGAGCCAATGACACAGATGGATCGGGCAACTATGACATCAACACAACATCCAGTATAACCGTAGATACAGAGAAGCCTGAACTTAGAGGAGCTTCAAGATGGAATGACGACGATAGTCATGTAAGGACAGAGATAGTGGTTGATATAGTAGATGATGTTTCTGGAGTTGATGATAGCACTGTTTCAGATAGTAATCTGGAGATAACTCCAGGACAGATAGACAGAGTGGATGTGGGAGACTTCATATTAATGGAAGATACAGTTGACGCAAAATACGTAGATGTAAACATTAAAGGATCAATACAGGATAAGGCAGGTAACAAACTGTCCTCTGGAACTGTAACTGCCTGCTGTATGGGGAAGAAACCTGTTATAGAAAATCCCACGATTGATACGGAAGGCCCGATCACTTCCGGAGACGAAGTCTCGGTCAGTGCTGTAGTCACAGATAACGTGGAAGTCGACAACGTCTCAGTTGAAGCGCAAGAGCTTGGAAGAGAAAAAGTCTGGATGTACGATGAAAACAATGACAACAACTTTACAGCAGAATTCACTGTATCTCCTGAATCAGAACTCTCAGGCGATGGCTCCAAGAAACTTAGTGTAGTGGCAAATGACACGAATTCAAACGAAAACAGTACAAATACCGGTTCAATACTGCTGGACACTACAGCACCGTCGATTGACAGTTCCGGACAAGTGAACAGGAACGGCTCAAATGAATGGACGGATGTAGGAGATAAAATAGTCGTAAAATTAAATGTTTCAGATCAGACAACTGTTTCCTCAGTTTCAGGTAACGCATCAGAGTTCAACTCAACTCTCGAACTGTCTGAATCTGGAGAAGCTTCGGATTACAAAGGAGTTTTTGAAGTAGCTGAGCCAAGTAATGATGGAGAAAAAAGTGTCAAGATAAATCTTGAAGATTCACTGGGCAACTCAAGGACAGTGAGTCTTGATGCTGTTGGCGTTGATAACACTCCTCCAGTAGTTTCTGAGGCAGAGACAGGATACAACGATGGGCTTCCTGATACAAGAGATGACATCATGATAGAGTTTGACGATGAAACATCGGGCCTGGAGACCAAGGAGATAAACAGATCGGTTTTCAAGATAGAAAATAAATCTATAGATTCGATGGATATCGACAGACAGTTCCAAAATACTGAAAACGTTGTAAGAGTGTATATCGAACTGAAGGAAGATCTGGATACAAATTCCATTCCGGAAATTGAATTTAACAGAAGTTTACAGGATAAAGCCGGAAATAAATTTGTGGAAAGTTCTTTTGAAGCCATCGATGGATTAAGGCCTTATCCTGTGGCCGGCGCATTCTTTGATAATGACAAAGACGGCAGAGTCGATCAGATTAAGGTGAACATTACCGAGAATATAACTTATGAAAATCCTGAACAAACTCACTGGAGTCTAGATGACGGGAACATGAACCTGGATATGCAGGAATGGCAGGTCAAAGGCAATCAGATAATCATTTTGACGGAAGGAAATCAGGGTCATACAGGATCACGGAGAGATGTTACTCTCGAATACGAAGAGTACTATAACGGGAACTTACAGGACTTGAATGGGAACAATCCTTCAAACACAGAGATCCGTCTGGAAGACAGGGCTGATCCGGTAATCTCGTTTAATAAAGGAATAAACTTGGTCTCACTACCAAGCAGAAGCGGAGAATACAGCATAGAAAGCCTGCTCAACAGCGAAGAGAACAGTAATGTTTCAGATATAAAATCTATCTGGAGATACGCTGATGGTGAGTGGCAGACATACGTGCCGGGAAGAATCTCAAACGAATTCACAGAAATGGAAAGCGGAGAAGGATACCTGATAAAATCAAAGGACAGCGGAAAAATAGTTGCAGATATAGATCAACCTGTAAAACAGGATGAGAAGCCCTCAGGCCAGACAATCCACAAGGAGAGATGGAACCTGATAGGAAACTATGGAGAAGGATCGATAGAGTTGAGAAGAACGGCTATGAATCAGTTGTTTACACTGGAAAGAAATTCAGGTGCCATAAAATCCGTTCTGACTGAAACTGAAGATGGAGCCTACAGGCAGTCATTAGAAATGGCTTCTGGAAAAGCCTACTGGGTGTCATCCGCGGAAGATACTCTCTACACTCCTCTATACAATGAAGGAGGCCTGAGACCGCGTCCGGAACCGCCTCTGGGCGACCCAAGTTTTTAGGTGAAAAAAGATGGATAAAAACATATTTTTTCTAACTCTAGTCCTTTTTTCAGGCCTTGCACTGGCCCAGCCAACACCTCCGCACGAAGTATACGGAACAGTCCAGTATACAGGAGAGTTCGACGAATTAACTGTAGAGGCATTGAATAATAGAGAAGAGCTCTCATTAGTTACTCCTGACGAACAAGGATACTATTCAATCAAAATCCCTTTAAGCTACGAAACAGCAGAAATAGGCCTTGAAACCGGCAAGAAACACGAGATAGATCTAAGTTCTGCTTCAGTAACCGAACTTCATCTAGAGGCTTCTTCACAGTCAGAACAAGACGCAGCCTCCTTTAGTGCATCTTCCGGTAGTTCTTCTGGCGGATCATCCGGAGGATCTGGAGGCGGAGGTCTCCTGCCAGGACAGGAGGAACAGGATCAGCAGGATAGGGAACAGGTACCTGAGCCGAGAAGTGTTTCTGCAAATGTTTCGGGTGATAGAGCTCAGGCGAGGGTTGGAAGAGTTGAGGCCAACCAGACGGTTGAGGTTGCGATCCCTGACCAGGCAAGCAGAAATGCTGTTGAATCTGTAAGCTTCAGGGCTGCAAGTGGTTCTGACAGTGTTGATGTAGTTGTTAGGGAGCTCCGGGAGAAGCCACGAGACGTTGGGGATGCTGGTGCCAGTGTATACAGGTACCAGGAGATCAATGTCTCAGGAGTGGCCGATCAGGAGATTTCATCGACGGATATCACTTTCCGGGTTAACAAGAGTTTCCTCGATTCCCAGGAGAGAACTGTTGAAGAAGTTGTTTTGAAGCGTTTCAATGATGAAAGCTGGGAGGAGCTTCCAACAAGATTCAGGGAAGAAACAGGGAATGCATACAGGTTTGTGGCAAACTCTGGAGGATTCTCCTACTATGCGATCGCTCTCAGAGATCAGCAGTCTGACCAACCCGATGAACAGCAGGATGCTGGTAATGAGACAGGGATGAACGAGACTGGCGAAATCGAGCAGCCTGAGCAAGAAGGAATTCCTCCGTGGATTCTAGGTTTACTGCTGATTATCGCAGGTCTGGCGATTCACTTCAGGGATGAACTTACGGACTTTGTCGTTGATCAGATGCCTGTAGATGAATCAACAGGTGCTAAAGACGAGTCTGAAGAGGAACCTGAACGGGAATCAGATGACGAGGAAGACTCGGAACAGGAAGAGGATTAAACCTCTTCATTTTCTTTTTCCCTTTATCTCTCTTTGAAATTTGAAACTAATTGATTCAACCCAGCATTTTTCCTTTTTTTCTGGCGGGCTTGAAGGCTTTCTCGGTCAACAGCATCTCTATCTGACTGATTTCTTCCGTGTTTATGTTTGAATCCCAGTAATAGTTTTCGATCTGGTTGAGCGCTCTCACCGAGTCTTTCATCGCTTCGGCGTCGTATGTTCCGTCCCTGTTGACTGAGTAAGGCATTTCCTCAAACTGTTCGATGAGTTCGGTGATTTCC